>Ga0209348_1001324_pt1 | contig 12079 bp, 7 predicted proteins | sample ETNvirenome_2_30_FD_184065 | JGI IMG/M metagenome (GOLD analysis project Ga0209348, IMG submission 184065) | Marine viral communities from the Pacific Ocean - ETNP_2_30 (SPAdes) (version 2) | ecosystem: Environmental > Aquatic > Marine > Oceanic | place: Pacific Ocean | collected 2013-06-22 | reverse complement strand
TAATCGCTAAAGTTGGATTCTCATAACGAACAAGTTTTGCGAGAACACTGTTCCCTGCGGCCATATCTGCAAATTTTTCACGGTTTTTGCTGTACAGTTTGACCGCATCCTCGAACTGTTTCCCTTGTTCAAGCATGGTTTTTATTTGAGGAAACCGGCGCAAGAGCATTTCGTGCTCTTGCAAGAAATTTGCGGCAGCTTTTGAATTAATGCGCCCCGTGTCGGCGTCGATTACTTTTGCAGCAGCATATTGAACAGCTTGTGCCATCGCACTTTCTAACGACATTTCATTGACTGGGCCAAATTCTACGTCGTTAAGGGGAATACGAAGCTCGTCTTCTACCCCAAGTCGATCAAGCTCACGTTGTACAAATCCCGCACCATCTTGAATGTCTCTGAAACGCATTGCAGCGGCATCCGCCCCGCCGTCAAATAGGGCCAGATGTAAAAGAGTGGGCTCATAGACATCGCCACCATCTTTGTCGCGAGCCATGATGTCGCCTAAAAAAGTTCTCCGTAGCGCATCATTTTTACCACGAGAGAAAGCGCGGGCTGTATCATAGGAGTCGTCTGCCCCTTCTGCGATAAAATCAAGGTCCTCAAGGATAGCGTTGGCTAGCTTGCCCAAAGCTTTTGCCTTGCTGCGGTCACCTTCCTTCATAGCCTTACGCGCCTCTTCCAAGGCACGACTACGAAGCAGGGTCATCTGGCGAACAAGAATTGGTTCATTTTGCGGTGCGCTGGCCGTAAAAGACGCTTGTTGAGCTTTTAGTAACTTTAATTCTGCCTCTGCAACTTTTTCGGCATTGTTTAGTCGAGCTCTTTCTGCCGGCGCTAGATCACTTCCAAATCGCCGTTTTAGGGCTCTGATGGTGTCCAAAACCTTTACAGGTGTTGTTTCCATCAAATCAGGATCTACCGAATCTTCGGGGTTCGTTATAGGCAGAATATCCAGAGACAGATTCCCATACTCTTCCGCCACGTCCTCATAATCTTTTTTGGCAACAGCCCCAATGTTGTCCAAAGTTTTTTGAGCTTTGATAAGATCCGGGTTTACGGCTTCTTCTATTTCTTCAAGGCCCATCCGTTTCCGGAACAAAGAAATTTGTTTCGCTATAGCCGGCGGGAAATCCTCTGATTCAAGAAAATATTCTTCTTTGATTCCGGGTAAAGCTGCCATGAGGTTTTCCGCCGACATTTCCATGTCGTCTGGAACTTCCTTCCATAGCACGTCCTCTTGAGCGTTTGCGTTTTTGATGATCTGGTCGAAGTTCGTCTTCAGGCTCAGGCCAATAACATCGAAGTCATCATTACGACCCAAACTACGGGCAGCGGCTAATGCTCCGTTGTTCGCAGTTTGAAAGTTGTTAATAATTATGCTCTCAAAGGCATCAGATTGTATGTTTGCCGCCGCGCGAATGGCGTCAGGATCGCCCGTTTCTTTTAAGGCATCAATTACTTGTTGAATAAACACAAAACCCCGTTCAGCACGCGCCGCCGCCTCAACATTGACTGTTTTATCTAACCCGCGTTTAGCCACTGTTTGCCGCAGTAATTTCAAGACAGGGGAGCCCGTAATCTGATCCGGGGTCAGCGGTGGAAGATCCAAATCTACCCCAAGCTGCTGCATGAAAGCTTGAACGCGCGCAGGGTCAGTCCGCATTGCAGACTCTAACTCCCGAACGACCTCGTCAGGGTCCTCCCCATATTTTTTTATGAAAGTGCGTAGCTTTTCACCTAAAGCTATCTCACGAGCCCCACTCCCCATTTTACCCGTAAGCTTGTTGAGCAGATTAGGTATATGACGCGCGATTAAAATTCTGGGTTCAAACATGCCCCCGGCTATTTCACCCGCAAATTGCCCGACCTCTCCGCCATATTTTTCACCCTGTGCTCCCACTGCGGCAGATGCGACAAGCGCACTTGTCTCCACTCCGGTGAACAACCGTTTTGCCGCCGCGCCTTTTTCCCCACGAGCGGTTTTACCAATCTCACTTAAAATGTTTTCCGCACCTTGGTAGCCCCTGCCCGGTAGACTGAAAAAGTTAGGCAGCTTATTGAGGCGTTGAGATACCAGAAATCCGGCGGTTGTTTGAGCGCCCTCTTTGAAAAATCTAGACGCAGGTATCAGTGGCAAACCTTCACCAAGGATGTCCCCGGTAATTGCGAATAAACGATCTTGCCTAAAGGGCGGGCGGGTTTCAAAAAACCCTAAGTTTTCTCCCAACTCTACCGCTTCTTCGCCAGTAGTCATGCCGGCGAGTCCACCTATTGTCGCGCCGGCGATTGTCGGAGCGGGTTGAGCATAGGGAACACGGGCACCAATTTTTGCTCCACCAACAATCCCCGCAGTAATGGGGGTGCTTTTTGTCAAACCCCTTAACAGACGATCTGTAAAAGCACCTATTGAACCCGGCTTGGCGATATTCGTGTAGGTATAAAGAAAATCATCTATGTTGCCACCTTGGTCTAGGAAACCTTGAAAATCTTTGTCGAACTCATCGGCGACTGCGTCGGCAATATCATAATTACTGTAGCCAGCTTCGTAGAGCTCATCAAAGTTAAGCTCCACAGGGTTTTCAACTTTTTGCAAATTGAAACGCGGACCTAAATTTTTTGCGCTTTCCTCCACTTGTCCCAGATCAACCATAGTTAGTCCTTTTTCAAAGAGGGTTTTTTATTAGGAGCGTTTAATGGATCAACGTTTCCTGTGCCAAACCCACCGCTTTGACCCTTCAAGTTACGGTTCAAGATTTCATATTGTGAAATCAGATAATCAAGTTCGCTGATGTCGCCGTTATATTTTGTTCTTAAAGTAACCGTACCAGCCTCATCGCGTTTGCCCTCCAAAGTTTTTTTACTGTCTTTAAGGAAAGCCAACATGTTGTTGGTGGAAGACGCCAATTTTGATTTGGTGAGAAACGCATTATATGGGTCAACTTGCAGCGACTCAATTCTTTGACGAAGACCTTCGGTATCTTTACCACCGATGGCGTTCAGTGCCCTTGTCACAGTGATTACGTTTAAATATTGCAGATCTTGAACCGCTTCAAACGCTTCTGGGTTGGTGGGGTTGTAAGAGTCCCCAACAAAAATTTGCTTTCCGAAATCAACGACGTTGGCAACTCCACGATCAAACTTGTCCCGTGGGCCAATAGACGCGGCGTAATTAACCGTCGGGTCAATGATGCCGTCATAATCAGGAACTTCCGCGACCTCCTCTGGACCGGGCAGCAAGCCTAGATCGTTGAAGTCGGGGTCACGTTCTTTTGCCAACCTGACGGCCTCAATGACGTGCGCCGGAACATTACCGCCGACCGTGACAAGTCCCTCTCCGCCCTCGTCCGCAACAACTCTCGGGGTATCGCGAACAATGCTGACTGCTGATTGGAATTGACGTAACTGCTCTTCGCTGTAGGTGCCGTTCGCAATGTCATCACTAAGGTCCACAAGCAAGGCATTAGCGACAGAGACAGACAAGCCTTTCTTTTCTGGCGGCTTGGTAAAGTGGAACCCAGCTTGTCGTGCAGCAGTTTCTTCCTGCTTGTTTTTGGCAACTCGTTCTTTGCCGTTGGCATCAAACAACGTAACTGGGTCTTCCGCAGTTACAATCACGCGCGTGCCTGTCGGAGCGACGGACAGAAGCTGGTTTCCAACCTGCTTATATTCTTCTGACCAAACGCGATAGTCGCCGGCAATCATCCGGTTCATTTCTTCAGGCGAACGCGCAACCCTAGTCTCATAGCCGCCGCCTTCTTTCTCTCGGAACATTTTAACGAAAGTGAAGTTCTCAGGAGTCTGCGGCACAAACCCTTCGCCAATTGCAGCTTCATACCCTTTAACGTCGTAAACCATTTTTGGCACTATGCCGCCGTCATCGCCGCGCTTGTACAGCACTTTGATGTCATCCATAGACGGCGCGTCAATCATCTGGGCACGAGCCTCTGGTCCCAACTTTTCAATTTCAGAGTCATACATCTGAAACGCCGTGCCCGCCGGGCGGAGTTGGCCGGCGATAACTTGTGGAGTACGGAAAGCGACAGGGCGAAGCTCGCCACGACCCGTTTGTTTTGGAACAGCAGTAAGGTTTCCGCGCTGTGTTTCCGACATGCCTGCAACTTCTTTATTAGAAAGAAGCACTTGTTCACCAGTTTCTTTGTTCTGGTAGAATTTGAACTCGCCGGTCTTTTCTCCCGGCGGGCGGCTGTCTTCTGCAAAGCCTTGACTTTTCGCAGTGTTAGCTTGAGCCAAAGAAGTCACAAACGTGGACTCATAACCCCCATCTGTTTTCTTGTACAGGGTTTGTGATGTAAAGCTGGCAGGCTCTTTAAAGCTCTTGAAAAGCGGACGAACGCTTGCGGGCAGGCGAGCGAGTTCTTTTGAACCAATTCTAAGTTGCTGGTTTGGTTTAATTTCACCAAAGCCCGGAATCTCGGTGGCGGTGGTGCCGGTGAACACGACGTCACTCATTGTTCCGGGGTCCACGGCTGGTGTGCCTTTTTCAATTAGATTTGGCCCAATGTACAAATCCTTTGTTGGATCTCGCTCAAATTTCTTGCTTGCTGCTTCACGGGCCGCAGCCTGATCAGAGATTGCCATCTTCAGCGCCGCATCGCGTTCCGCGAGCTTTTGCTTACGCCCAGCGTCTTTGACTGCGAACCCAGCTTGACCCAGTGCAGGCAGGGTTCTCATTAATGCTTCGCCTATGTCCATGTCTCCACGAGCCACCGCAAAGCCGGCGGGCGCAGCGGCAGACAGAAGGAACTGCCCGATAGCGTCCTTGCGCGCCTCTGCGCTCGTGTCGCCGTAAATGTCGCGAATGATAGGCAGGTTCTTGTCGTAGTAGTCCCGCAGACTAACAGCGCCGCCGGGCTGCATCTTCAGAGGTTGCATGATCCCGCCGGCCATGCGGCCCTCAACAGCCGTCTGCATGACGTTCTGTGCTACCTCGCCGATACCCTTGTCCAGCTTGTCTACTTTGGCTTGTAGGTTCTCAGCACGGCGCTTGGGCCGTGATCCGCGAAACATTGCCCTATCATAAACTGTCATGTTCGCTTACCTACCCGAAAAGAGATGAAATACCCGCTGCGCTTGATCCCACTCCAACAGCAGTGCCAAACAGCTTTTCAAAAAGGGATGGCTCGTTTCCAGAGCCTCCACCCGACACTGTCGTCATACTACCTGACGGCGCACCAGCATAAATGTCAGAAACAAAACTCAAACGTTTGTAAGGCTCATAAAGCGCCTCGGTCTCGGTCATCCTCTCAGCGTCCAGAACAGCTTGGTTTTGAGCCTGTTCTTTTGTGCCTACATCAAACATAAATCCGATGCCTTGCTGTTCCAGAGCCTGTTGCAACTGACTTAGACCAGAGGCTTGACCAGAGAGCCCCGCGATACCCGATGCTGCATCTTTAATTCGCCCAGTAGCATCGGTAAAAGCATCCGCCATCAGATCAGCGGTGCCGCGCATAATATTTTTATTTGTGTCAGCACTAAGAGCGGAACTCAACCTGTCTGCTCGTCCCCCGCCGAAAGCGTTCAATGAAAGGGCTCTGTCGCTAAGTGACATTTGTTGCATAGCCTCGTTTTCACGGGCCTGCTCAATGGCGTTGTTAATTACTTGGTCGATGTATGGGTTCATCGCTGTTTGGATGCCCTCACCGCCATCTTGACCAAGTGAAGCTAAAATTAATTGTTCTGCATCAGATAGTTGTTGTCGCGCAGCGTCGATGTCGGCAGTCGGATCATACATGCTGCCCGTGCGGGCAAGAGCGTCTGTTTGTAGATCAGTTAGGTCTGCTACCTCATATTCAGGCAAATCAAGAGGCTTATCTGCAAGCTCCTTAACAGAGTCCATCAAGCCAAGTTTTTTAGCTTCTACTTGAGGAGATTCCCGAACAATTTGTGTCTGTGTAGCCATTACGCTGTCGCCTTGCTCTCTAGGTTACGCATGACATCATACATGCGATTGATACCTTTTTTAATACTTCCGTTACCTGCACCTTTCACGGCTTCACGTGTCATTACAAACTCACCGTCCATCAAGAGCGCCGGCACGTCATCCTTGGTCCCAGAACCTTCGCCGGGTCCAATCCCGCCGGTACGACGCGGGTACGCCTCACCACCTTCAGCATATTTTTTAGCCAGTTCAGGTGAAATTTTTAATTGAACTTCCTCTGGCAGCTTGGAGAAACCCTTGTATTTGTTGGGTACAACCGACGCTACGCCGCCTTCCCTGTACAGGTTGATGCGATAATCTTCAGGGTTTGCTTCGTAAATATCCGCTCCAGTAAGGAAGTAATCGTCGCCATCGTCTTCCTCTTCATCTCCAGCAAGAGTTAAGGCTAAAGCGGTTGCGGCGGCAGGAACCCCGAACCTTTGTAAATTCGTGGGTGTGTATTCTTTAGTTAGGTCTGCGATAGCCATGCTTTGGGCTTGAGCTAAATCCTTAGTGGGCATATCTTTAAAATATTGATCTCTCAAAGCTTCTAGTTCTGGTGATCCTAAAATTTCTGACCTTGAGGGAGTATCGTAAAAGAGACTGTCAAAAATTGTGGGTTTCGATCCCAGTGAGCGCGGGTCTTGATTTCCAACAAGATCAGGCCGACGAGCCAAAATGCCTTCACCGCCGCCTTGGAAAGCTCCAGACACACCCTCACCAAAGCCACGCCGGTCCATTACGCCGCCGATACCACCTTGGACCGCGCCCAACGCGCCGCCGATTACTGCGGATTTCATGGCTTTTTCAGGGTCATCACCTTTGATGAGGCTACCAATCCCTGCACCCAAAGCTTGTCTGGCGACCAAACTCATGCCCGCCGTAGGGCCAAAATAACTTAAAGCTATGGGCAGTAGAACAGGCGCGGCGTCTACCACCGCGTCCTTTACGTCATCAAAAACGTCGCCAAGTTTATCTAGCAGGCCCATGAACTAACTCTTGCTCCGTTTTTTAATTATACGCAAAAACTTTTTTATGTCACGATTTTCACAACGCCGCTGTCGTTGAACAAATCTCCGGTGCTCAAACCTGCGCTGCTGGTTGGTAAATCTGTCAGGTTCACGGTCGATGCCTGCAACGCACCATCTGATAAGTCTGGCGACAAACTGTCAGACCCTGTGATCAAAATACTTTGCGCTCTAACTGGTCCGGGGTTCTCTAGCCTTGATACGATCACCTGAAGAGCTCTAAGTAAATCTGTCATGTATCGCTGTGAATATTCTTGCGGCGCATCAGGTAAGCGAGGAAAACTTACTCCTGAACTTGTTTCAGACATCAGCGTCTCCCGTCTGGCCGCATATCAACCCGTGGATTACCCAGCCGCCACTTAGATCCCAATGCGTTGGACTCTACACGCATGGCAAATGATCTGCCACGAGACCTTATTTGAAACTGGTTTGTAAAGGTCTCTACAGGGGCGGTAGCGGTTCTTGTCGCCGTACCTGAGTCATTATTAGAAAAATCTTCACCGGGAAAGTTTCTGGCTTTCACAGTAAAAGTGGCTTGCGGGCTACTCAAGTTTGTAGACCCCTTAAAGGTCAAGTCTGGAATTACCTTGCTAATATACGTGAACCTGTCCCCATCATCTAAATCCATAACTGCTGATTCAATAAATGAGTTCATTGAACTACCGTCGTCATCATGCCCTATTTCATGGCTGAAAATATTGGGGCTGCTTGCAGCTATTGGAAAACGTCTTGTCCCACGATCTAACCATGCTGTTCTAGCCAGACTTCCAAAATACCAAAGTTGTTCTTGGTAGTTGTAGACAACATATTTGTCATTGTCAGTCGCTGACGCTGATGGATAAAACCAAAATACCTCTGAGAACTCTGAGTTTACGCCGGCGACTACTTTATCAGCCTGTTCCAAGTTAAAATCTGCAAAGACTTTGTCTTTTACGGTGCAAGCTAGTTGCTGTGTTTGACCGCCGTAAACGTAGAAGTTATCTATGCCCATCCAAAAAACAGTGTCTTCAGTTGCGACCGCCGCGTTGGGGCTCATAATCGTGATACCAGAGGATAATTGTTCAAGACTAAAGGTAAATGGCGCGCCAATAAACCTCATAGAGTTCAAAGACGTGTCTGTCCAAACAAGTATTTCTCTTTTTGTTTCAACGGCTTGTACGAAAGTTGATCCTGAACCCAACCGCAAACTACCGGCGGTGTTTGTAACCAGCCCAAACCAAACGTTTGGTGTCTCTTGGGTGGCAAAACGGATGAGCAAAGGATCTTGAACGCCGTCACCTTGAGTATTGGATGAGCTAGCATTTTCTCCATCGCAGCCAAAGGCAATGACATGTCTATCTTGGTCAGAAACCAATATTTGTTTTGCCACCGTGGGCACACTGCGAGAGTTTGAGTTTAAAGTTGATAATTCAATCGCACGTGAACTAAGATTACTGGTCCTATCCCAATAAAAAATATTACTGTCTCGTGCGTTTATTATAAGGTCCTCACCAAAATTATCGTGTGACCACAAACGTATTTGTGTAGTGGTCGTCAGACCTCCAGATGCTGCATCTCCCCAACCAAAATAATCGTTGGCGGCACTAGCGTTGCCCTTGATCAAAGTGACGGTAGCGCCGTTCGCGTGAGTCGCCGCATCCGAAGCTACATTACCCCCGCCGTGACCTGCCGTGTTCACATTACTGTTGGCTCCCGTGCCCGCATGAGCTCGAATGACGGTCAAATCATTAGTCGCCACATTCGTGACTTTCATAATCTCATTATCAACAAGAATAAAATCATCAGCGACAATTCCATGACCGGCGCTAACTGTTAAAGTTGTGTCAGAGTTTGAAAAAGTTCCGCCCTCATTGATGGTAGCCTCTGAAGCACCCGCTGCCACACCACCATACAAACCTGCCCCCCAGCCTGTGCCGCCAACGGTTGAGTCTAGACCAACATTTATTTGATAAGTTGCGACAGTGCCGTTGCCAGTATTTCCGTTTGCAGAATCGTTGGAGCTTGCAACTAATGATGTAGAACCCGCAGCTACGCCTAGAGTTATCTCGTAAGTATTTGCGTCAAGAACAGCCGTAATTTTGTGTTCTGCTTCTAATATAGCCTGAGTAATGTTTCCGCTACTACCAAGACCAGCAGCATCAACTCCGCTAAATGTTACAAAATCATTCTCAACCGCGCCGTGCCCGGTCTCTGTAACAGTAACAATGGTGCTGTCGTTGCTATCCACCGTTGATACTGATTTAAAGTTTTTGCTAGTAGAAGCCGCAAATGTTACGGCACCAGAACCGGTGGTTAAGCGTATTGGTGTGATGTCATTAAATCCACCGCCCTCTTCAATATAATATTTTAGATGCGTGCCAACTCCTAGATAGTTTGACCCGTCAAGCGCAATCCAGTTATGTAGAGCTCGTGCAGACCCAAGATAGGTTGAGGACGTAAGTTTTTCCCAACCCCCAATTTTCTCTGGATATCCCAATCTAAATCTTATTTTGTCGCAGTCACGCCAACCACCCTCGTTAGCATACGAGGTAGTATCCTGATTTATGCCGGGCTTGAAGAGCAACTTTCTTAACGGCATTTTATCACCCCACAGGAGTACCCGGCGCGTTAAACAAATCCATATTTATAGGATTGCCCGCACCAATGGTGGTCGGAATATTAGTGTTGCAGTCACCACTGCTGGTATCAAAATGTATTTCCCAAGAAGGCGTTGTGCTGTTTCCCGGAGAGGTGGCATCTCGCGTATCGTTGGGAGACATAACAACCGAACCAGAAGATATGCCGGTGGTCTTTCCTGAACCCCCCTCTAACGTATAGGACTCACTCTGGCTGCTGTTGGTGAAGACAGCTTTGTATTGTACGGTGCGCCTTTGGGTTGCAATAGCGCCCGAACTTCCACCTTGTCCGCTAAATGAAACGCAGTTAATCACATCGCCCGCAGATAGGGTAGTAAGAGCCGATTGGTTTGGATAAGCGCCAACATTTGCTAAAGTTGCTCCGTTTGCCGCCGGACCTGCAAAGTGCGCTCCGGGCGTTCTGCCGCTGCCTGATGCGGAGATGCTATATTGAGTTCCGCCATTAACATTTACTACTAAGGTTCCTGAATTTGGGTTTGTGTCTTCCGCTTGATTAACTTCTAACGGAAGCTCAATACCGATTGTGGCATCACTTGCTTGCACAGTGTACGAAACACCGGAATATGACGACGAAGCGGCAAATGTAATTCTGGGTATCAGCGTTGCGTTATTTCCGGCAACGGCAAAGCTACCGGTAAACACGCTAGCCACGCTTACATCTATATCACCCGCCGAACCCGCACCAGAGCCAGTTACTTTGTCGTAAGAAATTGAGTAATTAGGGGTGGATGAATCGTCCTTTACGAGTTTACTCGCGCCGGGGGCGTAAACAATATCAGCCGCATTATCTGAAGCCCGAGTTGAGTCAGACGTTAATGTGTACGTGCTGACTGACGAATTATTCTGGATTGTAACGTCGTTTAAGTTTACACCGTTGCGTCGAGCCGTTTGAACAGTCAAGCTACCGCTGTGGGTTCCGGCAGTTGTTGCCAGAGTAAATGTTCCTGTCGTAAGAGTTCCTTGAACGAAGTTAGCGTTAAGTGAGCCACTAAATCCGCTTCTACCGTTAACTGCCGGACCGTCATACTGCTTCATTGCGCCTTGAGATCCTAAATTTAAAATACCAGACGAGGTATATCCAGCAGATGATTGCGGGTTTTCACCACCACCCATTTGATTAAACCCACCACCGAATATACGGATTTGAGCGTCTGAAGCTAATACTGTATAACTTAACGTCAAAGCAGTTCCAGCGTTACTCGAACCGGATACACTTGTTGTCGCTCTAGTTACGAGTTCACTATCGGCCATCGTGCCGGTAAAACTTTGTGTCGTAGATACGGTTATACCAAAATCATCAACGGTTTGATTAGTGGAACCCTGAGTATTGGTTTGTGATCCAGCAAAAGTTTGCGGCACTAAATTGCCGCCTCTATTGTACTCGGACAGGCTTACCGGCTGATTTTGGTCATCGCCGTAAAAATCACGTAATTGTGAAAACGAGATAGGATTTCCTGCGCCGCCACCTACACCCATCTAAACCTCCTTATGTCGGCGTGCCAAACGCCGTGATGTCGTCTTTAGCTATAACCACCCCTGTGTCCTGTATCGCAAAAACGGCCGTTCCGTTATACTTGAACAACAAGTGATCGTCAGAATCTACCTCAATAGTCCAGTTGCTCGTTGTGCCATTGATCTGAAGATCAGAAGCAAACTCCACCTTGCCCGTGCCTTTTGCTGCCAGCTTCAAGCCAATATTTGTGTTATCACCTGTGGCCGACAGTTGCGGGGGATTGCCCGTCGCAGCGTTAGTGATTGTAAATTCGTTTACTGCACTAGTTGTTGCAGAGAACTTCAACAACTCAAGGGTGCCATCACCAATCGAGTTGCCATTAACATCCAGCATCCCGCCAAGCTGGGGACTATCGTCCTGAACTAAGTCAGAAATAAAGCTGGCTTTTTGCACTTGTGCGCCAGATCCTGCTCCATCTGCAAAAATCCACGCTGTCTCGCCGTGGATGACATCGACGTTCCCGCCAGACCCTTGCGTGAAAGTTGCTGTTTGATTAGACGCATTTTTTACCAAGTAAAGTTTATCTTGATCATTCGGATCAATCGTAATTGTGTTTGTGCCGCTAGGATTCCCACCAAGCACAAGAACCTTGTAGCCGCCGTCAGAAAGCGCGCCGTCGGTTGTTGTTAAGGTTGTGGAGGTCCCAGATAAAGAAAGAGCAAAAACACCATTTATCGCACGGTCAATAATGTCAAAGTTCGTGTTGGTAGTCGTACCCCAAGTACCTGCCTGCTCACCAGAACCGGGTTTTTCAATTCCAAGATTGTCTGTATATGTAGAAGCCATCTAACTCACCATTTTCTCTAAGATAACACTCTCACTCAGCGTCAGCAATCTTCAGTTCACCGGCTGCGACCTGTCGCATGATTTCGTCATAGTGGCGGTTGCCCGTAGCGAGGGGCACATATACTTCTTCACCATCAACGGTGCATTTAATCCCCGCATTTTCACTTGAAAGGTTCAC
>Ga0209348_1001323_pt1 | contig 12079 bp, 3 predicted proteins | sample ETNvirenome_2_30_FD_184065 | JGI IMG/M metagenome (GOLD analysis project Ga0209348, IMG submission 184065) | Marine viral communities from the Pacific Ocean - ETNP_2_30 (SPAdes) (version 2) | ecosystem: Environmental > Aquatic > Marine > Oceanic | place: Pacific Ocean | collected 2013-06-22 | reverse complement strand
TGTATATGCAATAAAAGTTACAAATGATGTGATTAAGGTAGCAGTTGCTGCAAGTTTTGCCACTGCTGGAACTGCAGTCACCTTCACAACTATAAGTGGAATTGGAACTAACCATACATTATCAGTTCCTGCAGATGACGCAACTATAAGATCAATAATCACTATCGATAATATAATTCAAAGTCCAGTAGCTATTTCAACAGCAATTTCAGTAAACATGGTATCTGGTATTAGCATATCAACTGATCGTGCTTATTTAAATGATGTTTCTGACATACAAGGAAAATCTTTATTGAGAATATCAAATGAAATAGTCAAAGTAAACTTAGTTGGTGTTGGATCTGCAAGCGAATTGCAAATTGATAGAGGACAAATGGGAACTGTTGCTGCAGCACATACTGCAGGAGCAACGGTAACAGTATTGAAAGGTGATTACAGAATTAATGAAGGAAGACTATATTTTACAGCAGCCCCATATGGTAGGTCTGGATCTCTAGGTATTACAACTTCATCTCAGTTCTCAGGTAGATTATTCTACAGACTAAATTACCAACACAATAAAATTATAGATGATATTTCTGATAGATTTGATGGAGCAACAGATAAATTTGATTTAACTACTAATAATGTAGAAGTAAGTGGTATTAATACAAGTTTTGGTGCTTTCCTTATCAACAATATTTTCCAAAGACCATTTTATGGATCACCTGGTAGTATTCTTGAGTCTGATTATCAAATAGTTGGAACAGGAAAAACAATCGATTTAACAGGAACAACTGCAAATAAAGATTTACCTAGAGGTGGTATTATTAATGAATTTGATGTCGGTATTGGTAGTGGTTATCAAATTCCAAGAAAAGCAATATTCAGTGCTGTTGTATCTGCTGCAGGAACAGTTCAATCAATTGGTATTGTTACTGGAGGTTCTGGTTATATAACTCCACCTCTAGTATCAATTGGATCTACAACAGGTTCTGGTGCATCTGCAGTAGCAACTATCACTAATGGTTCTGTCAGTGCAGTCTCTGTAACTAATCCAGGTAGTGGTTATACATCAACTGGTATATCAACAGGATTAAATTTTGCCACTGCATTACCACCTAGTCCATATAAAAACATACCATTAGTTGGTGGAAATGGAACAGGTGCATCTATGGATGTAGTTGTTGGAACAGGAGGTAGTGTCATATCGTTTGAAATTGCAAATCGTGGTCTAGGTTACGAAATTAATGATAGATTGGAAATAACAAGTCTACCTTTCCAAGTTGGTATAGGGACAACTAATTTTCATTTAACAGTTAAAAATAAGTATCAAGATAAATTTGCTGGATGGACTTTTGGTCAATTACTAGAATTAGATGATTTTAGTGCACAATTCAATGGAGTTAGAAAATCATTTCTAATGACTCGTACAATTGGAACTAGAGATTACTATAGTGTGGTTGCACAAGATGGATCAGGAATTGTTCTTGCCAATAATCTTTTAATTTTTATAAATGATGTCTTGCAGAAGCCAGACTTAGACTACAAATTCTCTGGTGGAACTAGAATTGTATTCACAGAGGCACCAAAAAGTGGTAGTAAGTTTAAATTATATCTTTATACTGGTTCTACTGATGACTTTACTGAAGTTGACGTTGATGAAACCGTGAAACCAGGCGACGAATTAAGATTACAATTTGGATATAATGATGTAACAAGTCAAACAGTATCTGCACAAGAAAATAGAGTAATATATGATTTGATATCATCTGATACTGTAGAGACTCAAACTTATTCTGGAGTTGGGATTGTAACTAATTCATTTGATTTCACTAGACCAATAATGTGGAGAAGACAAACAAAAGATTTAATAATTGATGGAGCACCTATTTCAAAAGAAAGAAATTACCTAGAACCAAAAATAGAACCAACATCTGGAATAATAAAATCTATAACTCCAAGTGATACCAAAATTTACATTAAGGATTCTTATTTATTTGATAAAGTAGACAATCTACCTCAAACTGAAAATAAAATACGTATTGTTGGTTTAGGAACAACAGCAGTTGTTGAAACGATTGAAGGGGTTACTTATAATGGTGATTATGGAATTGTAGTTGGTGTTGGTACAAGTGCTACTGGTATAAACACAACGACTCCTGCATTATATTTTGATCTTAGACTTAACAGAGATATATACAATACAGGAGATCCTGCCATTACAAATCCAGGAATTGGTACTGGAGATTACTTCGTTATTAAAAATACTGTGATAGGTAATGGAATTACAGGAATAAAAACATCTTCCTCTGGCCCAGAGACTGTATCAGTTGGTACTTCATTCTTAGATAATGTTTACTATGCTGCTAATATTGTTTCAGTTGGAGCAACTACTGTCAGAGTATTTGCAAATGTCAACTCTATTTCTGGGATAAATACATCATCTTTGTCTAATATGTTTAAAGTGGGTGATTATAGTTGGGGTTCAATAGAATGCTCTAGAACTTCGAGTGCAAAATCATTTACTTTCCACAATCAAAATGGATTAACTGGTATTGAAACCTCAGCTCAAGTGATGAGAGTATCGCCAGTGTTAATTAAATATTAACAAAGGGTATAAATAATCAAAAAACATAGCGTCAATGCCAGCAATAATCACTGATCAATATCGTATATTAAATGCCGAAACTTTTATAGACAGTTTCGTGGGTATTGGTACGACTGGAAATAATAATTACTATACTTTCTTAGGTCATCCAGACCCAACAAATGATAGTGATTTTAGTAAACAAATCGGATATGGAGTAACAACTTGGAGAAGTGATGTACCAGATCCCGTAGATTCATTTAAGGAAGAAAATTTATATCATGATACAATGTTATTCTTAAAAAAAATAACTCCAAATGATGTAAGAAGAATAGTTCCAAGAATTGATTGGGAAACAGGAACTTCATATGACATGTATAGAAATAATTATAATAAGGATAATAAAACTCCCATTACTGAAGAGACATCGTTATACGCTGGAAGTTATTACGTAGTAAATAGTGAATTTAAAGTATATTTGTGTATCAATAATGGCACAGATCAAGATAACCAAAGTGGTAGAAAATCAGAATATGAACCCAATTTTATAGATACAATTCCACAACCTGCAGGAGATGATGGTTATCTGTGGAAATATCTCTTTACTATACCCCCATCAGATATTGTAAAATTTGTAACCCCAACTTACATTCCTCTTCCAGTAAAATGGGGAGATACTAGTACTGAAGATATAAAAAATGCTGCTGTTGATGGTAAAATTGAAACTGTTTTGCTTAAGTCCACTGGTTCTGGTTATTCATCTAAACCAATTGGAGGTGCAGCAAATACTAACGTTGCTAAATTTTCAATAAATGTTCCAATAATTGGTGATGGTGAGGGAGGACTCGTTGAAATTTCGGTTGATGGAGGAGTAATTACCTCAATGCAAATCGCAAACGGAGGTACTGGTTACACCTATGGATTAATTAGATTTGAAGATGGAGTTACGGATTCTATCACTGGATTGGAAGTTACTGCTGGAAGTGGAGCTACTTTTGAAGTTGTTATACCTCCAAAGGGTGGTCATGGAGCAGATATTTATCGTGAACTAGGTGGATTTAGAGTAATGGTTCATTCTAGATTTGATAATAATGTAAATGATGTTCCAGATTATATCATCAACAATGATTTTTCCCGTGTCGGTATAGTAAAAAACCCAATACAATTTGGTGGAACTGACCTTCTAAATAGTACGACTGCAACAAATCTTAGTGCGTTAAAGTTAAAACCTGCAGACGGTTCTGGAATTAGCACTTCCAGTGTAGATTACATTAAGAACTCCAAAATCACACAAACAATTTCAACTGCAGGAATTGGATCTACAGCGGCTGCCTTAGTAGCTTCTTGGGATCGAGATACTGGAATTTTAAAATATTATCAACCAGTTACCATTTCTAGTAGATCTGAATATTCTTATAAAAAACTTGATTTTGTTGGATTAAATACTGCAATTACTGGTGGAGTTGGAGGTAATTTAGTTGTTGATGTTGGATTTGGAGCAACAACTCCTCGAAGTTCAATCACACTCAGTGATAAAAATGTTGATTTGGGTCAATCCTTTGTTAAAGGAAAGGCAAATCCAGATGTTAAAAAATACTCTGGTGATATCATATACATTGATAATCGAGCACCAATCACAAGATCAACTTCCCAAAAAGAAGAAGTAAAAATCGTAATAGAGTTCTAAACAGATGTCGCAAAATACTAATTTAAACGTCTCACCATACTTTGATGATTTTAATGAGAATAGAAACTATAACAAAGTTCTATTCAAACCTGGTTTTCCAGTTCAAGCTAGAGAACTAACAACATTACAATCAATTCTTCAAAATCAAATTGAGAGATTTGGTCAACACTTCTTTAAAGAAGGGTCAATGATAATTCCTGGTGGAACTTCTTATGATTCTGAGTATTTTGCAGTAAGAATTGATCCTAATTTTCTAAGCATTCCAGTTAACACATATACAAAATTTTTAGCAGACAATAAAATAAAAATACAAGGTGAAACAACAGGAGTTGAAGCAACAGTAATTAATAGACTCACTGCTGCAGAGTCAGTAGACGGGTTTGATACGTTATACGTAAAATACACAAAATCTGGAACAGACGGTACAACTAGAGTATTTCAAGACGGTGAAAATTTAATAACTCTTTCAAATATCAGTTATTTAAATACAAACATAGCAACAAACAGTCAATTTGCAAGATGTATAGTTAGTGATGCAACTAAAGTAGGATCAGCATTTTCAGTTAGTGAAGGTGTATATTTCATTCATGGATATTTTGTAAAAGTAAATTCATCTACAGTTATTTTAGATCAGTATTCAAATACTCCAAGTTATAGGGTTGGGTTTTTACTAAAAGAACAATTTATAAGTGCATCAACCACAAACTCTGATTTATATGATAATGCGAGAGGTTTTGCTAATGAATCAGCACCTGGTGCAGATAGACTTAAAATATCAACAACATTACACAGAAAAGCATTAGATGATAGAAATGATGGTAATTTCACAGAGTTATTAAGAGTTGAAAATGGTGTTGTAAAAGAGATAGTATCTAAAACAGAGTATAATATTTTTGCAGATGAATTAGCAAGAAGAACTTATGATGAGTCTGGAGATTACTATGTTAAACCATTTTCGATTGATGTAAGAGAGTCATTAAATGATAGAATTAGTAATAGAGGAATATATTTTGATACTCAACAAACACAAAATGGAAATACACCTGCAGATGATATATTAAGTCTTCAGTTATCTTCAGGAAAGGCATATGTTAGAGGTTATGAAGTTGATAAAATATCCTCCTCATCTATTGATGTTTTAAAACCAAGAACAACAAAATTAGTTGATAATCAAAGCGTTCCAATTCGAATTGGAAATTCAGTCGAAATCACAAATGTTTTTGGAACACCCGAAATTGGATTTTCAGATACTCTAAGATTATTAAACAGAAGACTAGATAGCACTAATTCAATATCTGGATATAATTCTACAGTAATTGGTAAGATGAGGGCATTTGATTTTGCTCAAAAGAGTGTCATAGGTGCTACATCAACAGTTTACGATTTAAAATTTTATGATCTTCAACTTTATAGTGTGCTTACAGTTGCAACACAAATTACTGTTACTGCTGGATCTCATATAGAAGGGAAGTATAGTGGTTCTTCAGGATTTGCGGTATATGCAGGTTCAGGCAATCCAACTTCAGTTACTATTACTGATGTGACTGGTCAATTCCAAATTAACGAACCAATAGTGGTTAATGGAATAGATGTTGGAACTTCTATAACTTCAGTGGTGGACAATAGTTTTGAAGATATCAAAGCAATTCACAGTTCAGGTGGTGTCATCAATGGAGATCCTGTTGGAACTGGAGCAACTACTTTTACTGCAAATACAGTTTTAAATCGTGAAAAACTAGTATTTAAAACTGGTGCAGAATTTCAAATAACTACTGTTCCTAATTCTGGAGTTGGAGATGTTAGAGGCCCATCAGTTGTTGATTTTAGAACAATAGTTAAATCTGGAGACATAATCAGTTATAGCGGACTGTTTACGCAAAATGTTCCATCTTTTAATGAAGTAACTGGAATAGGTGCTGGTGGAACTAACTTTACAGTTTCAGGGATTGCAACTGTTTCTGGAGTAAATGACGGTGGTATTAGAACAGGAGATTTAATATCTGATCTTGTTATTCGTGTTCCAAGTCTTAATGAATCTGATGATGCTGGTTTTAGAGTTAAATTAGCAGACAAGTACGTCTCTTCGATGAATATCTTAGATAGTTCTTATATTGCGAGAAAGAAACTTAGCAAAACTTGGGATAGTTCCACCATAACCTTCAACATTAGTGAAATAGGTGGAGATACTTCAAATTTATTTTTTGAACCATTTTCTTCATCAAATTACACTTTAACACTTAATGGAGTTGTTGAAGATCTTGGTTCTTCTGGTAAGGTAGTTGTAAGTACAAATCTTAAAACAGTCACCATTTCAAGTTTATCTGGTTCACCTACTGGTCAAGCAGTTCTCACTGCTGCAGTAAGAAGAAGTGCACTTTCATCAAAAGAAAAATCACTTGTCAGATGTAATAGTTTAGTTGTAGATAAATCGGAACTAGCTGGATCTGGTATTGGAACCACATCTTTAAATGATGGTTTAATTGCTGGTAGTTATCCATATGGAACAAGAGTTCAGGATAGAGAAATATCATTAAATGTTCCAGAAGTAACTCGTGTTTTAGCAATATTCGAATCAAATGAACCATCTTCAAATCCTCCAACTCTTCCTGCTATAACAGTAACAAATCAAACGGAGACGTTTACTGGAAATGTTCTTGTTGGAGAGCAATTTATCGGTGGACTATCAGGTGCAGTTGCTCGTGTAGTGACTATAGGAGCGACTCAGTTGTCCTTTGTTTATGAAAACGAAAATAGATTCGAAATTGGAGAAAACATCTCTCTGAAGACCTCTGGTATATTTGCTACAATATCTGCGATAGTATTTGGTGATCGTAATATTATTAAAAACTTTACTTTGGATAATGGACAAAGACGAGAATTTGCAGATTTTTCAAGAATTGTTAGAAAATCTGGTATTGAGAAACCTACTGGTAAATTAAGAATAATATTTGATAAACTCTTAAACGATGAGGCATCAGGAAACGTAGAAACAGTTAATAGTTACAATGCTCTTGATTATTCAAGAGATGTGCCATTTGTTTTTGATTCCTTTGCTTCTGATTATATTGATTTTAGACCTAGAGTAGCACCTTATACAGCAAGTAGCAATTCTCCGTTCTCATTCACATCTAGAGATTTTAGTGGTACAACTTCAGAATCTATAGTTTCAGGTAAAAGTATGGTTGTTGATTACTCCTACTATATGGGTAGAATTGACAGATTATATTTAAGTAAAAGTGGAGTATTTAGTACAAAAGAGGGAAAACCATCAAGACTACCAAAGTCACCGTTACCAAATGAAGATGCTTTTCAAGTTGCAACAATAAAATATCCACCTTATGTTCGTAATGCATCAGACGTTTCAGTAAAAAGAGTCCCACATAAAAGATTTACCATGAGAGATATTGGTAGTCTTGAAAGTAGGATTAAAAATTTAGAAAATTATACCACATTATCGTTACTTGAAACTGACACTAAAAATTTATCAATTAAAGATCCAAATACTGGCTTAGATAAATTTAAGTCTGGTTTCTTTGTTGATAATTTTAGAAATCACAATTCTCATAATTTAACTGGGGAATCTAAATTTGATATTGATATACAGAAGAGTGAGTTGAGACCAAGATCAACAGAAAGAAATGTTGGATTAGTATTTGAAACAAAAAGCACAACCACAAGTCCAAGCACAGCTGACTACAAATTTGCGAGTGATTTTTCTGATTCGAATATTACAAGAGGTGGTGCATCTTTAACTTTAAATTATACTGAAGACATATTCATAGATCAACCAAATGCAACTCGAACTGAAAATTTAAATCCATTTTTAGTTGATGTTTTTGTTGGAACGATTGAATTAGTTCCATCTTCAGATTTTTGGATAGAGGAAATTGCTTTGACTCCTCAAAACATTGAACTAGACAATGCTTTTGATGCAATATCACAGTTATTGGGAGTTGAAGATCGTGAGAATGGTGGAATGGCATCTAGTTTCTGGAATTCACATGAGCAAACTTGGAATGGTAGAGATAGTGCAACATTAATTGACGAAGATGTTGTTGGAAGTCAAATTCTTTCTCTAAATTCAACTCAGAATGTGACCAATCAAGGAAATCTTTGGACTACTACTACCACAACTACTACTGACCTTAGAAATACAATTCAACAAACATTTGAAGAAACTGGTGTAGAAAGAGAGTTTGGTCTTGAATTAAGTGCAAATGAACAGGTAGTTGATTTAGGAACTAAAGTTGTAGGTATTGATATTCTTTATAATGTAAGATCAAGAAATATTGAAGTTACTGCAAGCAGAGTAAAACCAAATACAAGATTCTTTGTATTCATGGAAAATACTGATTTAACTCAGTTTGCAATTCCTAAGTATCTTCCAATTGAAATGAATGAAGGAGCTTTTTCAGTTGGTGAAGAAGTTGAAAGTATAAGTTCTGAAACTGATGGAACTCCTAGCATTAAATTTAGAGTAGCATCTCCAAATCATAAAGATGGTGATTATAATAATCCAACAGAAACTATTAGCACTTACCCACCAAATACCTCTGTTCCTACAGTATATTCAAGTACAAGCACAATATTAAATGTGGATACTGCTGATTTAGCTTTAGAAAATAATATTGATCATATTGGTTGGGTAAAAAAAGGAACAGTTCTTGCTACTGCTGCAGGAGCACAGGCAACTGTCGGTGATTTAGCATTAGTCAGTGATGATAAAGGTGATTTAATCTTTTCTTTACATATTCCTAATCCAAAAATTACAGGAAACCCACTATTTACCACTGGTAACAATACAATTCGAATAACAACAAGTTCTGTTAATTCTTCTATACTAGATCCTGGTTCTAGTTCAGCAGAGACAGAATACTTAGCAAGTGGATATCAAACAAGTACTCAAGAGCAAACAATTAACATTAAAACACCACAAGTTGAGAGAGTTGAGGTTGGAACAAGAGATATAACTAGAACATTTAATGAAACTAGAACTGAACAAGTTACTACTGTGGATGTAGATGTTCAAACTCAACGAATAGATCCATTAGCACAATCATTCCTAATATATCCAGATGTTTATCCAGACGGTATCTTTATTACCAGTGGGGAACTATTCTTTAAAACTAAAGATGATGAAGTTCCAGTAACTGTTCAAATAAGAACCATGAAAGATGGAACACCAACTAAAACAGTTGTTCCATTTGGTGAAACTAAAATAAAATCAGAGGATATCAATTTATCTGATGATGGAAGTGCTGTAACTACATTTAAATTTAAATCACCAGTTTATCTGCAAGGTGGTTATGAGTATTGTATGGTCTTAATGGCACCACATACATTAAACTACTTAGCATTTATCAACAGAATGGGAGAAAGTGATTTAATTACTCAAGGATTAAACAGTAATCAACCAGTTCTTGGTTCATTGTTCAAATCACAGAATAATAGCACTTGGACACCAAGTCAATACGAAGATCTTAAGTTTAAACTCAATAGAGCAAAGTTTGTTACAAATACCCCATCAAGTGTTTTACTTTTCAATAGTGAATTACCTCTTGGTAAAATACTAAAACAAAATCCTGTTACTGCATATTCTAAGAGATCAAAGGTTGCAATAGCATCAACTGTGACAACATTTACTGCAGGAGATGAGGTTACACAATCAGGTAATACTGGTAGAATATTTGCAAGTGGTGGTAAAGTTTCAACTGGTAATAGTAAGTTAACTATTGTATCTACTAGTGGAAGTGGATTAAAACAAGGACAGTACAATGGAATCGGATTTACAGCATTGACTGGATTTGGAGATGGATTAACTGCAAATGTGTCTGTTAGTGCGAGTGGAGTCATAACTGGTTCGGGAGTAACAATCGCAGCTCAGGGATCTGGATATGCAGTGGGTGATTTATTACTTATGAATCCTCTTGGCACATCTGGAGGATCTGGTGTCAGAGTTGTTGTTGCAAATACAACTGAAACTAATTTACTAGTTGTAGATAATATTAAGGATAAACTTGTTTCTACTGCTGCTTTAAGTCATATTAAAAAATCAAATGGTGTTACAATTACAATTCCTGCAGCAGATATCACTAGTGTAAACGATGATCCAATTAGAGATGGTTACACACTTAAATTTGATCATAAAAATCATGGTATGCATTCTGGTACAAACAAGGTTGAAGTGGTTAACTTCCACCCAGATACTTTACCAACAACACTAAGTAATGACATAACTAACGAAAGTAGCAGTATTTCTTTAACAAGTGGAACTAATTTTGTTAACTTTGAAGGAACTGCAGTTAGTGGTTCTGTTGGATCTGGCCATACTGGATATTTACTTATTGACAAGGAAATTATTTCTTATAATACAATATCTGGAAACGAAATTAGTGATTTTGTAAGAGGAATTGATCAAAGTTTGAAATCAAACCATGCAGCAAATGCTCCAGTATACAGATATGAATTTAATGGTGTGTCACTAAGAAAAATCAATAAAGATAATCAGGATATTGATCCTAGAGAAAAAACATTTGATAGTTACTATCTTAAAGTTGCTGATGATAGTAAAGCATTTGATGTAACTAGAACTGGTGGTGGTGATCATGTAATGGTATCTCAAAACATTCCATTTGAAGTAATTTCACCACAAATCACATCAATAACACCCACAGGAACAAACATAACTTCTAGAGTTAAAACAACAGGTGGAACAAGTCTAAGTGGTTCAGAAGCATCATTTACAGATAAAGGTTATCAAACCGTTGCTCTTAACAAATTAAATTATTTTGATGATCCAAGAATAATCGCATCAAAAGAGAATGAATATCATTTGTTATCAAATCAAAAATCATTTGCTTTAGAGTTAACACTTACAACTGATAATGAAGATGTATCACCTGTAGTTGATTTGGAAACTGCGAATGTTATTGCAATAAGCAACCTTGTTGACGATAAAGTCACTGATTTTGAAACTGCTAGTGGGCCAAAAATTCCTGGTTCAGATCCAAATACTGCAATTTATGAAACAAAATTAATTAACTTAGAATTTGTTTCTAACTCTTTATTTGTCCAATTTGATGGTCATAGAGAAGCAGAGGGAGATATTAGAGTGTTCTATAAGTTAGTTAGAGGTGATGGTAACGATGATTATGCAACTTATATACCATTTAATAGTAATGGATCACCAGATAAAGAAGTAAAATCAAACGCATCAAGAAATACGTTTAGTGAATATAAGTATACTGCTGAAAATACTCCACAGTTTACTGGATTTATGATTAAGGTTGTCATGACATCAACTAATCAGGCAAAACCACCTAGAATTAAAAACTTTAGGTCAATTGCACTTAGATCATTTGATATTGTATAATGGAAAAATACTTAAAAGTTGAATCTGATGTCTCTTTAGTCAGAGATATGGAATCAAATGCAATTGTTAGCAAAAACAAAACTGAATTTGATAAATTTTTAAATCTTTCTCGTAAAAAATACGAAGAAAAAAGAAAATTTGACCAAATGCGTGGTGATTTGGATTCTTTAAAACAAGATATGGATGAGATTAAAACTCTTCTTAAAAATATTATGAATAAATGATTTATAAATATTCCAAGATAGATTCTAATTAGTTAAATAATGGCAGCATATATTAGTAACATAGTAATTGATGCTGGTGCTGACTTTGACCAAATTTTTAATTTGGAAAATATAGCAAACGCACCCTTAGACTTGACTGGTTATACTGCCACCTCAAAGTTGAAAAAGCATCCTGCTTCATTAAATAATACAGCAACTTTTGTTGTTTCTTTTCCCAATCGCACTCA
>Ga0209348_1001322_pt1 | contig 12080 bp, 16 predicted proteins | sample ETNvirenome_2_30_FD_184065 | JGI IMG/M metagenome (GOLD analysis project Ga0209348, IMG submission 184065) | Marine viral communities from the Pacific Ocean - ETNP_2_30 (SPAdes) (version 2) | ecosystem: Environmental > Aquatic > Marine > Oceanic | place: Pacific Ocean | collected 2013-06-22 | reverse complement strand
ATATGATATAGAAAAGATAACAAAAATGATTGATGTGAATCTAAAAGCTCCAATACTTCTAAGCCATATGTTACTTGGCCAACTTACAGATATGATTAATATAAATTCTATGGTTGGTCTTGAAGTAAAAAAACCAAGAACTCTATATTCAGCAACAAAGTGGGGATTACGAGGCTTCTCTAACAGCTTAAAAGCAGAAGATACTGGTCTTAATATTTTAGATGTTTATCCTACTAATATTAAAACAACACCCGATAGATTAAATGCTATGGATGTAGAGATGGTTGTCGACAGAATATATGATGCTTATTTGAGAAGAGAAAAAGAATTAATTTTAGATGGGAGAAAAGGATGAAAAAAATATTGATATGCGGAGCAACCGGTTTTATTGGTAGAAACTTACTAAATTTTTATAGTAAAAACAAAAATTATTCAATTAGAGCAACACACTTTAAAAGAAAACCGGTTGCATATGAAAATGTAGAATGGATTCGTTGCGATTTGAGAGACCCTGCTCAGGTCAAAAACGCTTTAAATGGTGTTGATATAGTTATGCAATTTGCAGCAACAACGACTGGTGCAAAAGATATAGTTTCAAAGCCGTATATACATGTAACAGATAACGCTGTGATGAATTCTATATTACTGAGAGAAGCATTTGAACAAGGGGTTGAACATTTTATTTTTCCAAGCTGTACAATTATGTATCAAAAATCACCTACAGCATTAAAAGAATCCGACTTTAACCCATCAGATGATTTGTTGCCTTTTTATTATGGCGCTGGACATACAAAAATTTACCTAGAAAAAATGTGTAATTTTTATGCAGGATTTAAAAAAACAAAACATACAGTGATTAGGCACTCAAACATGTATGGGCCACATGATAAATATGATTTGGAAAAATCACATGTTACTGGAGCTACAATTACAAAGGTTATGACCTCAGAAGATGGAAAAGTAAATGTTTGGGGCACTGGTGAAGAGTCAAGGGATCTTTTGTACATTGAAGATCTTATTAATTTTATAGATATTGCTATTAATAAGCAGAAAGAATACTATAAATTATACAATGTTGGACTAGGTAAAGCTGTAAGGATTAAGGATCTGGTTAGAAAAATCATAGAGGTGTCTGGTAAAGACCTTGAGATGCATCATGATTTGTCTAAACCCACTGTTCCAACTTCTTTATTTTTGGATTGCACAAAGGCCAAAAATGAGTTGGGATGGGAACCTAAACATTCTTTAGAAGAGGGCCTTAGAAAGGCTTTAAAATGGTACAAGGAGAATATAAATGGGTGAATTAAAAACGCACATGGATTCATACAAGGTCACGGAAGAACAAATAAACTATTTTCGTAAAAATGGTTATCTATTACTTCCGCAAGTGTGGAACAAAGAAGAAATTGATATAATTAGAAAAGATTTAGACGAAGCAGCAGAGGGAAACTTTACAGTTCGTTTAGATATGCATTTTCATAAAAGCATAAAGCAAGCACACAGAGGAAAGAAGATGTGTGATATTGGAGATGCTATATGTAACGGCAGAGCGATTCCAATTGCTAGTACAACCTTCTTTTGTAAACCAAATAACACAAAAGAGTACGGCTCAATATGGCATCAAGACAATTTTGCCCCAATGGCTCCAAATGGAGATAACTATTTAAATTTGGCTTTAGTAGTCGACGATGCAGATGAGACAAATGGATCATTGGTTGTTGCTCCCGGCAGTCACAAGCTTGGAATGTTATCTTTTGTTCCAACTCCTAATTTTAAACGGGATAAAGACGGAAATCTAGTTCAAGCAGCGCCAATTGGTGATGCAAAAAAACTAAGCGACTATACAGATTCAAATGGTAAAGTTCTTTCCGATGATCTGCCTATCAAGCAGTTGACTTATAAGGCTGGGGATGTTTTGGTGGTTCATGGATTGTTGCTTCACAAAGCTGATAGAAATATGCACCCAACACGATGGAGAAGAACTGTATATTCCGTGTACATTAAAGAAAATGAGCCATTTTGGCCCGGTTGGACTGCTAAAAGACAATTGTTGGAGAGATATGACTCGCCTTCTTAAAAGAAAACCGGAGCCTAACTCAAATCCACCAGTTGTGTATAAAGATAAGACGTATCAAAAGTATCATTTTATGCATATAAATAAAACAGCGGGACACACCTGTCATGATTGGCTTAACATGACTCACGATATTATTTTTGAGCCCGGTGGAGATGCTGGAGCACACACAATAGTAGATAAGTTCAAGGATGATGTATTTTATTTTACAATCGTAAGAAACCCATATGATCGTCTCGCTTCACATTATTTTCAATGGAGAAGAAACGGTACATTTAACAAAAAAAGAATTAGTACTAGATCTGATCCGGAATATCACATTGAAAGCCCAGATCATATGATTAAGCTCCTTATTGAAGGAAAAGTTCCATTTAGTAATGGTTTAGCAAAAAAGAAAACAAATTCTATATTTTGTCTTGAAGATTTTGGAGCTTTTGAATATGAAACAAATAACTTTCTCACATACAAGAAGTATAAAATGATGATGGCTGTAGATGAAGATTACAGAGACCTAATCTTTTTATTACCTTGTAGTGAATGGATACGCGACCCTCAGCGATTTAAAATTTTTAAGAAAGAGAAGCTACACCTACTTGAAAAGTTTTTTACTTCTGGAGAACTTAAGCCTAATATAAAAAAACACGTACCATTAACAAAAGACCTAAGGAATGAGAATACTCGAACAAAGCAATTAGATTCTTATAAACACCTCTTTTCTGAAGAATCAATTGAATTTATAAAAAAAGCATATCACAACGATTTTGAAATTTATCGTTATCAAAAATAGGAGACATGATGAGTAACAAAGTAGCTTTTATAACAGGGCTTACCGGTATGGTGGGGTCGCATTTAGTAGATTTCTTATTCACTAAAACCAACTGGGATATTTATGGCCTTGTGCGTTGGAATGATAGGATGGATAATATTGAACACTTGATGAACTATATTAATACTGGTCACCGATTAAAATTGGTATATGGTGATATAAATGATTTAAGCTCTCTATTGGTTGCTTTTGAAAAAACTAAACCTGACTACGTGTTTCATTTAGCAGCACAAAGCTATCCCAAAACTAGTTTTGATTCTCCCCTAGAAACATTAGAAACAAATATCCTAGGCACAGCAAAAGTTTTAGATGCAATAAAAACTCTAAAGCAAAAACCTGTAATTCATGTTTGCGCATCATCTGAAGTTTTTGGTAGAGTTCCAGAAGAGTTTTTACCAATTCACGAGGATGTTGGATTCCACCCAGCCTCTCCTTATGCAATATCAAAAGTAGGAACAGATTTGGTAGGAAGATTTTACGCAGAAGCCTATGGTATGACTGTGATGACAACAAGAATGTTTACTCATACAGGCCCAAGAAGAGGCGATGTTTTTGCTGAATCTACATTTGCAAAACAAATAGCAATGATAGAAAAGGGACTTCTACCTCCTGTTATTAAAGTTGGTAATTTGGATTCTCTGAGAACTTGGTCGGATGTGCGGGATGCCGTCAGGGCTTATTACATGCTTGTTGTGAATAATCCTGTGCCGGGAGAATATTATAATATTGGTGGCTCTTATACCTGCACTGTGAGAAAAATGCTAGAACACCTTTTGTCTCTATCCACCGTAAAAGATATCAGGATTGAGGTCGACCCAGATCGTTTGCGTCCAATTGATGCCGACTTACAAGTTCCAGATACATCAAAATTTAAAAAGCATACTGGGTGGGAGCCTCAAATTCCATTTGAAAAAACAATGCAAGATCTTTTAGATTACTGGAGAGAACAAGTTAATACTAATAGGAGTTTTTTAGTAAGATGAAAAATATATTAATTATTGGCGAGAGTTGTCGAGATGTTTTTATTTACGGAAAAGTTGAAAGACTAGAGCCTTCTGCCCCTGTACCTATTATACAAAAAATTGAAACTAGATCTAATGGCGGCATGGCGATGAATGTAAAAAACAATTTCTCTGCACTAGGTGTTAATCCTCGAATACTAACGAATGCAAACTGGAAAACGATTACTAAGACAAGACTAGTGGAACACAAAACAAACCACATGTTTCTAAGATTGGATGAAGGAGATGCAGACTATGGTAAAGTTGACTTAAAACATTTAAACTATTCAGAGTACGATGCTATTGTTATTTCAGATTACAATAAGGGTTTTCTTTCTAGAGAACAAATCAAGCACATTTGTGAAGCCGGTGATTTGGTTTTTTTAGATACTAAAAAGCCTCTTGGCTTGTGGGCTGAAAGTGCTAACTTTATAAAAATTAATAATCACGAGTTAAAACAAGCAGATCAAGTTAGTCTAACTATGAAAAGCAACCTGATAGTTACGATGGGTTCTCAGGGGGCCCTTTACAAAGACAAGCTGTATGCCGTTGAATCAACAGATATTAAAGATTTGTCGGGCGCCGGTGATACATTCTTAGCTGGATTATGTGTTAAATATTGTGAAACAAAAGATATAGAGCAGGCGATCAAATATGCAAATGAATGTGCAACCAAAGTAGTGCAGAAAAAAGGAGTAGCAACAGTATGAAGATAATATGGGTTAATGGCTGTTTTGATATTTTGCACCGAGGTCACATTGAGCTTTTTAAATATGCAAAATCTCTTGGAGATGTGTTGGTTGTAGGAGTAGACACGGACGAGAGGGTAAAACAAGCTAAAGGTAATTCAAGACCTTTTAATAATTTAGAGGATAGAGTTTGCATGCTTGATTCAATAAAATATATTGATGAGGTAATAGCTTTTGACAGTGACGAAGAATTAGAATCTCAAGTAGAACATTATGGACCGGATATAATGGTGGTTGGGTCTGATTGGCGTGGAAAAAGAGTTATAGGTCAAGAGTACACAAGCGAAGTAAAATACTTTAGTCGTATTGGCGAGTATTCAACAACAAAAATATTGGAGAAAAAATGACGTATGTTTTTGATATTGATGGAACAATTTGTTCTAACACCGATGGTGAATATGGTGAGGCAAAACCAATCCAATCAAGGATAGATAAGGTTAATGAGTTGTATGATGAAGGTAACACTATAGTTTTTCATACTGCTAGGGGTATGGGAAGAACGGAAAATAATGCATTAATGGCACATAGGCTTTTCTTCTTCCTAACAGAGGCCCAACTTAGAGACTGGGGTGTTAAGTATCACAAATTGTTTATGGGAAAACCATCTGGAAATTTATACGTAGATGATAAGGGAGTAAAAGATGAAGACTTTTTCAACACAAGAGATTAAATTTGTACCAAAAGGGTGGGGTTTTGAAAAATGGATTGTAAACTGCGATGAATATTGTGGAAAGCTTTTGTATTTTGTAAAAGGTAAAAAATGCTCTTGGCATTATCATAAATTAAAAGATGAAGTTTTTTATATACAATCTGGCGCTGTAATCGTTAGATTTTCTGACGATGATGATATAGAAAATTCTACAAGTGTTGTCCTCAGGAAAGGTGATAATTTTCATGTTTACAGGGGCCTGAGACACCAAATGGAAGCACTAGAAGACACAGAGTTGTTTGAGTTTTCAACACAGCACTTTGATAGTGATAGTTACAGGATCCAAAAGGGTGACTAAATATAATCTTATTAATTATAACAAGGGCAACTGCATGATTGCAGAAGAAGAAGGTCAATGTTTTATTCCCATTCCAAAAAATGCATCTACTAGTTTTAGAAAATATTTTGAGTGGAGTTTTCACGGATCAGTAAAAAACTTCATAAAAGATCCAGAAATATTGTTAGATAATCATGTTTTTGCTATAATAAGGGATCCCGTCGATAGATTTTGCAGCGGGTATATTGAGATTGTAGATAGAGGTAAAGAAAACCCATCTCTAAGTTCTTACAAATTCAGTAAAATCACAGATAAAAAAGAAAAATTTATTCAGTTTGTAGATGATGTCCAGCAGTGCTATTTTGATTCACATATTGTACCCCAGTCATTTTTTCTTAGTGACGAAAAAGGTTGCACTATAAAGCTAGATGAGTTATTAACTATAAGACAGACAACAAAAAAAATAGAGAGTTTGTTCTATAAAACTCCAAAAAAGAAAAGGTCTGTCGATATTGTTACAAAAAAACCCCGTGTCCACCAAAATAGAACTAGGGTTAGGAGAAAAAGTTTGATAAAAAGTTATGTAGAGCAAAATAAAAAAATACAAAATGCAATACAGAGTCTATATCAGAAAGATTTTATATTATATCAAAAAGCGAAACAGGAGGATAAATGAAAACAGTATTGGTAACCGGCGGCTTAGGATTTATAGGCAGCAATTTAGTTGATATTTTAGTTGGTTTGGATTATGATGTTGTAGTTATAGATGACCTCTCTTCAGGTTGTTTAGAAAACAGAAACCCAAAAGCCAAATATTACTATGATAAAGTTAGCGTAATGCTAAAAGGCGATCTAAAAAAAGATATTGAAATAATTTTTCATCTCGCAGCAGAAGCCAGAATTCAGCCTAGCTATAAAAATCCGCTTCTGTGGTTTAAATCAAATGTAGAGGCAACAGCAGTAGTTTGTGAGTACGCTAGAAAAAATAATTGTAGGGTGGTATACGCCGGATCTTCATCTTGTTATGGGGGCAAATACATGAATCCATACACTTTTTCGAAAAAACAAGCAGAAGAGGTATGCGAGATGTACTCTAAGGTTTATGGTATAAGCACAGCTACTGCTAGATTTTTTAATGTTTATGGGCCAAGGAATCCTTTAATCGGTGAGTTCACTCCAATCATTGCAAAGTTTGAACAAAAAATGATTAACGGGGAACCTTTAACCATTGTTGGTGACGGAGAACAAAGAAGAGATTTTACTCATGTTTATGATATATGTGAGGGATTAATAAGAATCTCAAAGCAAGATTGGAACGCAGAAATTTTCAATCTTGGTACTGGAACCAACTATTCGATTAATGAAGTAGCCGATATGTTTGGTGGTGAAAAAAAATATTTACCTGCAAGGCCCGGCGAGGCAAGAGAAACACGAGCAGATATAACAAAGACAACTTTGGAAACTGGGTGGAAGCCCAGATATAGTTTAGAAGCATATATTAAGGAGAAAAAATATGAAATTAAGCAATCAAGCAATCGGGGCCGTGATGATGGCCCTCCAGAAATCTCTCTTGGAGCAAAGTGATATTGTTCCTGTACTACAGGGCTTTAAGTTAGAACTAACAGATAATGGAGAAGTTGTTATTACAAATCCTCCAGTGGTAAAAGCGGGTTCTCCATCCGTGAAAACATCTGAAACGAGCAGGGTGGTCACTAGTTAATGCCCAGATACGTTTACAAATGTTTGTCTTGTGAGGGACACTTTCAATCTTGGCATGGTATAAATGAAAGAAAGAATAAGTGCGATTTGTGTGGTATTGAGGAGCACCTAGTGCGTGTACCTCAAATACCCTCTATAAAATCTAAGCCATTCTCTGAAGATAGAAAGGTGGGAGACCTCACAAATGAATATATTGAACAAAACCAACAGCTTCTAAAAGAAATGAAAGAGGAAGCAAGGAAACAGTTTTATGACGATTAGTTTAACATTTTGGTTAATATTGGCCCTTTTAATGTCCATAACAGCCAATATTTTAGCTTTTTGGTACATAAGGGTAGTGCTAGGTAAGCTAATGTTTGTAGGAGAAAATATAAGCGATTTGGTTACTATGGTGACTAACTATAAAAATCACCTCAAGGGCGTTTATGAAATGGAAATGTTTTATGGAGACGAAACACTTAAATTTCTTATGGAACACACCAACAGTTTATTAGAAGTTTTAGAAGAATACGAAGACATAAATAACATTATAAAACCACCAGAGAGTGAAGAAGAATTAACAGAAGAGGAATTAATAGAAGATGCCGAGACGAAAATCAACCAAGAGAATGTATTTTACGGAGGAACACGAAAAAGCAATAATTGATTATTGCAGTTCAAATTGTAACAAATTAAGAACACGCTTGTATGTTAGATGGATTCAGCCTGCATTTGATCAAATGGTTGATAAAATAGTTTATACCTACAAGTTTACTACGTTACCAAACATTGATGAACTTAGGTGTGAATGTAAAGTGTGGTTGACCACAATACTAGAAAAATATGATCCTAATAAAGGCTCTAAGGCTTTTTCTTATTTTAGTGTCATAACAAAAAACTGGTTTATACATCAAGTAAAAAAGACTACAAAAAGAAACCAAAGAGAGGTAGACTACGAAAAGGCACTTAACGAGATTGATATAGAAAAGATTGTTTGTTATAATCCGTACCACGCTGATCAAGAAAATATTGATTTTTGGAAAAAGCTTTGGCTTGAGATTGATAGCTGGGGAACTAATGATATGAAAGATAACGAGCTAAAGGTTTATGATGCGATCAGAACAGTTTTAAGATCAGTTGACGACATAGAAATATTTAACAAGAAAGCAATATATCTTTATTTAAGAGAGTTGACTGGTATGAACACAAAACAGATTGTAAGCCAGCTAAATAAATTTAGAAAAAAATATAAACTTTTTAAGGAAGACTGGGATAAAGGGAAAATTTAAGTATTTTCTAATTATAGTATTATGTCGAAAAAAATTAATAATTACATAGAAGAGGCTTTGGATAATATCCGCAATGATAGAGAAGTTACAAAAGAACTTCTCAATGATGCAATAAAGTGGCTTTCGAAAGACGAGTCCCGACACAAAGAGGTCGGTATCGTCATGGCGAAGTACGTTGAAACATTGCAGAGATCCAATGAGCAATTAGTAAAGATCGTAAACATGATGTCTAAGAAGACAGACTCGGACAAGCTGTCTACTCAAGACATGGAAAATATATATAAAGCCATATCTGATGGAGGGGATGAGTAATGGGTTTTAATAAAATACCAGATCGTCACACGCCTTTTAGAAAAGCGTTGATGGACAAGAAATCACGAGAGTTGCATAGAAGAGAAGAGCAGGAATTTTCCAATCCGGCTAAAAGCCAGTTTCAGGGAAAGACAGAATTTGAAGGCACAATTTTAAACGCACCAATCATAGTCGCGGTGCCCGGATCTCCAACTCACAAGTATGTAATTTGTAGAGGAAGAACGGATGATATTCATGGTTTTTCACTCTCAGAGCCATGCGAATTTCAATCCGGAGATCCGCAAAAAGATGCAAAACTCTATACATTTGTAGAGGGATGTCATTCTGAGACAATAAGTAAAATTACTGTAGATGATATCAATGCCCTTAATCTAACTTCTGGCGATAAAATTAACCAAACTTATAAAGAAGGTCCCGGCTTTAATGGTAGAATGAGACAGCCATCGTTTCAGCCCCAAAGGTCAGGTAGGTCTGAAGGTTTTAATATTCCCGGATGTTCTGCGCGAAACGCACTGGTTGCTGCTGGCGGCGGGGCATTGACTTTGGGGGCAGCCGGCGGTACTATAGATAATACTCCGACTTTGGAGTTCGAAGGGCAAGAATATCAAGCCAATATAGCTGAAAAGTTATATGAGCCTAGAACTTCAGGCGATTTATATGCGCCTAAAATTTTTGTATTTGATTCATCTCAAAGAGGACCAGACTATAATGGTCCAAAATCTGTTGCATCCGCTGCATGGCAGATAGGGGGCGCTTCGTACCCATTGCATCCAAATCGTTGTAGGGTTACATCACCATTTGCAAAGATGAGAGACACAGGTCCTCACCGTGGATTAGACTTGGGTGGTGGAATGGGTGTTGGTGAGCCCATGTATGCAATGCTCGAAGGAAAAGTACTAGACACAGATACGCCAAATAAAAGTGGTTGTGGTGGTTTGGTGATTATTGGTCATGAGATTCCGGGGAAAAAGCAGGATGGAAGCTCTTTATTTATAACTGCGATGTACATGCACTGTGAGGCAATTTATGTTAAGAAGGGCGAAATGGTCACTAACGGCCAACACATTGCAGATCAAGGAACCACTGGCCATTCAACTGGGCCACATCTGCACTTGCAAGTCGCTATGGACTCTAAGTCAAGATCGGGAGCTTTTAACGAAAACCTAAGCGTAAATCCGATAGTAATTTTTAATTTTAAATTTCCATATAGTTCAGGAACAAAAGCTTACATAGAAAAAAATAACGGTGAACAAATTACTTGGGGAGACTATCAGATAGAGGGCCTCCAGCCGGGAGTTCAAAAAACAGGAGACTATGTGGTTCCGGCCGGTCAATCTGTAGGCACCAGCATTGATGCTGGTCCGGGCGCAACAGAACTTGGAGAAAATCAAGCTAGATACTACACACCAAGATCAATGGAACAAGCCAAGCAAGAAATAACCGGCATTATGTTACACTCAACAGACGGTAGTAATAAAGACGGCGCAGCAGCGGCAGGCATAAAAAGATTGGCCGGATACCCTACTCAAAGCTATAAGGTTACAGCTAATTATAAAAACGCGAAAAGCGGCACACCAGATAAGAGCCCAGTGGTGACTGATGGTTCTCCTGAAGGCACAACCAAAACCGCGACAGATTACGCCGGTAGAAAAATAACCATAGTAGCTAAAAAAGTATGGACAGGAAGCCCAGAGCCAAAAACAGAATTAAGGTGGCAAAAATTAACAAAAATATCAGTTCACTACTTTACAGACATTGGTGGAAATGTTGTTCAAGGCGTCTTGGATAAAGACAAAGCGTGGCATGGTGGAAGTAGCTGGGCTAACAAGACATGTCTTTCTATAGAAATGTGCGGCCAGCCTAATGTTGGTGCTGCCGGTGGATCGAAAAAAGAGGGCGACCCGATTGCGCCAAATCCAGTTTATGCACCTATGTACAAAGAAGAATTACTAAATGCAACAGCTAAGCTTTGTGCAACGTTGTGCGCAAGATGGAATATACCCATAAAGCACGTTACAAAACAAGAACCAGGGATCTGTGGTCATGATAGTTTCAGTAATGACCGATCTGATCCCGGAACTAAAACAGGAAATTTTGATTGGACTGATTTTATGTCGAGAGTATCGAGATATGCGTCCGGAGTAATTTAAGGAGTTAATATGTCAGAAAAGTATAGAACAATTAAAAATCGTGTCCGTAACCCAAAACGCCCTTCGCGAACAAGAGTGTTTAAGAGTAGACAAGCAAACAAATCACATTCGCCGAATGTTTATGATAATGTGGAGGATACAATTGCTTCAATGATTAATAAGGGTGTTGATCCGGGCGCATTCTGCACTGATATAGATGAACCGGTTCCTGTTTTTAGAAGAGGTAAATGTGAAAAAGTGATAAAAACACCAAACAACTCTTTTATTGTTATGGGAAGGGATCGTCCCGGCTCATTAGCATCTGGTGCTGGAGGTAAAGGAATGACTCAGTGTGGAATGATTGATTTAGTGGTTGGTCGCGGCGCATCATATTCATCAGATAAAAAGCTGCTGGGTCCTAGAGATATGATTGGTCCGAGCTTTGCTGCTGATGCTGCTAGAGTGTATATAACACAAAAAAGTTTAGGAATTGATGACTACTTTGGTATTGAGAATAAAAAAACTGACTCTTACGGTAAATCTGCTGTCGCCTTAAAAGCAGATCATTTAAGAATTGTAGGCAGAGAACATGTTAGAATTTTTGCAGGGGCAGGTAGATTTACAAAAAGGGAAAAAAATGCAAATGGTACAGACATGGCGGTTCCTAGAATTGATTTAGTTGCTACACATGAATCTAATTTACAACCAGCCGTTCTTGGAAATAACCTAGCAAAACATTTAAAAAGTATTCAATCTGTAATGAGAGATATACTTGGCTATTTAAAGACAATATTTGTTAATTTAGCTCCTATGAATGGTGCTTTAGCTGGTATAACCTTTGGTTCACCTCCCTTTTCTACAAACATTACTGGTAATATAACATCACTTATGTCCATGATAACTCATACTATAAGTGCTCATATGGAAGAAATAAATGCGTTAGATAAGGCCATTATGCCCGGTAATAGAACAATCCTAAGTAACGCAGTATTTATATCGTGAGTTTAACATGTCAA
>Ga0209348_1001321_pt1 | contig 12089 bp, 15 predicted proteins | sample ETNvirenome_2_30_FD_184065 | JGI IMG/M metagenome (GOLD analysis project Ga0209348, IMG submission 184065) | Marine viral communities from the Pacific Ocean - ETNP_2_30 (SPAdes) (version 2) | ecosystem: Environmental > Aquatic > Marine > Oceanic | place: Pacific Ocean | collected 2013-06-22 | reverse complement strand
TAATTAGTCTTTCTTCGTATTCTTTTTGTTGTTGTTTGTCTAACTTAGCAAATGCTCTAGCTCTATCTGCTATCACTTCATCATAATCTCTTTTATCTTGAGTCTGTAATCGTTCATAAGCTCTTTGATCATTTAAAAATTTAACTTGATTTTCTTGACTTAAATCTAATTTTTTTAAATCAAAAGTTTGTTGATCAGCTCTTTCCTGTGCACCTATACCTAATTTAACTCCAGCTAATCTTAGATCTCTATCATATTTAGCTTTAGCTGCTGCATCTTTAAGTAATTGATCTGTCCCTGGTTTAAGTCTTTGAATAGCATCAGCAAAATTTTTAGCACCTGCAACAGATGGACCAGCTGTTAGTAAGAAACTTGTTAAAGGATCCATACCACCATATTCTCCAGCGCCTGCTTTTAATTCTTCTATGTACTCAGCTGTGCTTTTAGGTGTACCTACCATTTCTTCTATGTCTATATTTTCGTATGTCATAGGAGTAAACGCGCTTACCTTTGGTATTGGGTTAGCAAGTTCTATACCTTCTTCGGTAACACCCATTGCACCTTTTCTTTCTGCAGTGCTACCTGGTAAAAAACCATTTTGTGCTTCTACTCTATCTGTAATACCAGTCATAATGCCGTTGCCAACATTACCACCTTTTCTAAACATCGGTCTTTTAAAAGTTTTCATTATGTTGTTGGCGGATTAAACGCTCTGTAAATACCAGCTAACGTTCCACCTGCTCCTATTGCTGTTGCTAACGGATTCGGACTTGGTTGTACAACTGAAGTTGTTTGACCTGGATATCCAGCGATTAATTGTGTAACCCCCTGACCATAAGTCTGAGCCGCAGTTAACGGTTGTTGTAATTGTTGTTGAGCCAACTGTTGTTGTGCTTGTAATTGTGCCTGTCTTTGTTGTTGGTTCTGTGCACCAAGAGTAGATAACGCTCCAACATCTTGACCTAAAAATTGTTGTTGTTGACCAGCTAAGTTTAATTGATTACGTAAAGCTTGTTGTGCAGCTTGTTGAGCTTGACCAAAACCTTGTTGTAATAACTGAGCTTGTAATGCTGCTCGGTTCCTGTTGCTTGCTTGTTGAAACTCAGCTCTCGCAACACCTTCTCTGGCACCACCAAATGCACCGGCTCTAATAGCTTGTGCAGCTATTCCTGGAATACCTTTAGCGGCTTGAATATCAAACTCATCTAAAGTTGCTTTGATTACGTCTTGCTGATACGGAGACATAAACTGTTGATAAGCTTGTGGGCCAGCTAATGCAGATGCAGATTGTAAAAAAGGTTTGTATGCACCAATACCTTGAGTGGCTATTTTTTGAGCCTCTGCTTGTAAAGGATCTTGAGCAGCTACAAACTGAGGCCCAAATACTTTTGAAAGATCAGCGGTTTTAAATTGACCTGTTGCTGTTGCTAAATCACCTAAAGCTACTTTACCAGCTGCTTCTATAAATTCTGGTGGTAATACTCTTGTTGTCGTTACTTCTGCCATTACACTACTCTCTTTTCTAAACTTTTCATTTGATCATATAATCTTTGAGCACCTTTTTCAATGCTGCCATTACCCATTCCTCTAACAGCATCAGCTGTCATTACAAATTCATTCTTACTTAACATTGCCGGTACATCGTCTGCTTTTTCTTTTATGCCCACTGGCACAAAACCACCAGTTTCTCTGTAGTCTCTTTCAATAGTCCCTGCTTCATTGGTTCTCATAATACCTGTTGGCATTCCGCCTTTAGCCATAAACTTAACACTTAATCTATCTATTTCATCTTCAAGTGCTTCTAATTCTTCTTCTGTTAATAGCCTTAAATCTTTACCAAACATTTGATTAGCCATGTCATTTCTAGAGTCTTGTAAATCAGGTCCTGATGCCATCATCATATTTTTACCCTCAGAAAAACCAACACGACCACCTGTAGCCATTGATTTTTTTTGAAGTGTATCTCTAGCTTCTTCAATTGCTTCTTGCTGACTAAAGCCTCTCTCCATAAACTCTCCTACAAGTTTCATAAATTCGGAATCGTAATCTCCACCTTCAGAAAAACCAACACGACCACCTGTTGCATATTCAGATACGTTTGTTTCTACAAAATCTTCTACTTCCGAACTAGATGCGTTAGGATTTAGTTTAGTAAAATAATCTTTTAAATAAACTTTTAATTTATCAGGATCTCTTTTAACTTCTTCAATCTCGTCTTCTTCCATACCACCTGAAGCAAGATAACTTGTTAAACCAGTTAAGAGACCTAGTTTAGTTCCTGTTTTTAGATTACCAAACATTGATGCAGCTTTACCAAAAAGACCTGGATCTGTAACAGCCGCGCCTTTTATTGCATTAGCTGGTAAAAATTTTGTAGCACCACCAAATAAAAAGTTTCCTAAACCACTTGTTCTTAAACCTGCAGCTGGACCTAAACCTGCTAGACCTGCTCCACCTATTAATAAAGCAGCTTTACCTACGGGTGATTTAACTAATTTCTTAACACCCTTAGTTACTGATTTAACTAAACTTCCTAGTCCGTATAATTGTCGTGGTTCCTGCATCCTTGTAATTGTCATAATTTAGCCTAAATTGTATATGTGTGGCAGGCGTACTAATCCTGAAATATCACACTTTATTTGATTTTTTTGGTGTCGTCAACCTGTTTTAAGTTATCAAAAAACCTTCCACAGAACTGATGCTCACCTACATGAGTTATATAATCCATGATATATAGATATACTTTACCACCCATATCGGTCCATCTTTGACAAAAACCAAAGTCTTCACCAAAATAACGCTTGGTGCTTGGATCATGTATCGTGTCAAATAGGTTATAAAAGTTTGGTTTCTTGACTTCTTTACCATTAATATTGGTAGGTTGAAATATTTGTAGTTCAGGGTAATGTTTAATCATACCTTCTAATACAGTTCTTTTAATTAACATACAGCCGGTTGGAGCATGTGTTGCCTCTACAATACCACCGTTAGAATGTATTTGATTTTGATTTTCTAGTTTAATAGGAAATGTATATCCAGGTCTTCTTAATTGATCTTTGTTTTGAGCCTTATCTTTTTCTTCAAATATCTTATCCCAGTCTAATGACTTCATTGGATAAGGACATGCAATAACATCTTTGTCAGCTTTTAACATAGTTTCAATTGTACTAAATTCAAAGTCAATATCAGAGTCTATAAATAATAAATGTGTATATCCATCTTCATGATTTAACATTTCAGCTACACATAAGTTTCTACCTTGTGTAACCAAAGACGATTTCATTAAAGTAAAACTAACTAATATCTTTCTTAAAAAACATTCTTGTTGAAATTTTAATAATGCTTGTGTGTAATGAATAGAACACTCACTATGTACAGGTGTACAAACCATTATTCTCCAAGGCGATCTATCAGCTGGTTCAGATAAGTCTATTGTTTCCACTGTCTTTTGTTCTTCAAACCAAATCGGTTTATTGGGATTTTGCACTAATCACTCCTTTTAAAAATGTTGTCCACTGCATAGCTATTTTATTCCAGTTGTAATAAATATGCGCGTATCTAGATTGAGAGTCCAAGTGATCATGTATTTGTTTTTGATCTAAAGTATATGATGCTTGTTCTATACCAAAGCCAAACTTCTGTGCCATTGCTCTGTGATTAGAGTCGTAAGGTATGTACATTGGAAACTCTGCTCCTGTTTCATACAAAGCACCAAAGTCATTGACGATGCAATATAAACCTGCAGCCATACATTCTAGTAATGATATACAAAATGTTTCTTCAAAGATGCTTGGATAAACATACATGTGATAATTTTTTAAATTATCTTTTATGTATTGATTAGGCCTGTAACCAAGATAATTAACGTTAGGTAATTTTTCTGCTTGTTCGTAAAGCTCTTTGTATTCATGATCATTTTGATCGTAAAACTGTTTGCCGTAAACCTCCGTAGATGAGTATACATCTAAAGTAACCAAAGGATTTTTTACTAATTGCATTGCACCTAACAATACAGACAAACCACGCCAAGGTGTGTTTTGATGTATTATCTTTATAGGCTGACCTTTTTGATATGGTTGAGCTTTTTCTATTTTATCAATACCGTTTTTAATTACTACACATCTGTTAGTTGGTATTTTAAAATGATCTCTAAATTTTTCATACGTCCAGTGTGAATTAAAAACATACCAGTCGTATTTATTATGGTTAGCAGGGTTGTTAAACCAGGGAGCTAAATTAGGTTGATCATAAGAATTTTTCTGCCAAAGTATATTTGGTTTAGTTGGATGCAATGGTATTTTTTCTGGTACCGAAGTACAGATCTGTACTTGATCTAATAAATTTTTATCGACGTGTTTTTCTAAATACTCGAATTGTAATTCTGTTCCGCCTTTAGGGTTTTGGTTTCTTAGTATCATTCATCACTTTCTGGAAGACTTCTAAACCTTTATTAGTTACCTGCACAGTAACATCTTGTACAATATCAGGTCCTTCTTTCTTCTCTTTATATGTTTCGCCAGTTTTTGTATTTCTATATGTTATTATAGTTGTACAATCTATTTTTGGTAAATTATCCGTTTTCATTCTGTCTATCTATTAATGCATAACTGACAACCACTTCTAGTTTGTTTGCAGTTTCTGCTTGAGCTTTTATAGCATCTCCTTCTTCTAAATTCAAGCCCTGTTCTGTTGCATTAATAGTACTTGTTGCAGGTATGTCCTTTCTAAAAAACTCTACATCTGTGCTTGCAGAACTGTCTCTAAGATCACAGTTTACAGTTACAGCGCCGGTGCTATTGTTTGAGATGTATACTGATTTTACAATAGCCACAGCAGTAGTTGCTATATTTAAAACTGTCATCATGTTTGTGCTACTTAATATAATACTAGCGTTTTTATAATTTATACTCATGATAAAAAGTAATTAAATGCGTCTTGTTCGTTTTTCAAGTCTTGTTGAAAAGAAAAATTTAATTGATTCTGTAGTGTAGTTAAAGATTCTAATATCTGTCTTTGATTTTCTACATCGTATTCTTCTTTTGGTTCAGGTATGTAGTTTGTTACTTTAGCCATTATTCCCCTCCACCTGGATCAAAAGGATCATTATAACCTACTTCTCTACCAGCGCTATCTCTTTGTATACCAGCTGCACCACTAGAATAAGCACTATCATCACCTCTAGAGAAACGATCATAGGCTGCATCTATTGTACGTTGATCTTTTCTTGCTTGTCGGTCTTGTAGTTTTTTCTGTTTCTCTTCTTCTCTTTGTTTTTTCTTTCTCTCAGTAATTAAATTAGCTGCATCTTGTCTAGACTTAACTATACCTCTAGCTTTATTAATATTAAATAAATTGCTAAACAAATTAGTAGTTTTACCTAAAGTTGGATTATATCCGAAAGGACCTGTATACTCTCCTGTTTCTTCTATCTCTGCTAAAACTGAATCAATTTGATCATCGGTCATACTGTATTTATCTTTTAATGTATTTCTTATATTTGTATCTCTTCTATCAAAAACATTATCAGGGTCATCAAAATCTATCTCTCTAGCAGTTAAATTATATCCTGCCATGATTCCTTCAGGTGTATTATATTTACCTGGTGCAGCTACAACTCTTCCAGTATTATCTAACGCAAACCCTGCACCTATTAATTCATTACTCAGGATACCTGATCTATTAACAGGAAGCATCCCTCCAAGTGTTTTTCCTAGTCCATAAACACCTAAAGCTGCAGGTATAATCGCTCCACCTGTAAATAAACTTGTAGCACCTAAAGCTGCTTTTGATCCTTTAGGCAAAGATTGATATTTGTCATATAGACCTGCAAGTCCTGTTGGCTCATTTATGTAGTCACCTGCTTCAGGTAAATCTTCTCCTGTAAACGGAAAAGGATTAACATAATCTTTTCTAGTTCTTATGTTAGGATTATTTAAATTTGTGCCATATACATTAATTCCTTCTCCACCTCCAGCGCTGTTAAGAACTTGTTGAACAGCTGGATTGACCGTATTAACTATTCCTTGGTCAGGAGCAGGTTGTGTTGTTGGTAAAGGTTGAAAAATAGGTGAAATACTAGGCATACCTTGGTTTAAATATGCTTGTGCTAAATCAAATAAAGTTGCCATTATCTTCTACCATCAGGTTGTGCGTCTAATCTTAGTGTGCCATATCTCCAGGTTTCACCTGTACCATCGTTTTCTATCTTAACAGATACAAGTCTTCCTCTGGCTCGAGTATCTACCTTATCAGTTGTTGACGTAACTGTAAAGGGTCCAAGTGGAGAACTTACAGCCACATCGTCTGGATATGCACTAACAAGTAAAGTTACTTTAGCATTACCTGTTTGATATTTAAAATCAGGTATAAATCGTCTAACAGCCATAAAGAATTCACCATCTCCTCTGTAATCTGCAACGCCTGTTTGTTGACCAAGAGCACTACGTCTAGATGTTATGTCCCAATCTCCAGATCTAATAAATGCAGGGATAGCTGTCGTTGCTGTGCTGTTAACTTGATCTGTTCCTTGTTCGTGTTCGTAATAAATACTAGCACCATATTTATTTGTAATTCCTAATATGTCAGGAAATACCGGTGTTAAAGTCTCATCGTAGTCAGTAGCATAAGGATTATCAAATACACCTTGATCAGCGTATGTTGTTCTATCTAATGACGATGTCGTCCAACAATTTTCAGAATAGTTATAAGTCACACATCTATCAATTTGATCAGATCCATCTTTAGGATAAAACCAATTTACTTCTGTATATAAATTATTTGCGCCTGCAAAGATAACATCTCTTGAACTAAAGTTTAATCCTAGATTATCTCCATCTGTGCTAAATACAAAATCTTCTACAAGACATGGTAAGGATTTTACCGTTCCATCAAATGCAAAGAATCCACCTTGAGATCCCATCCAAAATACTATTCCATTTACGAATGTGGCTGCGTGTTGTCCAATACATCCACAGTTGGTGCCCACTTGTCTAACACTAAATGTAAATGGTGGTCCTACAAATTGAATTACGTATGCAGCATTATCTGTTAACACAAACACATAGTCTTTACCTTGAAGAGCAGCTCGTATTTCATTACCGGTATCTAATCTAAACGTACCTGCAGTGTTAGTAGCCGTAGGTGTGTAAGTATTTAAATCTTCTTGATTAGAAAATCTTACAAACATAGGATCTTGTGTTGTGGTATCTCCAATTGTAGTTTCAGTTCCAAAATGAAATAAATGTCTATCTCTATCAGAGACTAATGTAAATCTGCTTGCTGTAGGATTGTTACCAGTTGCAAAACCTGATGTGGTTAAAGATGCTCTGTTAGATCTTGGATTTGATGCGCCTGCATCCCATGTAAAAGTTTTACCATTAAATATAGTTGCAACTAATACTTGACCAAAGTTATCAAGACTCCAGTTTCCTGGATCAAGGGTCACAGAACTTGTAGCTCTAGCTGTGCCCCAAGTCGAAGCTCCCCACGTTGATGTGCTCCATCCATACCCCGTGGTTTGTGTTGTTGGTCCAACTTCAACATACGGATTAACAGTTACGGCACCTGCCGCAGTCATTCCTGTTCCTCCTTCAGCACGTGAGGCTTGAACTGTAAATTTGTCTACATCAGGTACAGTTAATATTTCGTATGGTTGTTCTAATTCAGCCGCTGTAAAATCAGATGCTCCTGTAACAGTAACAGATGAAAGAGTTACGTATCGTCCAACATCTAAACCATGTGATCCTTTGTTAATAGTTACAGTTCGAGATCCATTAACAGTTGTTAATGTTCCTCCAGTTATAGCTGTATCTAAAGGAGTGATATCAAAAAAGTCATTACCATAATATAAAAATAAACCTTGGGATGTTCCAATAGCTGCATATTGCTCACCTGCAAAACTTCTAAATGCAACTTGAGCCCTAGCTGCTCCTGGTAATGTTTTATTTGCTGCTGTTAATTGTAGCCATCCACCTATTTTTTCAGGTAGTCCGTATCTAAATCTAACAAAATCTCCATCAGTCCATTGACCCTCGGCCCCTGATTCTGTGTCCTGTTTGTTAAATCCTGGCTTGAATTTTAATTTCTGTAGCATATAAATCGTTATATAATACTTATTTAAATTATGAAAGAGAGATTATAATGGATAAAACAGTAAATATCACCAACTTTATTGGTGTATATGATAACTACATTACTAAAGAAGAATGTAATAATGCTATTAAATTATACGAAACTGAAAACAAATTTTTAAATACTGTAAATAGAATTGGTTCTGAAAAAGGCATGTCGATCTTAAAAAAACAAGATCAACAATATTTTGCTATAGGAAACAATATAGATGTTTGGTGGGAAGATTTAAAATCAATAATTTTTAATTATGATATTGCTTGGAATCATTATGCTAAAAATGTAGGAGCACAAGAAGCATACGGAAGCACAGGATTTAAACTTACTGGAATGAAAATACAAAAAACTTTACCTACAGAAGGATATCATATTTGGCATCTTGAACATAGTAGTCATAAGTTTGATAGTAAAAGGGCTTTTGTTTATTCTATATATCTTAATGATGTAGAGGAAGGAGGAGAAACAGAGTTTTTACATTTTTCAAAAAGAGTTAAACCTAAAGCGGGTAGAATAGTTATATGGCCTGCTGCGTTTCCATATCTTCACAGAGGAAATCCACCTTTGTCAGGTGAGAAATATATTTTAACATCTTGGATGATGCTTGATGATAACAACAATTAATAATTCTAAAACAGATCAGAATAAAAATAGTATAAATATATCTTATTTAAGACATATAAATATAATTTTTGGAAATTATCCTTATCCAGAGATAATAAATAATTTATTAATTGCCATAAAAAATAATTTAAACCCTAATTTAAAAAATTATACGAACGTAAAAGGTGGAATGACTGATTGGGATTTTTTTACAAAAAGACCAGAGTTTATTAATTTTATAACCTATTTAATAAATAAGTATCAAGTTACTCATCCAGATATATTTGAATATTTTTTAGAAAGACAAGATATTAAAGACGCGTGGGGAAATGAAATAAAAAAAGGAGATAGATTAAATTTTCATAAACATCCTTGTTATCATGGTATTTTATATTTAACTAATGGATGTGATTTAATTTTACCAGAATTAAATTTAAAGATAACACCTAAACCAGGAGACTATTATATATTTCCTCCTGAAATATCACATGGTTTTGATACCTATCAAGAAGATGATTTAAGATATAGTTTAATATTTAATATTATAGAAAAATATAATAAATTTGAATTTAATAAAAAATTAACTAGTATATGATGTAGGTCTAGCGCCTAATCTAGAAATCTTATCAGATTCACTTTCACCATCAACATTGTCACCATCCCAATCAGATTGTAATTGAGCTAAGTGAGCTGAGTCCCATCTAGTAATAAAATCTTGAAAGTCACCTAAGTTTGCGTCCTCCCAAGTAGAGTGAGGTGTATCATCTCTGTATTCTACAGTATCACTTGGATTTGGTGTTCCATATTGGATAGCCCAAATATTATTCCATTTAGCTAATCCCCAAAAATCATCATCATCAATTTCATAAGGTGTTTGAGCTGCATCACCGCTTTGTTTGATAATTTTTTTATCATCCATTACTACTGTCCATTGTGCGTTTGTGGCCATTTTTTCTCCTAAGTTTTAATAATATAAATAATTGTTAGATAAGGTTGTATAACTGAAGTTGCGTCACCAGAAAAAGTTGCACTCATATTATGAGAGTGACCCTGACCACTTCCTGTGTTAGCAGTATTAGGGTGACTTCCTGAGTTCAACTGGTTTTGAGGTCTAGTTGTTTCTCCTGTTGGACCACCTGGATTATCTAAAGGGTTAATTGAGTGAGAGTGTGATGCAAGTTGTGCTGTTGATAAAGTTGCGTTAGCTGTTGAACCTCCAACGTTTCCAGATGAAGCAACAGTGTTTGCTCCACCAGTTGATGCTAAAGCTTTAGTTCCGGATTTACCCATTGCAACATTGTCTTGTAAATCAGGTAAATTAAATGTAGATGCACCATCACCAGCTCCGTAAGTTGTGCCTACGATTGCAAATAATGCAGAGTAAGTTGATCTTGAAACGGCTGCACCGTTACACTCTAAAAAACCTGTTGGCACTGAAGCAGAAGACCACGGCACAATAGTTGCTGTAGGAATTCCTTCGATACCAGTAAGGTTTGCTCCGTCGAAATCGTATTTTGTAGCTTCGTAATTTGACATCTATTATTTCTCCTTATAAGTCCAACCTGTTGTTGCATCTCCTGAGAAGACTAAACAAAAAGCTGCGCCTTGTGTGCTGACCGTTAAATCGGACGCTGCATTAGCTATATTAGAACCATTTCGTCCAACAGTCAATGAGTTACTGTTAAAATCATATCCTTGATCTACAAATGAAACTTCATCCCCTGTAGCAGGTGAGGCTGGTAGCGTAATTGTTACTCCTCCACCACTTGTATTTACTAAAAGTTGAGCACCAGCTTGAACTGTTTCAGCTGCTGAAACTACTCTCCAGTTTCTTTGCTCAGATAATTTTACAATGTTTGTACCATCAGAATATAATACATAGTTATTCCCTTCACATAAAAGAACACCTGTACCTGATGATGTTTTAAAAGTTAAAGTGTTTCCAGCATGATCACATGCGTTTTGTACGTTATAAACTTTTTCAATTGAATCTGGTATACTAACAGTTCTGTTAGCCGCTAAAGTACCTGTTAATTTAATAACATCGTTTTTACCATTTGATAAAGCACCATTTGAAAAAGTTAAAGATCTATTAGCGTTAGTTAAGTTAAACGTTGTAAAGCCACCAATAGCTTGCTCTAAAATTAATAAGTTTGTATTTGTAATTTGACCCCAAGTTCCCGAGTTTTCACCGGTTGCTTGAACTGTAAGTTTTAGGTTAGCAGATGTTGAATTCGCCATTTTTTAATTCCTTATACGTTCATTTTATTAAAAATATGAGTTTCTGTCAAACTCATTATGCAGCTACCTCTCGCCATCCTGGAGGTGTTATAGGCGCTGAACCTGTATTAACTTCATTCCAGATTAAAGCACTACCAGATCCTTGATTCATAGTCAAGCCTAAACCTGTTAGTGGCACATCTATATGAATTACAATATTAAATGCTGAAGAAAGTCTTACTTCTGCTGGTATTCCTGTAAGAGGAACCTCTTGACTAGGGACTGCTGTAACCGTTCCTAATCCAGCTGTCATTGCAATTCCTGAAGGAGTTGCACCTGCACCAGCTCGACCTACAGCTGTTCCTAAATTTGCAACCATTGCTTCTCCAGTAATGTTTGCATCCGGAGCAGGATCTACATTACCTAAAGTTGCTTGAGCTACGTTTAAAGTATTAAGAGTTAAAGTAGCTGTACCAGTAGCTGCTAACGTTCCAATAGCAGCTGTCATTGCAATACCTGTTAAAGTAACATTTGCAAATTGACCTTCAACACCCCACGCGTTTACATTCCAACCTTGTCTACCCCAACCTGTTTGGTTAAACGCGTCTATAGTTCCAAGACCCATAGACATTGCAATACCTGAAGCCATTGCATCAGGACCAGCATCAGCTGTTCCTAAAGCTCCAGTTAATGGTTGACCAGTTGGAAATGCTTTTGTTTGAATATCGATTGTTACATCGTTAAGTGTGGTTGTAATAAGTTGATTATTATTTGTAGATGGACCAGTAGATACATCAATAGATGCTACAACAGTTCCTAAAGTAGCTGTAACAGCATCACCAGGAGCTATAAGATTTCCTGCAATACCCCACGCAAAATCATTCCAACCGGCTCTACCCCAACCAGTGTTGATTTCACCGACAGTTGTTTCGTCACCTAAAGACGCAGTGAGGGCAATACCCGTAACTGTAAAAGTTGGGTCTGCTAAATCATTCCATTGGTTTTGACCCCAAGTGCCGACGCCCCAAGTTCCTGATCCACTCATAGGAGTTTACCTCCTACGATTAACCAGAGATCCTTAGAATCGCTGCTGTTGATGTATTAGCCGGAAACTGAATTGTGAAAACTCCAGATGTAGCTGT
>Ga0209348_1001320_pt1 | contig 12091 bp, 21 predicted proteins | sample ETNvirenome_2_30_FD_184065 | JGI IMG/M metagenome (GOLD analysis project Ga0209348, IMG submission 184065) | Marine viral communities from the Pacific Ocean - ETNP_2_30 (SPAdes) (version 2) | ecosystem: Environmental > Aquatic > Marine > Oceanic | place: Pacific Ocean | collected 2013-06-22 | reverse complement strand
TATTTTTGCGTTACTACACAGGATTAGGATCTAAAGGATTAGATTTAAAGGATGACTACTTATCAAAAGTCAGAGAAGAAACTAAATCAGCTGATCAGTATAGTGGAAGATTTGATGAGGAGTTTACGGATGAAGAAGGTAATAGAAAAATGGGAAAAAGATTAAGTTTTCTTGATTTTCCTAGTGATTTACCAAGATTTGGTGCAGTAAATCCATATGGAACAGGTAGTAAAGAGGTCATTCAGACATTAGGTAGATTCCAATCAACACCTCAAGCTGGTGGTAAGTATGTAAACATAAGAGATACCTACGATATGGTTAATCCACAGGAAGACCCAGACTTAGTTTCTGGTAGATTTCAACCTATAAAAGGATTACAGGAATTAGGAAGAGGTATTGGAGGAGCCTTGGGAAGGGGAACAGGTGCATATGATTTTGAAGTATCCCCAAAGACTCGTCTAGCTCGTGCTGCTATGTATTTCACACCTAGAAAATTTAAACCTTTTGATATTAATATTGATATTCCTATGACAGGTAACATAAATAACAGAGAAATATATAAATGATCGAAAAATTTTTAAGAAAACTCGGAAATATTCAAAAAGATAAACTCTTACATTTTTTCTGGGGAGCTATTCTTTCTTTTATTCTTATACTTTTTTTTGGGAAACTAGGAATAATTATCTCTCTTGTTATTCCAGCTGTTAAAGAATTATATTATGACAAATATCTTGGAAGAGGTTGTTGTGAATGGGCTGATTATTTTTATACAATTGCTCCAACAATAATGTTAGTGATTATGAAATATTAATGAATAAACGTATTCCTAGAAAAGAAGGACAGCCTGCAAAGAGTGATAAACATAGTGATCTTTACACTGATGAAGATCCAAAAGGAACTATAAAAGGTCTAGGATTTAAAGATAAAAGAACAGCTGCATTAAGTGTTGCCAAGATAAAACGTAGTGGAAGAACCCACGCCCATAAAACTCAAGCTGCTATAGCTATGGAACAGAGGGCTAAGGTTGCTAAAAAGACTCAGGCTGCTGGGGTATACAGAAAATTTATTGAGGAACAGAAAAGAAAAACTAAAGAGAAAAATAAGTGACTTGTTTTAGTTAATAGATATAATTAGTGGAGGGTGATAAAAGGATCTCATGATCAATAAGGGTGAAATTTTAGTTATAGATGATTTTATTGATAAAGATTATCAAGAAGATATAAAAAATATTTTACTAGCAAGAGAAGAATGGGGAGAATTTTTATTTCCTTGGCATTATGTTGATGATGTTACTGCTGGTTTGGATGATGAGAACCAAGGTCGCCCTGGCCTTTCGCACGTATATGTAGAATATAACGATGATGGTTCTAGTGATCTAGTTAGTAATTTTCATGATTTATTTATTCCAATGCTTGAACTTGCTTGTGGTACGTTAGAAATCCCTACAGCAAAAATACTGCAGGGTAGATCTTTTATGCAGTTCCCTTTAAATCTAAAAAGTGATGAAGTTGATACTCCGCATATAGATCTCGATGAAGGGCATAGACATATTGTGGTTTTATATTATGTCAAAGATAGTGATGGAGACACAGTTATTTACAATGAAAGAACTGAATCAGACTCTTATACAGTTAAACAAAAAGTTACACCTAAACAAGGAAGAGTAGTTATTTTTGATGGAGGACAATATCACACTGCAGAACAGGCAGTTAATTCAGTTAGATGTATTGTTAATTATAATTTAGCTTGAAGATTTTCTAAAACTGTAGATTTATCAATAGCTGCTACGTCTTTAAGACCATTAGCATCAAACCAAGGAGCATCTTCCCAACTGAATCCTTTTCCAAAAGTATTATCAGGAGCCATCACATACCAATGACAGGCTGAGTCTGGTACATCGACTGCACACTTTGACCAATCATCTTCCCATTGTGGGACTTGAATCCATAGGGCTTGTGAAGTTTGAGCTAATACTGGTTTAGCTATAAAGGAGATAGTTAAGAAAAATAGACAAATAAATATTCTAGGAATGTATCTTATAGAAATAGGTCTACTATAAACCTCCATTACTTCTCCGTAGGTAATATTTTTTTTCATTATTTTTAAATTATTTTGATTTTTTTCTGTGAGCTTTTTGTTCCATAGCAAGACCTATAGCTATTGCTTGCTTTCTTTTCTTTACTGTTTTATCTCCTCCAGATTTAAGTTTGCCTGCTTTATATTCAGACATAACTTTTTCCATTTTATGTGGCATTTTTTATTAAAAACTTTTATTTATTTTAGTTTACCTATCTTTTCTAAAACTGTTCTATAAAGATTAAATTTAATTCCTTTATGCTTTAAAAGAATTTCTTTTGAAGAAGTCATGTATTCACTATAAAAAATTACTGGCTCATCTTTTACATTTACATCTCCACTCATACTTCAACCTCCCTAAGTCCTCTTACAAAGTATGCTACATCAGCTAAGTCATCACGCAATAGATTCATATTTGTAAGTTCTGTAATATTTTCTTTTGTTCTTATATCGCATCTCTTGTTATGAGATAAGAGTCCTTCACAAATATATGTATGTGCATCCTCAACTGTTATATGAACTACGTCACCATCCTCTACATCATCTATTGAAATTAATTTTTGACCAGAAACTTCATCGCCAATAACCATATCTTCAGCTGCTTTCCAATCATCACCTACATAGAATTTATGAGTTAGTGAACAAACAATTACACTCTCGTCAAAAGTTAATTTAGTTTTTGGAATATCATTTACAACATTTACATATTCAACTTTGTATTCTCCCAGTTTCATATCTTTTTCATGATTTGTCTTTATAAGATCACCCACCATTAAATCACCAGCTTTCTTTTGTGAGCCATTAGCCATCAAGATAAGCATACTTGGATCTGGGCAACTCTTCTTAGACTTTCTTCTCTTAGCTGCTGCCTTCGCTCTTGCCTTAGCTGCAGCTCTATTTCTTGCTCTTTGTGCTGAAGCTGTTCTTGCATGAGTACCAGCTGCTTTTGCTTTTTTAAATGAAGCATGTCTCTCTGCTGCTTTTGCTCTCATTGATGCTTGATTTGCAGCTTTTGTTTGACTGATAGATTTACCAGACATCTTTCTATTTACAGCTGCTGCCTGGGCTCTTGCTCTTGCACTATTATTTGTAGCTTCAGCTTTACCAGTGGTTTTACTAATTGATACGTTTGGATTTCTTTGAGCTACTTTCTTTGCTTCTTGAAATGCTTTAGCTTTGGCGAATGCTGCTGCCTCTGTAGATTTATAGTTTGATGGTAAACTTGCTACGGATTGTTTTGCTGCTACTGTTTGACCACCAATCGTTACTGTTTTAGGTGCCTCTTTTTTAGGTGCCTCTCGTTTTGCTTTTATTGCTGCTAAAGATTCTCTTACTCCAATCATTCCTGAATATGTAGTTGCTAAATTAGTTTTTACTTCACCAACTTTTTTTTCTTGATCACCTAATCTTTTATCTTGTTCACCTAATTTTTTATCTTGTTCACCAAATCTTCTATCTACAGCCTCTTGCCTTTGAAGTCTCATCTGTTCTCTTCTGTCTCTATAATCTTTAGTTTCTTTAGCTGTTGTTTCTTGTTTTGATTCGACTCCTTTTAATCTAGCTTGTGTTATTTGTCTTTGTTTTAATCTATTTTTTTCATAAGCTTTGACTTCACTACGAACTCCACTTACATCTGACTCAATACCTTTTAACCTGGCTTGGGTTAGTTGTCTTTGTTTTAATCTATTTTGTTCATAAGCTTTAGCATCTTGGGCAGCTTTACGTTGAGCAATGTCTTGATCAATATCTCTTTTTATTTGTGCGATTGAAAAAGATTTAAATCGATCACCTTGCGTCTTGACTTCATCAGAAACACCTTTAACTCGATTTTGAAAATCTGTTCTTATATTTTGTCTTGCAGTTTCTGCTGCTTTTAGATCTGCTGCTCTTTCTTGTTGTCTTTTATATTGCTGTTCTGCTCTTCTTTCAGCTGCTTTTCTACCTGTTGATCTAACAACATCTTGTACCTTTGAGACACCTTCACTTACTACATCTTGGGCTGCACCTGCAGCTCCTTCGAGTGCTCCCATCAAATCATTTTCTTCTTGAGGGGCATAACTTTTTTTCTCTGCAATTTGTGTAAAAGGATCTTCAGTTTTTTGAACAGCTACTTTTATAGCTTTCATTATTGGAGCAGCTCTTCTTGTCCCTTTACCTATATCAGATAATCTTTCTTTAACTTTGGAACCATATGTTTCTTGTTTACGAACAGGAGCATCTGCATATCTTATCTGCGTACCAGTATTTCCTGTCATAGGTGAAAAGAAATCTGTCTGTGCTCTTAAACTGTCTCTTCTGATTACCATTTAATTTCTAATCTCCTGTACGAAGTAAGCTACTTCAGCTAAGTCATCTTTAACTAAATTAGAGTTTATTAATGGAGATATATTTATTTTACATCTAACATCACAACGTCTATTTCTTCTAGCCCCTGATCCTCTGCGATTAGTTTTATTACCTTGTCCACCACCTGAACCACCTTGTCCACCGCCTGATCCTCCTGATCCTCCTGAACCACCTGAGCCTCCTGATCCTCCTGAACCACCTGAGCCACCTGAGCCACCTGAACCACCTGAGCCACCTGAACCACCTGATCCCTTATTTTTTCTACTTGGCTGATTAGATGAGTGTCCAGTTGTATGTCTACTTAAATTATTAGCAGAATCACCTACACCCTGTTGTCTTTGACTTCCAGGATTACTTGGCATTCCTTTACCATGAGTACCTGTACCAAATCCTCCTCTTCTTCCTGATCCATAATTAGCTTGAGATGATCGTCCACCAACTGTCTTATCTAATCCAGATTTACGAAGATTCGCTTTAGCTACAGCATCTCTAGCTGCCTGTGTGACAGGATCAACATTACCCATCTGTGCAATATTAGTTGTTGCAGAAGTATTTATTCCTTGAGCCTGTAATGTACCTGCTCCAGCTGCTTCAGTACCTGTTATTTTATTAAATACATCTCCAACAGTATCACCTATTCTTTGAAATACATTTCTAGTATCTTGTAAATTAGTTTCTTCTTTTGCTTTTTCTAATCTATTTTGTTTAGCTTGTTCTCTACCTGCTTCTGATATTCCCATACTTGGCATTGTTCCTAACTTACGTGTGTCTTCAGCAGTGTATCCTGTTGAGTCCATTTGTGGACCTACACGTTCTACTTTGCCAATTGCATCTAAAAATCCAAAGACTTTATCGATTGTTGAAGTTTCTTCTTTTGCTGGACTTTCAATTTCCGTAGCTTTTTTTAGTCGATCTTTATAAACAGGATCATTTAAAAAATCTTGGCTAATTTTTTCAAATCTTGCATTGGCTGCGTCTAGTTTTGCTTTTTCTTTTGCTGCTTTTTCTTGTGCTAATTTTTCTTCTCTTAATCTTACTTCTGTTTGCATGGCATTTTCTGCATTTTGCATCATTCCAGCTACAAATGCTTTAGTTGACTCTCCATATTCTTTGTCTTTGAAATTATACATACCACCTACATCTACACCTAGAACCTTCATTGGTGTTAATCCATATTTATTTTGATCGAATTCTACTCCTATTCCAAAAGCTGTACCTTTATCAAATTTTATAGGAGTTACTGTAAAACCACTTTCTTTTGCGTAACGTGGGTCTTTGATGCCTTCTATTCTTTCTTTTGTAGTTATGTATCTATCTTTGACACCAGGGAATGGACTTTTTAATAATTCGCCTCCAAATTTTGATTCATCACGAACAGTATATGTAGGACCAGTTTCAGGATTGACACCAAAACTTTCAGCTATTCTATTTCTTTCTTCTATTTTCTTTTGATAATCACTTTTTTCTTTCCGTTCATCATATTTATTTATAGCATCATAAACTGGATCTTTTGGTGAATAATCTAACGATGGAGTTTGTTCATTGTATTTATTTATATTATTTGCAATTGTTACTGGCTTAACTTTGACACTAAAAGCTGCATTGTTTTCTTTGTCTCCAGCCATCCTTGTTTTTTTATCAGGACTAAAGAAACCTTGGACGGCCATTTTTTCTTACAAATTCAACTTACTATTAGATCTATTCTATCTTTAGTTAACAATCAAATACTCTAAGATCTTTCCTGAACTCATTTAATCCTCTCTCATAACACAATAATCTAAACTCAGATATGGTTGTCTCGTATGGTATCAATCTTTCTTCCTTTAAATCCACTAGAATATCTTTGAGTTGAAGCATCTCTTCAGGGTCAGATATCTGTGGGAAAGAAGGAGTGATCACGACTTTCATACAAGGAGTGCAGGAGTTGATCTTATTGTACCTTAATCATCATTTTCAAACCACGAAAACTTTTTAACTTCTTTATCGTTTGCACTTACCATTGATTGTATTAATTTAAGTTTTTTTTCAGCTGCTAAAGCCCTGGAGCTCCAATGTTGTAGATGTTTGTTCTTACCATCAAGCTGTGTCTCTAATGCTATTTGAAATATTTGTGATGGACTTATTTTTAAGTCTGACTGTTTCCATTTAGCATTTAGGTCATCAGGAACGGAAACACTTACAACTACTGCCATCTGATTAAATATATTCTATAAGTCAAGATAGCATAAATATTATTAATCGGAAGTAGTAAGTCCAACTTTGACTTGCTCTGTCATAATTACTGGTATTGGCTCACTAACTGTCAAAGATGTTGTAGCTCTAAGACTATTAGCAAAGTTTTCAGCATCATCTATCTTCTCAAACTGTGGAGCATGAGCACCTATTGTTTGATTATGAACAAAAACCACGTAAGAAGTTATTGGAAATTTCATTAAATTTTTATCTACCTTATGAAAAGGTAGCGGATTCTATAGGAATTTCAACCTATATAGAAAGGTCCTGACTTATAAAATTTATCTGGTGCTTCTGCTACAGTTTCATCTGCATCTCTGTATCCAGTAACTTTTATTACTTGACTTAATTGGCTGCCATTAGCTTTTGATAATACTGCCCAAGCTAGTTCTTTGTTGTTTGTTTGATTTGCGTTTTCCATATTTATTTTTTATCTGCGTAATTTATTATGAGGTAGATATACTTGCATCGCACAAGTATTTGTACATAAGAAAACCATTGCTATAACTAGAGTCTGGAACTTAAGCTTAGCAATGGTAAGGGTTCTTGAAAAGAGCTGTTATAAAAATTAATATTCTCTTAAAGAATCATCTACATAAGGGGTAGGAGGAGTAGGAGGAGTAGAGGGAGTTGATGCATCAGTATCATCAAAATCTTTTTTTCCATATGAATATTCGTATTCATAATCTTTCTGTCCGTCAAGACCAGTGAGTGAAAACTTAAACCTTGGCATAGTAATAAAAGTAAAGTGTTTACTTATGATACATCAAAAGAGCTAGTTTCGAAACCTGCTGCTAATTCTGGTGGAGCATTAGGAGGTAAGAAATGTGATCTTATTCCATTAAATAATTCAATTGTTTGATCAAGACTTAATTCTTGCTCACCATGAATGCCATCTATAAATAAAGGATCCTCTCTTAATCCATCAATAGTGGTGAGAACACCATCAAGTTTTTTTAAAATACTTGCGTGATGTTTTTTTAAATCTGTTTTTTCTTTTAATTTCATAACAAAAAATGTATGTATATTCATACTAAAGGTATTTATCCTATTAAAACACCTTTTTATATTTTGTCTTTATCTAAGTGTTGATACGTATCTATCTCTAAACTCAGCCATCTCTCTATCAGATCTACCTCTTCTTCCTCCTTCCATTTGAGATCTTCTCCTAGTGAAGTCTCTACGTCTACCTCTCCTTCTTCTCATACCACCACCTCCTCTTCTCCTTCTCATTTCACCTTCACCTCTTCTACCTTGTCTTTCATCTCCAGGGCCAGCCATTTCACTTGCTCTTAGTTCTCTTTCACTTCTTAATGCATCCCTTACATTATCTCTCTCAGCTCTTTCCATAGCCTTCTGTTGTTTTCTTTCATCAGCTCTATCGAACATTGTTTCAAAGAATCTATCTCTTACCATAGCTCTTTCATCTGGAGAGAAAGGGGCACCTCCTCGTGGATCAGACTCTCTTGTTATTCTCTGTCTTCTTTCTCTAGGAATAGGTACTTCTCTTTCTGGAGGACCACCTAGTGTTGGGTCTTGTACTGCAACTCTTCTTGTTTGTTGAACAGCAGTAGGTACTCCTGTGTCTGTATATCTAACTCCTGATTTAGGATCATAACCACCTGTTAAAGGTCTTCTTCTTTCTATTCTTCTTCTATTTCTCTCAAATCTTCTTCTTAATTCATTTTCTTTTTCAATTTCAGCTCTTGTTGTATCTCCAGATTGTATTCTTAATTCATTTTCTTTTTGTCTTGCAGCTGCTTGTCTTTGTTTATATTCTGGTTGCTGTCTCTCTACATACATACTGTAAGGCATAGGACTTATAGCTATACCTCTCTTCATTCCTTCATTTATTCGTTTTGTTGCATCAGCTTCATATTCAGCTTGAGACATTATCTTACCTGTATTAACTTTAGTTGTACCATCAAATCGTGTAACTTTTGAAAAATCTCCACCTCTTCTACTACCACGTTTATCTATTTTCCTTCTACCCCTTGGTTTACGCATAGGACCAGACATTATACCTTTATTTTCAGTAGGAGCTATTGGCATCGGAATACCACTTGGACGAAATGTATCCCTTGTTCTTATCTTCTCAATGTCAACTCCTCTTCCCATTTTAAATAAACAAACTTTTTACTATTCTAATCTTTCTCTTCTTTGACTTTAAATACTAAAAGTTCTTCTCCAGGTTTTACATCTCTTAGTTCTGGATGAATAGTTTTGACCTTATCAAAGTCCTTTAAAGTTATGGTCATCATCCTCCACATGAATGCAAAGGTGGCACCAAAGACTACTGCAAAGCAGATGAAATATATAAGGACTGTTATCTCGTTCATTTAGTTGATCTAAAATGTATAGATAACATTCTAGGACAGGTGTGGATAGGGACGATTTTCTCCGAGGTTATCTAAATAATTTTCAAAGACGATATGTTAATGAGAGAGAATTTGTAAGAGATTACTTGGAGTCTATGAATCCAGATGACCCAGATATTTTTCTGCCAGATAATCCGAAAGAATATATACCATTAAGAAACAAAGCCTTTAATGAAACTTTGGGAGAGGGTTTTGCCGAAGCATATGATAAATATAAATTTTTAGGTTCTGGCTCATTTGGTACTACATTTCAGGATCCTGATGATCCTACGAAGGTATTTAAAGCTCAAAGATTAAATTTTCAGAGTGATATTAAGAGAGCAGATAAAGAAGTAGACACTCAAATAAAAGCAGCTGAGATGGGTAGAGCACCTAATGTTCATGCAGTTGAAACATTTCCTGCTAGAAAGGACTTTGAATACTCTGATCAAAGATTTACTACTCCAATTATTCATGTCACTGAAATGGATAAAGTAGACACACTGAGAAGTCAAGGATATGCAACAGAACCTGGAGGAGTTTTAGAAAAATTTGTAAAGAATAAAATGATTGATGCTGATGATGATGCCCCAATTTATAAATTAAACAATCCAGCAGCTCAAGTTATGCGTGATGAAACCAGAAAGATGCATTTAGCAAGATCAAAATCAGAATTAGATTTAGCTGACAAAGGTATTATTCATTCAGATTTGATGGACTCAGCAGGCATGGATAGAGAAGAACATATAACTTACAATCCAAATACTAATCAAATGCAATTTGTAGATTATGGTGTAGCAAAAGTACATGATCACGCAGGAGATATGCATGAACATACAAAAAATTTAAACATAAAAAATGAAGAATTAAAAAATTTAGATGCATCTTCAAGAGCTGAACATTTCTTAGATCACAAAGCAACTGCAATAATAGATGGTATGAAAGCAGTAGGAAATAGAGAGGAGGCTAATATATTTGAAGGTATTTTTAATGAATATATGGGTAATGATGATTTATTAGCAGCAGATGATTTAGTTAATCAAGGAAGAGAAATTATAAATAAACATAGTTTTGATGATGCAGAATTAAAATTACAGAAGGGTCAAAAGACTGGTTACATGTATGGACAACTTTCAAATCCTACAGTCAATCAGGTTGTAACAGATATCCAGGCTGACAAGTTCCCACAGTTTAACAATCCAAACTTATATAAATCAGAGACTAATCCATTCCCAGCCCCTCCTTACAGTAATAAAGAAGAGGAAAGACCTCTTACTGATGAAGAGAGAAAAGATGTTCAAGATTTACTTAGAAAGTTAAAACAGTAAATAAATTTATAAAACGAAAGTAAAACAGCTAAAACGAAAGTAAATTAATGGGGATTATAAATCCTCATAAGAATGAGAACCCCTACTACACCTATAGTTATAAGCAATCCAATAAGTAATAACATTTTTTTTATTCAGTTTTTTAATTATAGGGTTTATACCCCCTCCCAAATCGTAGGACTTTTACGTTTTTCTAAATATGTTCTACCTTCTAAATCATCAATTAATTCTAATAAAACTTTTCTATAAAATTCTTTTTTCTTTTCTTTAGATGTTTTACCAAAGTCTTGTTTATCAGGTTCAATTATTTCATGGGTTACAAATTTATAACCACACTCGCAGGTTCTGATTCTTCTTTGAGTGTTGCTGTATTCAATAAATTTTGTAGCACTTGCCTTTGCTTTCTTTTTACATTTAGGACACTTCACTAGGCAACCTCATGTTCGATCCGATGAGCCTGGATTTCTGTCAAACGTGTAGAGTTATCCCAGAGTACTTGATAATGTGGCAGATCTGCACCAGCTCTGTTCTTTTTGACAACAACTCCTTTTATTACACCTCGCTTAGATTTAACTGATACATACTTCCTTTGGTTGTTTACGAAGCCTCCGTGGACTTTGTTTGATGTTCTTTCTTTTACTCTGTCGTTGATTTTGTACTTAAGTGGTTGCATTTTTAAGGTGTGTGAAGGACTATAGTGGTTTGGGGTCTTACGAGATCATACTTAATGGCAGCCATGATAAGGACTCTTAACCTCTGGTGCTTACCGCCATTCCTCGATGGGAACCTAAATATCGTGATTAGATAGAGTGACCTAACCGCCAAGACCGAGCAGTTACAATTATCTAATCAAGGCAGTATGAGAAAAGTACCATGAACTTCTCTGCCCCAAGATTTAGAAAGGAATCTCTTCCTCTGGTGACTCTCCATCTAAAGCATCAAGGTCGCCATGCTTTACTCTCTTCTTAGCTTCAGAGAAATTTTTAAATAAATGATTATTATATGCATCATCCCAACAGCCTACTTGATCAATGGTAGTTAACATCCCAACCATCTTGACCATTCCTCCTGTAGCCTTCCCTTGCTCCTTAAGATTCTCCTGATTTCTTGCATCTAATCTATCTTGTTCTAGACAACTCATTACTTTGGAGAAGATAAAGGCTCGATCGTTTGGTGCAATAGAATCTGTAAGAACTTTTCTACCTTCTCTTACATAATCTCTAGCCTGTTGAGGACTTACACTATATCTCTTTGCAAGTTTTTTTACTATAACCATAGACCTTTCGCCTTTGGCTAATTGGTCAGCAGCATAATTAATACGCTGTTCTTTTTCTTCATTGGTGGCTCTTTGATTAGTCATTGGTTTTCTCGTGTTGTTTTTGTAGTTCTAAATCAATTTGATTTTTTATGCAAGTAAGTCTTTCTGTTTGTGCTTTTAAAAGATCTTGATACTTTATAGTTTCTCTTTTAAGATCTCCTAAAAGTATTTGAATTTTATCTGTCATGATACTTGTTGTGTTGGTAAAGGACAGTAACCATCTTCGCAATCTGCTTTTTCAAAGATGTCTTTTGGTTTTGAATCTTCAAATTGAGTTTTAGCTTCCTCTGTAGAAATAATTTCACAGCGGATTATCTTTGCTTCATCTCCATGTTTAGGAAACAAAGTAGTTAAAGCTGATCTTGCACCATAGCAAGCACCTTCAACATCTTTATAAACTCCGTATATCTGTTCTAGTTTATCTCCAGAGCTAG
>Ga0209348_1001319_pt1 | contig 12124 bp, 15 predicted proteins | sample ETNvirenome_2_30_FD_184065 | JGI IMG/M metagenome (GOLD analysis project Ga0209348, IMG submission 184065) | Marine viral communities from the Pacific Ocean - ETNP_2_30 (SPAdes) (version 2) | ecosystem: Environmental > Aquatic > Marine > Oceanic | place: Pacific Ocean | collected 2013-06-22 | reverse complement strand
TTTCAACACAAGCAGCTGCCAAAAGCATTCCACGTAAATCTTTTGGAATATCATAAAATTGAAAGTACCAATCTTCTATTTTTACTAATTCCTCTACTATTCCAGTGTTTAAGTCCCGGTCTTTTGCGTTTTTACAGTAATACGCTTCATTTATTAAATCATTGTAATCATACGTTAGATTCGTAGTGCTAATGACATTTAAAATTAAAAATCCTATCAAACCTTATTCTCCTTCCACGCTTTTACAGTTATTGGATACAACTCTTCTAATATTTCCAGCATGGCTTTCGCAAGTTGCTGTATTTCCCATTGGGCACCCTCATGTGTGCGTAAGTCAATAAACTTAAATAGATTGTTCAAATTTGTAGTAGCATAATATTCTGTATAAAGATTTTGAGGTAGCACACCTCGGGCTTGCTCTCGGCAAACTCCTGCTTCAATTATATCATTATAAAGTTTTAAACACTGTGTATGGTGAGATTTTATCAAGCTGCTAGCTCTCATTCGTTCACCATCTTCTAAGATGTAAACTGCCGGATCAACTAACTCATCTATATTAGAGGCTTGTCGATTTGACTTGTGCTGTGTTCTGAATACTTTTGGCTCATAAAACTCCAGATTAAAATCTGTGTATCTTCGACTAATTTCGTTGTAAGACCACGTTCGATGTCTGTGGTGCTGTGAACGAATATAAAGTGGAACCTTGACTCGAAACGTAACCGTACAGTGCTCTAAAGTAGAGGTGTGGCGATGTTTAATTAAATAATTGATTAATTTTTTATCTTTTGCTGATATTTTTTCTACTTCTTTGCCAAAACTAACTCTTGCTGAGTTTACAATAGTCAGATCTGAACCCATATGAGAAATATAATCTACTTTACCTATCCCATCGTTGAACAACTGTACGGTTTCAATCATACGCTACGCTCCTAAAATCCCGTAAACATGATTTTCTTGAATTAAAAGAAAATCGCCTTGATCTAAGCTTGCAGTAGCTACCATGTGGTCTTCTACAACAACCAATTTTCCGATATCCTCTGCACTTACTTTCGTGCAATCAGTTGAGATTTGACTAATTTTATATACACCAAATTGATTTGTTTTTACATTATAATCTTCTGGTAAAAGAATAGTTGGGGAGTCTTGCTCCGTTGGCTCTGGTGCCTCCTCCAATAATAAAAAACGATTTCGTGGATCCAAACTCATACTTCCTCCTTTTGTCCAAACTTCTTCTCAATAATATCGAACATTTCATTTACTGCGTCAAGATCAGCAGACTTTTGATACATACGAAGAGCCTTTACAGCAGACCAAATATCCTCTTTGGTAAGCCAGCCATTCTCAATAAACTCTGTTCTCAACTCTTTTTTCTGTTCCTTATATGGCTCCATAGCTTCCTCAAGAGCGATCATTGATTTCAAATAGTTTACAATGTATTCTTCTTTAGACTTTTCATTTTCTGTATTGTCGTCTTGTACGACTTGTAGAATTGCTTGACTCATTTTTTCTCCTTAGTAGCAACTGTAATCATAGGTTTCCCACTGGCAAGTATCCCAGTAGTAACAATATTCAACATAGCACTCATAATCAATAACAGTCGGATCATAAACCACATAGCAGTCGCAATCACCAAATTCATCATACGATGTGCAATACTCATAATTTCTTGGACCAGTATAGTAAAAATTATATTCACAAGCAGCAACTGGCTGTGCTGGCTGGTTAATAAATTGCACTCTTGAATTAGGATAAGGTCTAATCTCGCACCCAAGAGTAAGTACGAGGACCAAACCAATAATTGATTTCTTCATAGACATATAATAATAAACTTTTATTATTTTGTCAAGGGGTTTTTTAGGAAACCTCGCAAGCTCCACCTGCACAGGCTAGCTCGCCTTTGAGGTCAGTGTTATCTTCAATCTCAACAACTTTAGATAAATCAATGTCTTCTAATGTATCTAACAGTTTTATATAAGTTATTTCGTCGCAGTCTTCAAACGGAGCCTGCTTGTACGTACCGCCATCGTGAGGAAGAACTGAAAGACCGTTATAAACAGCACGGTTGTCCCACATCCACTGTCCTACTGGTTCCCATTCTTCTTCACGAATAGAAACAGTTGCCGAAACATTATGGGTGTTTTGACCTTTACCATGTCCGTTTCTAACCCACTCTGTAGAAACTTTCTTTACTCTCTCCAACATATCCATAGCAGTTTCATCCCGTGTAATGGCACCTTGTGGTGCTTTCTGCGGAACGGATATAACTGCTGTATCGTGTGGTCTAAAGAACTCATCTTCTACCAAGTCTGGATGGTAGATAGACAAATAATTGTAGATGGCTTCATTTTTGCCAACACGTAAGCGACGAATATAATAATCATTATGCCATGCGTGAATGCCAGAAGATGTTCCAAGAGTTAAGCTTGTTGTTCCAGCCGGCTTAACGCATGTTGTTCTTGCAGCAGGTTTGATCCCAATAAGACTGGCGACTCTTTTATTTTCCTTTTTAACTTCTTTTGCTGCCTCTTTCATGTCCAGTTTTAGAACGTTTCCTGAAGCAATACCTGTCATAGAGACACCCACAAGAGCATCTTTTTCCGTAGTTCTACGCCATACGTCCCGTAGATAGTGAAAGTCAGTGTAAGAAGCCTGTAAAGTGCCAATAAATGTAGCTGCTCGGGCTCTTGCGTTGATTTCCTCTTGGCTATCTACGTCAGAAGCATTGATCTCTGTAAGATTGCAAAACTGATACGGTCTTAGAGCAATCTCACAGCAAGGGTTAGTGCCCCAATCCTTATCATTCGAGAAATAAAACCCTGGCTCACCTGCTCCAGAAGCTTTAACACGAAACCATAAGTCTTTGAAGAATTCTTCTGTAACTAAATGCCGCATAAGAACAACAGAATTATTTGCTCGACCTCGTTGTGGATTCTTTTCCCACCAATGTCCACTTTTTGCAGAGATCATTTCATCATCACCAGCAGAGAATAGAGATATTAGGGCAGCTCGTCTAATCCCACCAGCTAAAACTGCATCAGCAATATAACACACCATATCATGAACTTCAATAGGAGTGAGTTTATCACCAACCTCTTTATTTGAAAGAATACCCTCTAATTTAACTAAACACTCACGAAGGGGTTGTGGTCCTGGTGCTTTGCCGCCTGAAGTCACAAGACGTGAGCCTTTAGGTCTAATATCGCTATAATCAAAACGTACTTTTGAACCGCCAACAAAATAAGATTTCATAAGTACTTTCACGGCATCTGCCCAACCTTCTATGGAATCACCGACGAGATGGCGTCGAGTACGCTTTGTAGATGGGTGAACAATTTCGGGAAGCTGCCGTACATGATGAAATTGCACACTATAACCGACACCAGTGCCACCAAGAAGTAAAAACATAACTTCATGAAATGAACGCCAATCATCAATAGGAAGATAGGCACAATTAAAGATGCGATTAGGGGCAACTTCAATGGGCTTACCGCCAAACTGCATAGAACGCATAGAAGGAAGAACTTTTTTATCGTAAACATATTTGTAGGCTACCTCAATTTCCTCTTTCATCTCCGGAAACTTTTTTAAATGCATCGCTTTGTTGCGATCTACTAACTCTGACCATATTTCTCTTCTTTCTTTTTCAGGCAAGTACTTTGCGTACTTCATGTGGACTGTGATGTCCGATAGTGTTTTGTTGGCGATGTCTTGTGGCATATGTCTTTTTCTCCTTATTTCTTCATATTTCTAAAGACTTCTCGGGCTTTGGAGAATTCTTTTTGTTGTTGTTTTGCTAATTGTTGTTGTTGTAGTTTTACAACATCATCTCTTTCTAGAACTTTAATGGATACACTTGACGTATCCATAAATGCGGAAAACACAATTCCATCAGGACCATTTCTGTTTTTAGCCACAAAAATACGTGCTATATTTGCATTCCTATCTTTGATAGTTCTGGATAAGCTAATAATAAAATCTGCGACAAAGCATTTGTTAAATGCTTCCGAGATTGACTCCATTGTGATTACTTCTTCGTTAAGACCCTTTCGGTTGGTTTGTGAAGCGGTTACGATAGGGCAACCAAACTCTTGTCCAAGTCCGCGTAGCTCTTCATAAATAGATTCTAGTTCATGTCTTTTCTCAGAATTTTTACGAACTACTGAACTTTTTAATAAATCGCCGTAGTCAACGACGATCATGTCGATTTCCATTTCTGTTTGTCTAATCTTTTCCAAGTGATTTTTAAGAGTAACAACAGAAGCAGATTTAGTTGGAAACTCTTTTACGATAAGTTGACCATCAATATCCTTGATTACGTCATAAACCTCATCTTTTTGATTTATAAGCTCGTCTAATGGAATACCAGTAAGACAGGCATCATAACGTTGAGCAACGGACGTATCGGCAAGTTCTAACGTAAAATGAACAACGTTTTTACCTTGCTTGAGTGCTTGTGCCCCAAGGTGAACAAGAACGTGTGATTTTCCCGCACCAGTTGGGGCAACAACCACCACAAGTTCGCCTTGACCTAGACCACCTTTGGTTATTTTATCTATTTTTGCCCAGCCAGTTGTAACTGGGTTGCGGGCTCGTTCGATAAAGCGAGCCTCAAAGTCTTTAATATAATCATAGCCATGATCATTACTGATGCCCAACCGAAGAGCATCTGAGATTAATTTTTCTATTTCCTCAAACGAACATTTGTTCAGAAGTGGCACTGACTTCATCATAGCTTTTTTAAGAACTTGTTTTCTACAAAAATCTACGGACTTTGATATAATATATTCCGTATCTTGAATCTCAGGAAACGCTTGAACTTTGATAAAGTAATCCATCACTTGTTTCTTTATTACTTCATTTTCATCTCCTAGCTCTGTATTTAGAACTGAATTAAGTGTATCATTTGTTGGGTGAATACCGTATTCTTTTTTATAATCAAAAAGTTTGTCGGTAAAAACTTGAAGATATTTTAATTCTAAGTATTTTACATCTAGAACTTCTTGCATTTGGTCACAGTAAGACCGGTCGTAAAGCATAAGCTTACACATGTTTTCTTGGAAACTCTTTCCAAAAATTCCTAAACTGTCCATTAATTCCTCGCTGACTTGTGGATATAAATATAACCTTTGTGGTTTAAAAAGTCAAGTTCAATATAAACTATTTTGTAAGTGGTGAATGTTATAAGGTAAAAAAGTTTAACGCCTTAGTCTACGCTTTTTTTTCTTTTTCTTTTTTCCCTTTGAAGATTCAGAAGTTTTTGATATACTTGATGATTCACTATAATCAACAGGCTGAACAAACGCAGAGGTTAGCAAGACATACAGTAACAAACCTAAACCGTATAAAAAGCTACGCACCACTGCCTCCTGTATTATACAGTAACTATAATTTAACCTAACCAAAAAGCAATGTCAAGACCAATTTATTTAAATATTTTTTCTTTTGAGGTGAGAAACATTTTAGGCAGAAAAGATTTCTTTAAACTTAATAGCCTGTCGAATCTCGCTCGCTCTCTAGAATTAACATATTGACCTGTTGGTTTTTTAATTTCGCCGTCGATCATTTGATCTCCAAAATCATAAAATTTTGATTTTTTTGGTGGTGCTGCTGTGGCAGCAAAAGATAAGATTAATAAAGTGATAATAAATATTTTTTTCAATGATATAACTCCCATAAGGGGTGCGGAAATGATCACGCCCCCTATAGGTAATTATATTGCTTTTAGCTTTGACGACTAAACAAGCTTTTTACATAGCCTGTCCAAGCCCAGAATTTTCTTTCTTGCAGGTAATCTGGGTCTAGGTCGTTCGCGTATGCTTCTACCTCAAATGGGTTTCCATAATACGCTGCTTTCCAGCTTCCCTTTGTGAAACGACCAATAACATAAAATAAACCATACAAAATCCACTGAAGGACAAACAACATTTCTAATTGCTGAAAGAAGTGGATTGTTTCATGAGTTATTGTTTTCTCACTCAATTTTCCACGACAAACAACAAAAGGACCAGCAGAAAATGCCCATACGTCAATAGGAGCAATCTTTGATAGCCAATAAGGTAGTTTGCTATTTTCAATAAAAATTGGTTTTAAGTTCTTCATTTATTAAGTTCCTTTTTATCCCTTTGGATTCTTGCGAAACTTTCGAACATAGCATTCCAATTGATCTCATTGATCCCATCCTCTAACATCATCTTGTACGTTTGAGTTTTATTGAAGGTATGCTCGAAGTTGTCAATAATCCATTCGATGCTCTGTTTAGTCTGTGCCGAAAGGCTTGGGCTATACAGTTGCATCAAGTTATAATTAGACTGAATAAGTTGTTTATGCTCTTTTACGGTATCGAACACCTTTGCCGTGCTCTCTTGATTTTCACAGAATTCTATTAGATCATTAAGATAAACATCTTCTTCATTTCTAAAGAAAGGAAAGCGTTTTGCTACGGTTTTTAAACCAACAGAGGGAACTCCGTCAAGATTGTCTGACTTGTCTCCAACAATGGCACGAGCCATGGCAAAATTGTTTGGATGGATGTTGTGCTCCTCTAGTATATTGTTTTGTGTTAATAGCTTTTTTTGAACTGGTCTGTAAAGAATAGTTTTATTATCAAGCAACTGATAGAAGTCTTTATCACTTGACACAATAATTTTTTGCTCGTCTTTTAGAGACGAATAACGACAAAGGTAAGCAATAATGTCATCTGCTTCTACTTCGTCTGCTATTAACTGGATAACTGGCAGATTGTTAAGATAACTCCAAATACGCGCCATTTGCCAGATCTTGTTTTCTTTTTCCTGATCCTCTGTCAAAACCTTAAAATTTCGGTTGAGACGAATGGGTGAACGACCTTCTTTGTAGTTTTTATTTTGTTGTTTTCTTTTGCGGGAACCGCCGCGACCATCCCAACAGACAATTATTTGAGATGGGTTCATTTCGCGGCAGAGTTTTTGCAGAGATTTAAGAAAGCCAGTTGTTCCCCCGATGGGCTGACCTTCTTTGGATATCTGCGGGACTACAATATAGTTTCTAAGAAACATGTTGAGTCCATCTATAATTACCACTCTCTCACTCACAATCTAACTCCTTAAACATTGTTTAAGAATGATAATCTATTTTAAATTAAATGTCAAGCACTTTCTTCATAGAATTCAGTGGCATCACCTGTTCGTTTATCAAATTTCATGACAACCTCTTCATCTATGATTTCTAGTACGCGATCTTTAAATTTAGCGTCTTGTAGTTTATCAATCCAACGAGCAGACTGAAATTTCTCGCTGGTACCATCAGCAAATTTAAGTTCATACCATGCACCTGATCTTTCTAAATGGTCTGATCCCTGGATTGCCTCGAACCAACTTTCTTCATCAGCAACACCGACACTATCGCCCCAAAGTATTTGGAACTTGCACTGGCGACCTTGCGAACCAAAGCGTGATTTTTCTAGTTTTACCTTTACAGTATTACCAATGCGATAGCCTTTGTCGTCAGTTACAAAAGAAGCTTTTGCTTTTGGACGAGTAAGCCAAATACGAAGAGAATAGGCATAAATCATTGCTTTACCACCCGGTGTCATATAAGGAGTGGTGAGTGCTTCAGAAGGCGAACGAGTAATATTTGCCTTCAACTGATTTAACACTAGGAAAGTAGACTGACTATTCGCAATAGGAACAGTTAGTTTTGACATTCCCTTTGATAGAATACGAGCTTTTACAGCCATTGTTGACTGTGGATTAAAGTCCCCCTCTACGTCTGAAATCGATGGAGTAAGAGCCAAACTATCCCAGATGAAAAGGAACTGGCTATCTGTTGAAGAGAGCAATTCTTCAATCGTCTCCAAGACAAATTCTACCGATGTTGCCTGAACATAAAGAATCTTAGTTGGGTCACACCCAGCTTTCTCTAAGAAATTAAAGTCTAATGATGACTCTGAATCAAAGTAAACAACATCTATACCCATTTTCTGGGCATTACCTGCTATCTGCGCAGCCATGTAAGATTTACCGCTAGCCTCCAAGCCAGCTATTTCCGTAACCTTACCCACTGGAATACCAGCTAGTTTGCCACGGCAGATAATACTATCGAGCCATCGCGATCCAGTTGGAATCCACTGTTTAACAGTTGTTGGATTGTTTGGATCTGCTAGATCGACAGAGACTTCTTGTCCTGCTTTTTTATTTATTAATTTTCTCATCTGGTCCATCGATAGACGACCAGCTGGTTTCTTTTTAGCCAATCTCATTTTCCTCCTCATCTAAGTTTTCATTTAGTAGCCTGTCAGGTCTAAATGCGTATATTGGTCCTCGATAGCCACTCTTATCTAATTTAAATGATACATTATCACCATGATCTCGAACTTCTAAGATATATTCTTTAGACCGTTGGATTAAGTTGGATACATCACTATTGTCAGACCAAAACCAAGCGAAGCCCTCTCTTATATCTTGCTTTGAAGCGTGCACTGAGGATTCGCTATTTGGACCGCCCCCAAGACCTTTATATTTTCTTGCTATATCTTGTAAGGCTTTTTCAAAACCTTCTTCTCCTTTTTTCCATTTTTTCACAATTATCTCCTAAAAAACATATGTTGTTTGTGTTTTTTCTTTATCTTTGTTCTTGTTTATTAAGCCAAACCTGTCCTCCATACTCTCATAATCATCATACAGATCATCAGGAGTTGCCTTGATTTCCATTTTTATGGTTTTGTATTTTGTCTTCTTTCCCATTATATCATATTTGAAATGACTTAAGAAACCGCCATAGACTCTAACTCGCCCACATTTACATTCTCTTAAGTCTTCTGATGTTCTTGAATAGACAGTGGTATTGCACTCTTCACAATGAATCGCTCTTACTAGCAATTTTTTCCCTTCCTTTCATAGTAAAAATAAAAAAAAGGGGGGACAAGCCCCCCCAAAAATTAGCTACCTAGTAGCTCAGAGAATGCCTTATCGACATCCGAAACCGTTCCAGCAGTAGTAGTTGCTGTCTGGTTGGAAACCGTCTCGTCAACAGTATTGAGGAAACGGTCAAGAATATCCGCTACTTGTGTAGTGGACCGACGAGCATCCGAAAAGACCTCATCAAAATCAGGAACAGACTCCATAAGAGTGCGAGCCTGTGTCTCGTCTTCATGAAGAAGAGATGACTTACGGCGAGGAGTAATCTTAGTCTCAGGATAAGATGCTCCTGCCGGCTTAGAATAGCCAATCACCAAATCAGTACCCTCTGTAGGATCTGTGATATCCCCATACTCTGGGTTAAGAACTAGACCAAGTAGAGTTTCATAAGCACGCTTACCAAAACCCCAAACTTTTACGCCTTCTTCCTCTTGTCCTCGAACAAGAACTGGAGCAAAGAAACGCTGCTTCGCACCTAGCTTACGTGCAACTCGCTTTGACTCTTCAGAGCCTTCACGCCATAGGGCACGTACATAATCGTCAAGTGGGCAGTCTTCACCAAAGTTACGCTTTGGTGAAAGGAATCCAGGCTCACCTGCTACGTCATAGTGAAACCAATAATCCCGGAAGGGGTCGCCATCTGACGGAGCTACTAGACGAATAGTCTGCTCACCCTCCTGTGGTTTCCAAAAAGTGTTTTTCTTGTTGTTTCCGTTTCCTTGCAATGCGTCCAAACGTGCACGCATCTTCTCCATATTAATTGCCATAATAATTTTCTCCTTAGTTAAAGTCAGTATGTTGATCTTTCACACTGCTAGTTGTTGTATCAAAGTGCTACTTTTTTCGCAGTAAGCTATAAGCTCATTATAATCGGTTGAGTGAACCGAATAAGTAGTTTTCATTTTATCGTGTTCTATATTTGATTTTAGGTTTCCACGAATAACCTCCATAAGATTAGGATCTTCTTCTAGTTGTTTTTTCGGAACTCCATAATAATAACTTTTTTCTCTTGGAATGTCAAGGTCAAAAAACATTTTTTCTTGATTATTTTCTGTATTGAGCAATCCAAAGGTGGATACGCGTGCGGTATTAATACGCTTAGTTTGCGTAGTCATCACCGGTTGTGTATTTTGAAAAACATTTAACATATGATATGTTGTTGCCACCAGGTTATTCATTGAGTCCCAGAATTTCATTATTGGAACAGGACCCATTATAACAGATAATTTTGAATTGTCAACTAAAAAAACACGGTCAAGCAAACCTGACCGAGCATATTCTTGGAAGACATTGAAAAGAAGACGATTTTGCAAAAGTTTTTGACCCGCAAGGTCATCTTCTTGTGGAAGGATATACATTACTCGTATTTTAGTTTTCTTGTGTATTTTCTGTAATATTTTAAGAGAAGCACCAGAAACAGAACCGCAACTTGTGATGAATAAAGTTTCAGACATCACCCCCTCTAAGAAGTTATTAATACCTTTCGGTAGTATGGTTGATTCATAAAGTTCGGGACTGTCCTGATGCTTAAGACCAAAAGTGGATTTGGTCTTTTTTAAGCCTACATCTATTTTTTTTATTTGATATTGTGGGTATTGTGACAGGTGATCTGCTATGTTGCAGCCAGCCTTACCCAAACCAATAACGGTTTGCATTTACTCACCTTCTGGTTTTACTACTGTTCTTTTGTTATAATTCTTTGATATGTAATTGCCAAGTGCTTTTGTCATATCAACATCTGTTAAGGGCGTTGTGTCTGGTAGATCCTGAATTGTTTTCGATAAATCATTTAAGAAATTGTCCTCAACTGTATCATCCACAATAGCAGATACATCATCATCAACGTCTAGCTTGTCCAAAGAAGTGTTTGTTCTTTTTTCATCTGGTAATTTATACATTGGTTTAACAAGATCAAAAAGAGTTTTCACCGTTGCGGCACCAGGAATAACATCAAGAATCGCCCCCGCCGCAACATCTTTTGCCACATCAAGAGCTTGACCACCTTTTTTAGAAGCAATGATTCTTTTTAAGGCTTGTCGCAAGTCACCGATAGTCTGGAAGGGGTCTTGTTGTTCGTTAATATATCCTCGCCAAGATTCCATTATAAGCTTCATATCGGTCATTTTGCTATTTTCTCTGCTATGTCTTTTAGAAATCTTAACTTCCATATAATTCCCTCTATTTGACGTGTAAAGGTTTCATATTTAACCAGTCTTTACCACCCTCATGGTTTATTTTAAACTTGCCAAACCTAGTATTACTAAATAGTTTAGAGATTTGGTTTATGTCATATTGGTTTTCCTCTGCCAAATCAATAACTAAACTATCATGGTTACAAAACTTAACAAAAGATTTTTTATCTCGTAGAAATTCCCAGACTTTATACATTTGCTCAAAAACCAAGTCTGCTGCTGTTGATTGAATAATATAACTTATAGCATGATCTTCATCTGCATCAATCTCTCTGCCAAACTGTGTATAAACCTTACCCAAAACTTTATCAAAATACATATCTTTTAGGATTTTACGGTCATAAATTTTATCAACCTTATCGTCAGTGCTGTTTGGATTATAAAGCCAAGAAAAAATCCTTTTCTTTGCATTTTCTCTACTTTTAGTTCTTGTGAAGACATTTTTAAGATTCCAATCATGTAAATCCTCTTGGGGCTGGTCATGACCCAACAAAGCCAAAGCAACTCGTAACTCACAAGCGTTAAAATCCAACTCAAACAACCAATCGTTAGTGGGAGTAACAATCTGTCGATATTTCTTTGGAAGTGTCATCACTGGAAATGAGTTTTGCTTTGTTGCTAGACGACCTGTAACTGTCTTAAACATGTCGTAGTCAATGTAAGGCTTACAGTTGCTTACTGTTTTAAACATGTTTCGGTCTTGGACTGTAAGTCGTTCTATCTGTGTTGGGTCGATGTTGACCTTACGGTTTTTAATATCTGCGATAACTTTGTTGATCTTGAGCAATTGATCGTAGTTTATGGGTTTTGGATAATTGATAAAGATATCTTCACAGATTTTATTTTTTATCTCTGCGAAGTTCTGTAGGTAGTGCTTTGGAATCAAATCATATAAACAATGATCGTCAAGGCTTAGACCTACTTCGTTTGCTGCTTTGAACGCTGCTTTGATTCTTGCTTGGACTGCGGACCACTCCCCTCTAGAATCTTCTGGGCAAAGCTCGTCCAGGGATTTACCCCCGGTGTAAAGATTAGCAT
>Ga0209348_1001318_pt1 | contig 12125 bp, 11 predicted proteins | sample ETNvirenome_2_30_FD_184065 | JGI IMG/M metagenome (GOLD analysis project Ga0209348, IMG submission 184065) | Marine viral communities from the Pacific Ocean - ETNP_2_30 (SPAdes) (version 2) | ecosystem: Environmental > Aquatic > Marine > Oceanic | place: Pacific Ocean | collected 2013-06-22 | reverse complement strand
GCCCGTTCGTCGTTGCTGTAAAGGTTCCTAACTCGTGCGGGTAATGCCCGCTTTTTACTTTTGAGAGAATACAAATGAAACTATTAAGAGAATACTACGAACTATGTGAAGGCGGTGTTTGCCAAGACCTCCTTACCGAAGATGAAAAGCGCTATGTCGCGGAAGGCGGCATGATGCTCACGGGCAAACTGCAGGAAGCAGACGTTCAGAACGGCAATGGTCGTGTCTACCCTTTCAAGGTTTTAGCCCGAGAGGTCCAGAACTACCAGAAGCTAGTAAAAGAAAACAGAGCCCTTGGTGAACTAGATCACCCAGATGATTCTGTTATCAACCTAAAGAATGCTTCACACATGGTCACTGCCATTTGGATGGAAGACAAGGCTGTTATGGGTAAGGTCAAGGTTCTTAACACCCCATCAGGTCAGGTTCTCAAGTCTCTTGTAGAGTCAGGCGTTAAGCTTGGCATCTCTTCTCGCGGTATGGGCTCTGTGTCCGAAGCTGCTGGCAACGTAGTTGTCCAAGAAGACTTTCAGCTAATATGCTTTGACTTTGTGTCTGAGCCTTCAACCCCAAATGCATTTATGATGAGAGAGGGGAAAGAATTTACTAATCAGGTATTTACAAAAGCCGACCGAATCAACAGGCTACTAAATGAGGTATTAAAAGATGAAGGATGAAAAGTTAGAAGCTGCACTTAAGCAGTTTGCCGAGATTGTACCAGAAGATCAATTAAAACAAATGTTGGGTGCTGTCGTCCCTGCTAAAAACGAAGCCGTCACTCCCATTCCCGGTTTTGTGGCTCCTACACTTACCTTGCTTGCAGCTAATCCAAAGTACGCTGGTGTCTTGGTTAGAAAACTTGCAGGATTTTTACACGAAGTTACCGGCGTGGATATTGACAAGATACCTTTTGTTGATAAGGCAACAGCCAAGCCATCAGATTTTTTCTTTTGGTATAACAGGGGTCTAGATAAATTTAGAAAGAATTTTCCTAAATTATTTAAAGGCTTTATGCTAAAAACGGCTGCCTTTGATGCTGCTGGATATTTAGCCGTTTTATCAGGACAAGATCAGAAAATAATAAATGCAATTGTAGAAAGCTGGGAGTTAGATGTTCCTTTAGCTGGAACAGATGACGAAACCTCCTATAAAGATAGCTTAAAACAAAAACAAATTGGCAAAGCTATGGATGATGATCCTGACGATTTGGAGCTTCCCGAGCCACTACAAGAACAAATAAAAAGAATGCAAATCCTTGCTGGAATTAACAAGAAGGTATTATGAACAAAGCACAACTTAAAAAATTAATTAAGCCAGTTGTAAAAGAGTGTATTCAAGAAGTTCTTATAGAAGAGGGGCTTCTTACTGAAGTGGTCTCTCAAGTCGCGGCAGGTATGGCACGTCAACCAATTGTTGAGAATGCGCCAAAGAAAAACAACGACACGCTATTTAATGAAGACTTGCAAATGCAGCGTAAGTCCCGAGAGGCGAACAAGAAGCTACAAGAGCATCGTAGAAAGTTATTAGATTCTATTGGTAATGAAGCATTCAATGGGGTTGATCTTTTTGAGGGCACAGAGCCCATGAAACAGGGCGGCACCCCCGGTGAATCACACAGACCAAATGTTTTAGGTGATGACCCCACAGATGCAGGTGTAGACATTAGTTCAATCATGGGACACGCAGGTAAAATTTGGCAAGCACTTAAATAGGAATACAAATGAGTAAACGTAAGGGCGCGAATGTAGTAGTTAAGGCGCGAGAGTGTCGCGGTAATCACGAAAAGATGATCCGCAAGTTTATAAAAAAGTGTAAAAAAGCAAAAATTATAGAGCAGATTCGAGACAGAAGATACTTTAAGAAAGATTCTGATGTTAAGAGACACGCCAAGCAGGCTGCTATTCGCAGACAGCGAAGAAACGTAGCAAAACAAAAGGCTAAAGAAGCTCGCCGCGAAAGAAATAGTTGAGACTATTTATTTACGACTATGTAAAAACGGAGGTTTCTTATGTCGATTTATAAACCAACAAGCTGGGGGCGCACGAGAAGACCAAAGGCGCACGGTAATAAAGACAAACAACTTATCACAGGCTCAACTGGAACGTCGGATTTAAATGGACTAACAGAAGCTCAGTTCACGCCAGCAAACGGATGTTATCAAACTGAAAACCAAAGATATGTGCATTTAATGTGCTCTGGTTCTAGTACAATTTCAAACGTTTATCTTTACAATTACGCTTCAGGGTATTGGCAGGAGTTAAAGCACGTTAACCCTGCTAATGGAAACAGGAGTTCTGTTGCCGTAGGAAACGACGAACATGTTATTGTAGATATCAATGGCGCTGATTGGATTTCAATTAAGTCCGGCAGCGACAGTGTTGTAACAATGGCGTTTAGCACATTCTAAAGGGAGTTTTATAATGGCTCAATTTAGATGGGCATACGTTGATTGCGCTGAATCAGAAACAATTACCATAGCTGGTCCAACCGGCTCACTACAGTTTTTGTCAACATCTAGTGGTATAACTGGTTCTGAAAATTTAATTTTTAACACCAGTAGTAATACTTTATTTCTAACTGGAACCCTACTAGTTTCCGGTACAATTAGCGCTAGTGCTTTTGTGGTAAACCAGACGGACACGATCTCTGGTTCAACAATATTTGGTAACAGCAATCAAGACACCCACGAAATAACTGGTAGTTTATTTGTAGGCAAAGTATCTGAGCCTTCTACCTTTCAGGTTGTCCCGTCATTAAGTCAATCAGTGACTTTGGGCATGAGACATTCATATAGAACTGTAACCTCTACAGGGCTAACGTCATCTACAGGTGATTACATTATTGGCTTTGGCGGCAGCGGCGATTTGGAATTTAGATTACTTTCCGCATCAATTTACAATTCCGGTGCTATTTTGGTACTAAAAGATGAAGCTGCAACACGCACAGGCGCTATAACAATTTCATCGTCAGCACCAAATACTATTGATAATAATGGGGCTTATGTCTTAACAGGATCTAGCCCTGCAATTTCACTTTATTCAAATGGTGCTAACTGGTTCGTATTCTAGTAGGAGGGTTATTTAATGGCTTATAACCTTCTATCAGGAACAGTTATTGCAAATGAAGAAGTTGTTTTTTCACCAAATACTCAAGGTGAAATTTCCAAAAACCGTGTTGAAGGTGAATTTCATGGTGATGGACAATTCCTTGAAAATGTTGCGCGTGTTGTAGCAAATGGCACACAAGACTATCTTGTTTCTATCGGGGGCAATAACAACAGTTTAGTTGGAGAACAAAACTTACAATTTAATGGATCCAGATTATATGTAAATGGAAATGTTACTGCTTCAGCCATACATTTACCTTCCTTGGCACAGGGGACTGCTACAACCTCTTCTTATCTTGCCTTAGATGCTGATAACAATATAGTTTTGACTTCTTCAAGCGGCGGCAGCGGAACAAATACTATTGGTGCTGCTGAAGATGGTGCGTACACTGATGGCTTGTTTACAGATTTCACATCTACAACCCAAATTGGCACCGCAATTGACAGATTTAATGAAATTTTAAAAGCACTTGCCCCCTCACCAGCCCCGACACTTGACGATATTGGGTGCAATGATACAGGGGTATCTGCAAAATTATCTTTTGGTTCTTCACAAGGAATTACTGGCTATACAAATAGCAACACAAGCGCTGGTTTTAGCGCCGTGGATATCAATGGCTCCTATACAACAACAACCAGTGGCAACAATTTGCGACGAGCCGTATTTGCTGGCTCTACAACTATTGACGGGAGGCTGAACGATGATGTGTCAGCCGATGGCTCTAATTATCCAAATGATTCTTTTGGAGATGCCGACCAAGGAATCCTTGTTTTAGAGGTCAACGGCGTAGAGGTTCACAGCATTGGCTTAACTAGTGCGAGTGTTGGCTCTGGTGTTCCCGGCTCTGGTGCTGATTCCGAATTGAATTCAAATAGTTCTGGCTTTATCAGTTTGTCACAAACGGGATCAGCAAATTTTTCAGATGGAACAGAGCTTGATATTTTTCAGCATAGAACAGGTCGTTACAAAGTTCATCCCGATGATCAAAGAAATGGCTGGAATTATGCAAGAGTAATTCACAGAATTGGCGGCACCGATAACACAACAAATTTTGTAGAATGGATAAACGATCCCAACAACGATGCGCTCTCTTCATCAAATGGTGTTCTTACCTCATTGTCTATGACTGGAGATTTAAGACTATCTGGCGTAAAGTATCATACGGGTGGTAGCGCATCGTATAGAGTAGATGTTGATAATGCTTATAAAAATGTATATAGCACCTCCAATATAACTTTTAATACAACAAATGTGTCTGTTGCTTCCCAAGCGTTTCCGTCAATAAACCACGCTGGCGGAGAAGACGAAAACAAAAAACTACAACTTACAGCCTCTGCTACGATTAATGTAAATAAAATATTGAATTCTTCAATTGCAGTCGGTGCCAATGTGCCTCATCCACTTAAAAGCGATTTATCAAATACACAAAACAAAAGCATAAGCGGCATATTATTTTATAATCTTTCTAATAATTCTACAACCACTAGCGAAACATTCAGAAGAGAAACTTACAGAATTGTTTCTGGCAACTATGCTGCTCAAGCAGATGTGACCTCTGGTGGCAATGCATGGAACTCAACAAGTTCTTTAGCATCAAATACAGGACTACTATATTTCAACGAAAGACTTTATTATCCAACTGATAGCGATATTCCAAACTCTGGAGACTTTAGTTCCATTTCTAATGGACCCGGTTCAAATGTAGATTACTCTGCCTTATCTGATAATCGTAATTTTTATCGTTACTTTACAAATACGGGCGCATCATCACAAACGAACTTTAGATTAACTTTTGCTGGAGATTCAAACACGAGGATAGTCCCAAGCACAACAGGTCTTTCCTCTACAAATATTCATGTTTTTGTTAAGCTGCCAACAACCTCTACATCAAAGGCTACAGGATGGCTAGATCTTGCTGTTGCTTCTGCATCTGATGAAAATCAACTAAACGATAATGATGGGGCTTTTGTTGGAACACCCTCAAATCTAACGATAAACACCACCCATGAAGGAACTTTTGTTACCCAAACGGTAGAACAAAATGAGAATCTAGTTATAAGAGTCGAGGCAAGTAATGCATGGGCTGGGTACATTTCATCAATTTCTATTGCTTGGGGTAGTTCATAATGGCTCTTGGTGATTCTGCTAAAATAAATTTAGCGCTCAAAAAAATACAGGGTAAGGCTCAAACATCTAATCAAAAAGATGTTTTTAATGAAAGCCTTGGTTCAAACGTCAGTATTGGCGCTACCACCATATTTGGAAAAAGCATACCAACTCCTGCAAGCTCTTCCCATTACACTATAATTGGAAGCACTGTAGAAATGGTCAGGTTTGAAGTATCACCAATTGCCGGTACCAAAGACGATGCAGGTCTTTTTCAAGGTTTTGAATTAAAGCTTCCAAGCAATTATGAATCTAATTCGTCAAATCCAAAAGCTGGTACTGGAAACTTTGTAAATGGCAAAGTTTTAAATACAACAAATGGTGGATTACAACTAGTTCCTCCATCATTTAACAATGGGTATACTGTAAAGGCTTATCATACTTCAAGCGGTGTTGGAGCTACGACCGAGATAACACCGCTTGATGCGAGAGATTGGGTTTTAGATTATTTTAATGGGATTGTTTTCCAACAAGACCCCCCATCAAACACGGCTGAAAATCCAGTTTTTGTTGATGGCTTTTTGTATATTGAAGACTTTGTAGATGATTTATTGACTTCTGGCGGAGGAGGCGGAGGAGGCTCAGCATCTGCTCAGGGTCCAACTGGAGCCTTACAGTTTCATACTGGTTCCAGTGGTATCTCTGGGTCTGCTAATCTTACTTTTTTGACAGCAAGTAATACGCTGTTTGTTACTGGGACACTTATAGTATCAGGTAACATTGAAGCCAATACGTTTGATATTATTTCTACAACTATAACTGAAATCAATCAATCCGGCTCAACATCATTTGGAAACACAAACGATGATACGCATCATTTTACCGGTTCAATATCAGCGTTTTCTTCAAGCACCGATTTATTTACAGTTGATGTTGAAAACAAATCTACAAAAATTAAAACTGGTCTGACCTTTAATCGCACCCTTATTACATCCAACTATAGTGTGCTAGCCTCAGACTATTATATTGGTGTTAATACGGCAACGCCAAGTGCTCAAATCACAGCTAGTTTACCTAATGCCTCTACTTTAAATAGCGGTCAGACCTTTGTTTTCAAAGACGAAGGTGGCGCAGCGACAACTTACAATATAGTTATATCTGCCAGCGGTGGACAAACAATAGACAATCAAAATAAAGTAATTTTAGAGTCATCTCACGCATCTTTGACGGTTTACACCGACGGCACGTCAAAGTTCTTCATTACTTGATTTTTGTTAAACTATTTAATTATGAAATGCTATTGGTGTGTTTTACGCCAAAGCATTGTGCATTTATTTTTAGGAGGATTTTTATAAATGTCATACAAATTTAAAATTGGACCCGCGATTCTAAGCGGCTCTAATACTTTTACGGAGCAAGTTACTGTTAAGAGCACTTTCTCTGCTACTGAACTTTCTTCATCTGGCCAACTAGAAGTTGGTGGCACTGTTCGTCTAGATGGTGTAGCTGATATTGGCAGTGGTGTCGCTGCAAACGAAGATTCATTTTACTTTCTTGATGCTACTGACTCATTAGTTAAATCTGTCACCCTATCTAATTACGCTTCGGCAATTGCTGGCGACGGTGTTGACCACTCAAATGGTGTTCTTTCTGTCGCAGTTGACGATAGCGGTATTGAGGTCTTCTCTGATACTCTCCGTCTCAAGAATAGTGGTGTTATAGGCGATAAGATTGCTTCTGGTTCTGTTGAAGAGGGGCACTTCAAGCTTGGTGCTGTTTCTAACCGCGCATTAGCTTCTGGTTCTGTTGAGACTGGACACCTTGCTGACGATGCTGTCACCCTTGCTAAGTTGGATGCAATCGCCCGAGGTAGCCTCATTGTTGGTGGCAACGCAAACGCCCCAACTGCATTGGATGCTAAGACCTCTGGTCAAATTCTTGTTGGTGATGGTACTGACCTTGCTTCTGTCGCAGTTTCTGGCGACGTTACTATAACCAGCGCTGGTGTTGTTAGCATTGGTGACGAGAAAGTTGTAAACGATATGCTTAAGACTGGCTCTGTTGGTACTGCTAACCTTGCTACCAGTGCTGTCAACGGAGAGAAGATTGCTTCTGGTTCTATAACAACCGGTCACATTGCTGACGAGCAAGTTACTCTTGCCAAGCTAGCTCACGCTGCTGCTAACACCGTTCTTGTTCGTGATGCGGGCGACGCTGGCGATCCATCATTCAAGGAAGTTACCGATACACAGATTTTGATTGGTGATGGCTCTGGTTTCACTGCTGCTGCCCTTTCTGGCGACGTTACTATGACCAACGCTGGTGTTGTTAGCATTGGTGACCAGAAGGTCGTAAACGATATGCTTAAGACTGGCTCTGTTGGAACTGCTAACCTTGCTTCCAGCGCTGTCAACGGAGAGAAGATTGCTTCTGGTTCTGTGACAACTGGTCACATTGTTGACGAGCAAGTTACTCTTGCCAAGCTAGCTCACGCTGCTGCTAACACCGTTCTTGTCCGTGATGCAAACTCCACTGGTGACCCATCATTCAAGACTGTTGCTGATACACAGATTTTGATTGGTGATGGCGATGGCTTTACTGCTGCTGCTCTTTCTGGCGATGTCACCATGGCTAACGATGGTGCTGTTACCATCGCAAACAGCGCTGTTGAAACAGCTATGATTGCTGATGCCAATGTTACAACCGGTAAACTTGCAACTAGTGCTGTTGTAGGCGATAAGATTGCTTCTGGTTCTGTTGAACACGGACACCTTGCCAATGACATCATTTCCGGTCAGGGCGCTCTTTCTAGTTTCCAAGATGCTGATATTATGCTAATTGGTGATGATGATGATTCCGGTGTAGTTAAAAAGGCAACCTTGGGCAACCTTGCTAAGTTCTTCCAAGGCATGGCTGTTACTACTCACGGCAACGCAAACTCAACTTTGGTAGAAGGTCTAAACTACTCTACAGCCTCAATCGCTTCAAGCAACAAGACTTACACCTTGCCAGCTTCTGCTGGTCTATCAGAAGGTGATCAGGTCATTGTTAAGGCAGGCGAAATTGCTGACGGTATTAGACTTGTTATTTCAGGTGCTGGTGACCAGACTATTGATCAGCAAACTGGTTCCATTGATCTTCTAGACGATGGTGCTGCTGTTACTCTAGTCTACGTCGGATCTGACAAGTGGTTCATTGTCTGATATAATCTTCTGATTATAATCAGATTTCTCTTGGGTGCCCTCCTATACGGGGGGCATCCTTTTTTCTTGGGACTATTTACTGAGAAATCAAAATAAAAGGATTTTTTTATATGGCTTATAATGTCCTAAAAGGTAACGTACAATTTATCAATTCTGATACTGGCTCAATTGAGAGTATGGTTGATGATTACAGCAACCAAACAATAGGGGGTGTTAAAACATTCTCCGGCGCGATAACCGCCTCACTTGGATTAAGTTCTTCTGTTGCAATAGAAGCACGTTCTTTTACAGGTGCTGGCGATGGCATTACTGGTGTAACTGCCGCAGGCGTCACAATTGCTAATGATGCAAACAATAGAGTTTTGACAGCAAAAGGGGATTCAACCCTACAAGCTGAGCAAAACTTTACTTTTGATAGTGGCAATAATCTTTTAACTGTTACTGGAGATATTACAGCTTCAATTAATATTTCAGGCTCAGCATTCTATGGTTCAGCAGAAGGGTTAACAAGTATTCCCACCAACCAGTTTAATGGATCAATTTCGGCAGCTAGTTTGACACTTGGGAATGGTGTTGAAAATGATGGCGGCACCTTAAAAGCTAAGCTTTCTAATTCTTCAGGACTCTCATCAACTTCAGATGGTCTTGGGGTTAGCCCCAACAACGCTGTTTCTATTAGCGGTGGCTCTTTAGCAGGAGCCGATGAATTCTTGGTCGCAGATAATAATGTATCAAATGCTCTTAGAAAAGCAACAATTACAAATTTGCAAACATACATGCAATCAAATCTTTCTTTTGGTGGGGCTGCTGGTTCTGAACATCAAATACAATTTAGAGATGGAGCAGGCGCTTTTGCAGCATCTTCAGATCTAACTTTTAATGACACAACAGATATCTTGACAGTAACTGGTCAGCTAACTGCTTCTACTGCTATATCTTCATCACAAGTTCACGCTGCTGCATTCTACGGAGATGGAGCTAACTTAACAAACCTCCCGGCTGCTGAGTTAAATGGGAACGTTAACGCTAGTAATATTAATATTGGAAATGGATTATTTAATGATTCAAATGCCCTAGCAGTTTCAGCTTCTTTTGGATTAACAGCGAGTGCTAACGGGCTAGAGGTTACAGCAAGCAACACAAGCGGGCTTGATGTTACTGAGGCAATTGGTGGCATTGTTGTTAGTCCTTCACGCGCCACTGCAAAAGCTACACCTGCCGCCGCAGACGTGCTTTTGATTGCAGATAGTGCCGCAAGCAATCAAGTTAAAAAAGCAACACTAGAAAGTGTTGTAACTCTTGTGCAAAATAATGGAGCAGCCGGTGCAAACACACAGGTCCAGTTTAACAGTAGTAATGCGTTCACTGGAGATAACGCCTTTACATTCAATGCTTCCACAAACACGTTGGCTGTTCAAGAAGTTAGTTCTTCTGGAAATATTTCTGCATCCTTCTTCTACGGCGACGGTTCTGAGCTAACAGGACTGGCGACTACTGGTTATAACAGTTTTACAGCTAACTTTGCTGTTGCACAAGAAAGTGATATACTGGGCATTGTAACAACTGGCTCTGCAATTACAGCATCACTAAACGCAGCCAACACCTATGGTGCAGGACAAAGATTTACGTTTAAAGACGTTAGTGGGAGTTGTTCTGGCTCTACCAACCACATTGTTATTAGCGCAAGTGCTTATGGTTCTGGTGATCGAATTGACGGACAGGGCGTTGTAAAGATACAAACCGCATATGGCGCTGTTACAATTGCATCAGATGGGGCAAGTGCTTTCTACATCGTGGGGACAATCTAATGGCTCAAAGAAGACTTCTATCAGGCTCCGATGGTACATTTTGGGGTGTTGTTAACGAGGGTGAATGGACAGGGCCACTATTATTAAAAAATGCTACAAATGTAAGAAAAGAAAACCGGCAGGGCTCTCCAGATGAAATAATATCATCCAGCGGCTCGTTTGATGACGGTTTAATAAACACAGTTAAATTGATAGATGTTGTTTCAAATTTTAACGCTGGACCGAGTGCAACAAATCCGGGGTGCGCTTACTTTGGATTTCCAATTACAAAAGAAGATGGCTCACCATTAGATTTGGGCGCAGATCGTTTTACGGTAGATTTGTTTTTGGAAATAACAGCCTTCCCCGGCGAGACAGATAATAATAAATGCTTTATTGTCATGGGAATAAATGATGGTGATACAGACATGGATGCTGTTATTGCAACTGGTTTTCATTATTTAAGCGCTCAACAACTCGTTGTATATTCCAATGGCGCCGGCAGAACCAACACAGCCTGCAACACAGACGGATTTCCGTATTTAAGAGCAACAATGATTACCGCGCCGTCTGGCAGCAACCCTGTTAATAGTAACCCGTTTAATGGTATAACTACATTTGCGTATGATGGCAATGATAATGATTTTATAAATGATAGAACACTTGAAGGGGATTCGCTATATGGCACAAAGTATCAGAGTTCTGGCTTGCCTACCGGCTCTCAGGCTTATGTCTATATCGCTCTTGGTAGAACAGCAACAGGTCAGGGAGAGAAAACTTTTTCTTTCAAAGCTTATTACAAACTAAGTTTGCATAGTCGCAACGGTGTGCCTACAGAAAGACCGGGCTAAAAGAACTGCTTTTACTTCATCTACACACTATTTAAAATGAAAAACTATTTCTATAGGAGTTTTTGTTTATGTCATCACTATTAGAGCAAGCAATCGTAGACGCCAAGGCGTTGAAAGAAGCCGCAATGAAAAACGCGGAAGCAACCATTATCGACAAGTATTCGGACGAAGTCAAGTCCACCCTCAACCAGCTTCTTGAGCAAGATGAGTTAGAAGCAGCCCTCGGTCTCGGTGGAGGCGAAGAGCCAACTGCAGATGCGGCAGCGACAATGGACGAAGAAGTTGAGAAGGATGAGATTGCTGAAGGCGTGCCTGATGCATTCACCGAAGATGTTGCTGAGCTTGGTGGTGTCAACGAAGGTGAGGATTCAGAAATAACAATTGATTTTAAGGAACTTGCCGAAGCGTTAAACGAACTCCGCGAAGGTGTTGAAGAAGAGCCCCTACAAGAAGAGGGATATGATTGCATCAAGGATATGATGGCAGAAGGAATGTCTCGTAGAGAAGCTATTGCCGAATGCAAAAAGCTTGGCAGACTTGACGAGGCAGAAGAAGAGGAATCAATGGACGAGGAAGTTGAACTTAGCGAAGAGTCCATTGTGGAAATGGTTGCCTCAATGCTTTCCGAAGAGGATGAAGAAACTCTTGAGGAAGACGAAGTCATGGAAGAGGGCGAAGAAGAAGATCTTTACGAGGAACTCTCTGACGACCTCCTCGATGCAATTATGGAAAAACTTACCGTAGACATGGGTGCTACGCTAGGCGGCTGGGCTGGACGCTCTGAAGAAGCAGTCAAGCATCAGATGGAGCTAGAGATGGCTCATCGCCGCAGTACCGAAGTCGCAGAAGAAATAGAAGCACTAAAGAAGGCTCAAGAAGAGCTAGTGTTTGAGAACAAAAAATTAAAAGAAAATCTTTCTAACTACCAAGAAGTAGTTAATTCACTTAAGGAGAATGTGCAGGATGTAAATCTTAGTAATGCACGACTCCTTTACACCAACCGCACGCTGAGAAATACCTCCCTGAATGAGCGACAAAAAGAAAGAATTGTCGAAGCGATTTCTAAGGCTG
>Ga0209348_1001317_pt1 | contig 12129 bp, 7 predicted proteins | sample ETNvirenome_2_30_FD_184065 | JGI IMG/M metagenome (GOLD analysis project Ga0209348, IMG submission 184065) | Marine viral communities from the Pacific Ocean - ETNP_2_30 (SPAdes) (version 2) | ecosystem: Environmental > Aquatic > Marine > Oceanic | place: Pacific Ocean | collected 2013-06-22 | reverse complement strand
AATATAGAAAAAAACCCAATTCGATGGCCGCTATTGTAACAGATCAGTTTAGAATATTAAATGCTAGTAATTTTGTAGATAACGTTACAGACTCTAACAATTCTTACTACGTATTTGTTGGTCTGTCCAATCCAACCACATCTGGGTTTGGTAGAGCAACTGATTTTAATACTGATACACCAAGTCCAACTGATAACGTCAACTACATGAATTTTGTAGGCGACAACATGTCATTTGGTAAAAAAGTAACATCTGATAATGTTAGAAGACTTGTAAGAAAAATATCTTGGTCAAGAGGTACAAAATATGAAATGTACCGTCATGACTACAGTTTAACTAATAGATCACCTATAACAGGATCTACACGTTTGTACGATGCAAACTACTATGTAATGAATACTGATTTTAAAGTTTATATCTGTATTGATAATGGATCATCAGGCATTTCTACTACAGGTAATGCCTCTCTGGATGAACCTACATTTACTGATTTAGAACCATCTAAAGCAGGTACTAGTGGTGATGGATATCTTTGGAAATACTTATTTACAGTTTCTCCAAGTGATATTATAAAGTTTGATTCAACAGACTTTATATCAGTTTCAAATAATTGGTCATCTTCAACTGACTCTCAGATAGCAGCAGTAAGAGATAATGGAGACTCGGATGTAAATAATAACCAGATCAAAAAGGTTTATATTGATAATCAGGGAGTTGGATATGCAAATGGAACTGGTCAAGAAGTCAATATTTTGGGTGACGGAACTGGTGGTAAAGTTGTTGTTGATGTTGTGAATGGTAAAGTTACTAATGCAGTTGTTTCTGCTGGTGGTAAAGGATACACATATGGCATGGTTGATTTAGGTGCTATTGGTAATACGAGTGCATCTACAAAAGCAAGTTTGATACCAATCATTCCACCATCAAAAGGTCATGGTAGTGATATCTATAAAGAACTAGGATCTGATAGGGTACTAGTGTTTGCAAGATTCGATACATCAACAACTAATGATTTTCCTGTAAATACTAGTTTTTCGCAAATTGGTATTCTTAAGAACCCAACATCTATCGGTTCAACATCAACATTTACTGATCCTACATTCTCATCTGTTGGTGCTTTGAAGTTTTCAACCACTACTGGAACTCCAACTATAGGTAATTCAGTGACTCAGGTTGTAACTGGAGGAACCGCAAAGGGTTTTGTTGCTGCATATGATGTAGATACCAAAGTATTGAAATTTGTTCAAGACAGATCTAATGTTTTAAATCAAACATCATTTGATACTACAGATTATGTTGGAGTATCTACTTTTGCTAAGGTTCATGCCTTTGCATCTAATACCAACCAAGTAAATTCGAGTGGATTTACTGGATCTATAGATACTGGATTCACTGGTGTTAGTACAAATCCAACTGGAACTAAATTAATATCACTAGACACTCAGTTCACACAAGGGGTATCTAATCCTGAGATAAATAAAAAGTCAGGAGATATAGTATATCTTGATAATCGTCCACTGATTACAAGAAACGCTAGACAAAAAGAAGACGTTAAAATCATTCTAGAATTCTAAAAAATGCCACAAAAAACGAATTTAAATATAAACCCATTTTTTGACGATTTCGATAAGAATGATAATTTCTATCGTGTGCTGTTTAAACCTGGTTTCCCAGTCCAAGCAAGAGAATTAACGCAGTTACAATCAATATTACAGAATCAGGTAGAATCATTCGGTAGTCATATATTCAAAGAGGGATCAATGGTGATTCCTGGTAATATTAATTACAATGGTGAGTATAATGCTGTAAAAATAAATCCAGATCATTTAGGTATAGACGTAACTGTATATACAAAACAATTACATGGTAAAAAATTAAGAGGTCAAACATCTGGAATTGTTGCTGTTGTTAATGATTGTTTCTTCCCAACAGATGGTGCAGAGTATACTGATGTTACTTTATATGTAAAGTATTTACAATCAGGAACTGATAATACAATCGCAAGTTTTGAAGATGGTGAAATCTTAATTACAGAAGATACATTCACATATGGAAATACAACTGTATCAGCAGGTGAAACTGTTGCAACAGTGGTATCTGAGGATGCAACTTCGATAGGTTCTCTTGCATCAGTTGGACAGGGAGTCTTTTTTGTAAGAGGTACATTTGTTGATGTTGCAAAGAGTGATATAATACTTGATCCATATACCAACACCCCATCATATAGAGTTGGTCTTACAATTTTAGAGGAAATAGTATCCGCTAAAGATGACAAATCACTATATGATAACGCTAAAGGATTTTCAAACTACGCTGCACCTGGTGCAGATAGACTAAAGATCAATGCAACTTTATCTAAAAAAGCACTTAATGATTATGATGATAAGTCTTTTGTTGAACTTTTAAGAATAGATAACGGAGAAATAAAGAAGTTACAAAACAAATCAGACTACAATTTAATTAGAGATTACTTTGCAAAGAGAACATTTGATGAATCTGGAAATTATTCATTAGATAATTTTGATGTTGAAATAAAAGAATCATTGAATGATCGTGAGTCAAATGAAGGTGTATATTTTGAAGGTCAGCAAACTGAACAGGGTAATACACCATCTGAAGATCTGATGGCTGTTAAATTGTCTGCTGGAACTGCCTATGTTAAAGGTTATGATATAGATAAAATTGGAACTAGTATTATAGATGTTGAAAAACCAAGAGATACTGATAAAACTAACAGTTCATTAGTTCCTTTTGAGTTTGGAACAAAATTAAAAATTAACAATGTACAAGGAACACCTTGGTTAGCATTGAATCAAAATACCAATACTGTTAAATTATTTGATAAGAGAAGGGGATCTAGTGCAACTGCTGGTAACGGAACACAAATTGGTGTTGCAAGAGTTTATTCATTCTCGTTATCTGACGCACCATATACCAATGCATCATCAGAATTTGATCTTTATTTATTTGATGTTCAAACATTTACAGACCTTGTAGTTAATACCGCACTCAGTCCAATCCAATGTTCTGCAGGATCTTTTGTTAAAGGTGTAAGTAGTGGAGCAACAGGTTTTGTCGAGTCAAATGTAAGTAATTCAACTGCAGTTAAACTTATTCAAACATCAGGAACATTTATTACAGGTGAACAAATCATAATAAATGGTGATCAATCATTAATTAGATCAATTCAAAGTGTTGATGTTCATGGTATTCGTGATGTAAAGTCTGTATATCAAGACTCTAATACTCTTAATAGTGAAATAGAAGTTGATTTTATGGGTGATGTAGTTCTCCAAAAAACTCAATTAAAGGGATTAGGGGTAGCAGATCAAGTGCAAATAGCAACAAGCACAGGTGTGATAACAAGTCCAAAAGCAAAAATCATATCAAGTCTTAAAGTTGGTGACATAATTAGATATCCAGTTGCAGGTCAAGCAGTAGAAAGTTTCAACCGTGTTGAAAGTGTTGGAGTCACAACTGCTAAAGTTGAGGCAGTACAAGACGTATCTGGTGTATGTGAAGGTGGTCTACCTGCTGCAACAATACTTACAAATATAACTGTAGGATCTCCAATAGTAACAAATAATGGTGGATTATTTTCAAAAATAGATGACGATAATATATCAACAGTTAATTTAGCATCTTCTAATTTATTAGTATCAAGACAAATAACAGAACAAACAACAACTGGAGCAGGTGCTCTAAGTATTGCAATAAGTAATTCTAAGGTTGGTCTAACAAGTGCATTGTTTGAAACTTTTGATGCAGAAAGATATTTTGTAACTTATGCAGATGGATCAATTGAAGATTTAACATCAGACCAAGTATCTTTAGGTTCTGGTGGTGCAACTGTAGCATTCACAGGATTGACTGCAAGTCAAAATAGCACTGTAACAGTAAATGTAACTGCTAAAAAGATAGGTATCCAAAGCAAAAAGAAAGAATATATCAGGAGTGAAAAGGTCACAGTAAACGGAACTGTTTCTGCAGCGTCAACTGCAGTTAGTGGATTAACAACTAGCACATATTTTGGAACAAGAGTTGAAGATAGTTCAATATCACTTAATTTACCTGATGTTGTAGAAATTGTAGGTATATATGAATCGTTGAATACTTCTGCACCAACTTTAGATTCTATTACATTCCCATCTGGATTAAATTTAGATACAGCGTCAATACTTGGAGAAAGAGTTATTGGATCTACAAGTGGAGCTGTTGCTCAGATAGTTACTAGATCATCTGCTACAAAAGTAGAAATATCATATCTCAATTCATCTAAATTTACAGTGGGTGAGATTGTCACCTTTGAAGAGTCAAATATAACATCTGTAGTTCAAGTTGTAGACAATGGTAATTTCCAAGACATAACTCAGGAATATGTTTTAGATAAGGGACAAAGAGATCAGTTCTACGATTATGGTAGAATCAATAAAAAGGGTGGTTATATTCCATCTAGACAATTATTAGTCATATTTAATTGGTTTGATGTCCCAAGTAATGATACTGGTGATGTCTTTACTGTAGATTCATATCCAGCAGGAGCATTTAAAAGTGATATTCCAACTTTACCATCTGGTATAAGAGCATCTGATACTTTAGATTTTAGACCTAGAGTAGCAAGATTCACAGCAACAAATACCTCACCATTCACATTCTCAAGTAGAAACTTCCAGTCTGCAGGTGTGAATCCACCATTAATTGTAACACCAGAAGAAAGTTCATTGATTGGATATGAAAACTATCTACCTAGAATTGATAAGGTTGTTCTGGGTGTAAATGGTGTAACTAGTGTAGTAAAAGGTGTATCTTCCAAAGATCCTAAAGTTCCTATTAATGTTGAAGATGCAATGGACATTGCTACCATTGAACTTCCAGCATATCTTTACAATACAGATGATGCAAAAATCACTGTTGTAGATAATAGAAGATATACAATGAGAGATATTGGTAAACTTGAAGATAGAATTGAAAATCTTGAAGTAATAACCTCACTTTCATTATTAGAACTTGATACTAAAACTTTTCAAGTAAGAGATGCTGATAATTTTGATAGATTTAAATCTGGATTCTTTGTTGATGATTTTAAAGATACTCAACGTCAGGATTCTTCAACTACAGGTAGCACTTTAACTGACGTAAGAGAACTCACTACACCAATAGATTTCTATTCAGTATCACCTCAACCTGCACTTGAACCATCTATAAATCTTGATACTGCAGATTTTAGATCAAACTTAGAATTACTTGATTCAAATGTTCAAAAGACAGGTGATCATGTAACTTTAAAATATACTGATAAGGATTGGATAACACAACCATTAGCATCAAGAGTTGAGAATGTGAATCCATTCAACATGATTGATTTTACTGGAACAATAGTATTAACTCCAGCATCAGATTCTTGGGTAAGAAATGTATTTGTTGATGGTGGAACAAGAAGAATTACTGGTGGATTTAACGGAACATTTATTGAAACTATAAAAACATCAAATGAACCAGATACTCATATAAGATCAAGAAACGTTGCATTTGAAGCAAATGGTTTAAGACCATTAGGCAGACAATATGCTTTCTTTGATAATACAAGTGGTATTGATGTTATTCCAAAATTAACTGAAATATCTATGACATCTGGATCATTTATCATAGGAGAAACAGTCAAGGGTTATATTGGATCATCTCACGTATTCAGTGCAAGAGCATATGCACCTAATCACAAAACTGGTCCTGGTGGAAGTCCAACAACAACTTATAGTTTGAATCCATATGATAGAAGTGTTGAACTACCATCTGTATATTCATCATCTTCAACTATTTTAAATATAGATGTAAATTCTTTAGTTGATGAAGTTATAGGAAAATATTTTGGGTTTGTTTCTGCTGGTATGGTTCTACTTGGTGAGACTAGTGGATCTCAAGCAACTGTAGCAAGTGTTAAATTGATACCAGATACTTTTGGTGATTTATCAGGATCATTCTTCTTTAGAGATCCATTTAGTAGTCCTTTACCACCTCTTAGGTTTACAACAGGAACTAAAACATTTAAATTATCATCAAGTGAGACGAATGCTAAGAGATTAAAGGGAAGTTTAATAATAAGTAGTGGTGAAACAACATATGAAGCAAATGGTATTGTAGATACATTCTTACAAACTGAAGTTATTGTAAGAAGACCTCCCCAACCATGTGATCCACTTGCACAATCATTTACTGTTGACGAAACAGGTGCTTTCCTTAGTGCGGTTGACTTATTCTTTGCGAATGTTGATCCTAGTCAAAAAGTAACTGTTCAAATTAGAACTGTAGAATTAGGTACTCCTACATTAAAACTGGCAGCAGATCACGCTGAGGTCACTCTAGAACCATCTCAGATAACAACATCCACAGATGGAACAGTAGCAACTAAAGTTACTTTCTCATCTCCAATATTCCTTACAGCAGGAACCGAATATGCTGTTGTTGTCCTATCACCTCTATCGAATCTATACGAACTTTGGATCGCTCGTATGGGTGAGAGGACAGTTAATACAACTACATTACCTGATGCTGAAAGTGTTATTGTAACTAAACAGTATATTGGTGGTAGTTTATTTAAATCTCAAAATGGTACTATTTGGACTGCAAGTCAGTTTGAAGATATGAAGTTTAAACTTTATAAATGTAACTTCAGTACAACACCAGGTACTGCATTCTTCTATAATCCTAAGCAGGAAATTGATAGTAATTCATCAATTTTACCTAATGATCCAATCAAAACTCTGCCACGTAAATTAAAGGTTGTTATTAGCAATACTACTGTGATGAACAGTGTATTAGTACCAGGTGCAAAAGTCAGTGATTCGACAGCATCCACTGCTATCACTGGTATTGTTGAAAAAGCAGGTGGAACCGCTAGTACTATAGTTAAAACTAATGTTGGTGTTGGATATTCTGCAGGAACATATGCTGGAGTTCCTTTATATAATATTACGGGATCTGGATCAGATGCAACAGCTACTATTGTTATTAATGCTCAAGGTCAAATCAATGCCGATCCATCTAGCATCAGTGGTGGTTCTGGATATGTAATTGGTGACGTTTTGGGTATTACCACAAGTAATTTCACAAAGGGATCTGGTGCAACATTAACCGTAACAGGTTTATCAAACTTAAATACACTATATCTTACAAATGTACAAGGTCAAGAATTCACTGCGAGTAGTAACTTGGTTGTATACAATGGTAGCAGTGCTGTGGCTATGGCTGCTACTACTATTTCAAGCTCAGCTGAAATAAACGATTTATATTCAGGTAATGTAATAGAAGTAACTCAGTATGGTCACGGTATGCATGCTGATAATAATGTTCTAACATTATCTGGTATCAAACCAAATTCAGTTCCAACCACAATATCTGCAGCACTAGGTATCAATGATACTAGTATATCTGTTGCAAGCACAACAGGATTTAATTTCCAAAGTGGTATTCATACAAGTGCTGGTTATGCACAAATTAATGGTGAAGTTGTTTATTACAATTCAATTACTGCTGGCGTATCACCTGCTGGAACTTTAGGTATCTCATCTAGAGGAGTTGATTCAATTCAAAGATCTCACACAGTCAATACACAAATATTCCCATATGAATTAAATGGTGTATCATTGAATAGAATCAATACAACTCACTCATTACCTTCAAGTACATTACTAAAATCAGAAAGAGATCTTGATAAGTATCACTTAGAGATACTTAGGGGAGATATTACAAATCCAGATGATTTATTATGTTTCTCAGATGAAAATCAAGTTGGTGGATCAGAAGCAAAAGGATCAAGAAATATTCAATATAATAGTATTACTCCAACATTCAATGTGATTACACCTGGTCAGGGTTCAACTATATCTGGTCAAATTAGAACAGTATCAGGAACAAGTGCAGGTGGATCTGAAATATCATTCTTAGATCAAGGATTTGAAGATGTTGCAATAAACAATTTAAACAATCTAAGTACACCTAGACTTATTGCATCTGAAAGAAATGAGACAACAAGATTGACTTCATTACCTAAGAGTAAGTCTCTGACTGTAGGTCTAACACTTAATTCCTCTGATCCTAATTTATCACCTATGATTAATATTGTAAATGGATCTGCAATAATTCTAGGTAGAAATAGATTAAACAATCCAATCACCGATTATGCATTTGATGGTAGAGTAAATCTTGAAGAAGATGATCCGCATTCATCAACATACGTAACCAATAAAGTTAGTCTTAAGCAACCTGCAACATCAATTAAAGTTTTGGTTGGTTCATACAGACATTCTTCTGCAGACTTCAGAATTCTTTATAAGTTGACTCGTGCAGATTCTAGTGATGTTGAACAATCATTTGAACTATTTCCTGGATATGATAATCTAAGAGATACTGATGGTGATGGATTTGGAGATGATATTATTAATGTGAATAATAATAGTGGTAGAGCAGACGCATTTGTAAGATCAAGTGCTGAGGGTGAATTTAATGAGTATCAATTTAGTGTAGATGAACTTGAACAGTTTACAGGATTCCAGATTAAGGTTGTAATGAGTGGAACTAACGAAGCTAAAGCACCAAGATTTAAGGATCTTAGAGTTATAGCATTAGCATGATCTTCTTCTCATTTATAATTTCGTTATTTGCAAATCACTTACCAGTGATGTATGTTCAAGTACCACAGTGGGCAGATGATTGGGCAGTATGTGCAGTAGATATACCTGATGCAAAATGTCATTGGTATGTAATGTCTCCTGATAATACCTTTGGTGAGGGATTCAGTTGGGAAGATGCTCCTTGGTTTGATGCTAATGGTTTAAATGATGTTGCACCTATGCAAGCAAAGACAGTTGTTGAGAGGTTGCAAGATAAATAATGAAGTATCCAGTTCCTTTAAGTATTATACCAAAATTATTTTGGATATCTGTCGGTACAGCAATAACACTAGGTATATTTTCATGAAAACTTTCAAACAATTTATAGAGGGTAAATATACAGTGAACCCACAAGTATCCTTTATAAAGAGTAGTTCAGGTAAATTAGTAAAATTTACTCACCCATTAGATTTAAGATCTGTAGAAGACAAAATGTCGAGGTATCCATTTAAGAGATGATTCCAGTAGAAGGACACAAACATCTATACCGTGAAAAATCGGGTGCAATTGTAAATACTGATACAAATGGTTATGCACAATATATAAAGTCAAAAAATATTAAATTAATTGAGAAAAGAGAAATAGAGGATTTGAGAAATGAGATTGATGAGTTAAAAAATCAGTTAAGACAACTTTTAGATAGATAAATACTTAAGATTGGTGATATTGTATGGCTGTATACTCCAGTAATTTAGTTATAAAAACAGGTACGACCTTTGAACAGGTGTTTACCTTAGAGGATGGTGTGAGTAATTCACCCATAAATTTAACTAATTATGGTGTTGCTGCTCAAATGCGTAAGCATGCTGGTGCAAAAACAGGCATTACAACATTCACAACATCATTATATGATGCAACAGGTGGTAAAATTCAAATCGGTCTATCAACAACTCAAACTGCTGCTCTTAAACCAGGCAGACATGTATATGATGTTATAACTACTAATACAACTGGAGTTATGGAATGTGTTGTTGAGGGTATGGTTATTGTCTCACAAGCAGTTACACAAACATAATGGCTAGTATAAGAGTTACAAAAAATGTTAATCCTATTACAATTAGAATAGGACAAAGAACAATAAAGAAGGTGGTTGCTTCAGAAAAGGCAGCTACTCAAACTCTAAATACATTAGAAAAACTTGAAGATGTTCAAAACATTGATGTAACATCGAGAGCAAATCGAACATTTATAATGTACGATTCTAGTTCTCAAAAATACCTACACGTAGATGCAGCACAAATTGTTGACTTAGCAGATTCAGTTGATGATGAAGCTTTTGACGCTGGAACGTTCTAATTAAACATAGATTATAATAAATAATAGTTAAAAGGTAAATTTTAAACAATGGCTGCTCCTGTAATAAAGTTTAAAAGAGGTGCCAACAGTAGTTTACCTGCTCTAAAGGCAGGTGAACCAGCGTTTGTAACTGACGAATTTGATTTTTATATTGGTCTGGATAACGATGCCAATAATAACAAATTTTTTGGATCTCATAGATATTGGACAAGAGAAACAAATACTGCTGGTTCTGCGGTAAGAATCGTAGAAGGTGCTAATAATGGCGACAATTATATAGAACTTAAATCACCTGCAACATTAGCTGGTAATTTAACATATACACTTCCTGCTACTAACGTCACTAGTGGTATTCTTCAAAACGACGGTAGTGGTAACTTAAGTTGGATGACAAGTGGAACACTTGTTGGTCCTATTACTATATCAGATACTACAGATTCAACTAGCAAAGATACAGGAGCTTTAATAGTTGAAGGTGGTGTGGGTATAGAGAAGAGTTTATATGTTGGTGAACACGTTCAAATTGTCGATACTACAGATTCAACTAGCAAAGATACAGGAGCTTTAATAGTTGAAGGTGGTGTTGGTATTGAAAAGAGTTTACATGTTGGTGCTGCTGTTTCAATTACTGATGACCTTTTTGTAAAAGGTGAATCAGAATTTATAGGTATTGTTACATTCCGTGGTGGAACTGTAAGACTTGGTGATTCATCTGCTGATGATATCGTAGTGGGTGGTGAATTTGCTTCAAGCCTTGTTCCAGATGACGATGATACCTTTGATTTAGGTTCAGCATCACAGCAATGGAGACATTTATACTTAGATGGCACTCTAGAGGCAGATGCAATTAATAACTCTGGTGTTACTACTACAACAGCGTTAAAAGGATTTTCATATTTACAAGCACCACACTCTGCAACTACACAGAACTTAGCTGTAACTGTTGCAGCGAAGTCCGCAGCACACAGGTATAATGGTACAGGTAGTAGTAATGGATATAAGATTGATGGTGTAGAATCACCAATACTACACTTCACTCCAGGTAAAACATACAGATTTGTACATGATAACACAGGCAGTCATCCATTAAAGTTTTATCTTGATGCAGCGAAAGTTACAAATTATACTACAGGTGTAAGTTTTCAGAATACTTATACTGAGATTACAATCTCAGACACTACACCTGCTGTTTTACATTATCAGTGTACTGCTCATGCTTATATGGGTAATGCTATTATTACTCATTCAAACGCAGTTAATACTCCTCATGATGCAACCTTTAAGGGTGCAGTAAGTGTAGAAGGTAACGTTGATCTAGGTAACGCTACATCAGATACTATTACAGCAACAGGTAGGTTTGATAGCGACCTTGTTCCATCCACAGATGGTGCAAGAGACCTTGGTACATCAGATAATGAATGGCAGGATCTATTCATTGATGGAACTGCACAGATAGACTCATTAGTTGCAGATACTGCAGATATCAATGGTGGTACTGTTGATGGAGTAACCATTGGTGGTGCTTCTGCTGGTGCAGGTACATTTACAGATTTAACTAGTGGTAATATACAAGTTGGTGTTACTGGTGATAATGAATTAGATACATCATCAGGTAATTTAACAATTGATTCTGCTGGTGGTACAGTTACAGTTGATGACAACTTAACTGTTAATGGTACATTCACTGTATTAGGTACACAATCAATAATTAATACAGAGACCTTAAAGGTTGAAGATAGTTTAATTGAAGTAGGTCTTGTTAATAGTGGTGGTAACTTAGTAGCACCATCATCAGATGCTAACATAGACGTTGGTTTAATATTCCACTATTATAGTGGTTCTGCTAAAAAGGCAGCAGTATTCTGGGATGATTCTGTAGGAAGAATTGCTTTTGGTGCAGAGGTATCTGAAAGCACAAGTGTTCTAACTAACTCTACACATGCTACAATTGAAGCAGGTGGTATGTTTGTTAAAGATGCAGCAGGTTTATCAGCAGTGATAAGTCATGATGGATCACTAAGACAATTATCAAATATAACTGTCGATGGTGGCTCGTTCTAATAACTGTAAAGTATAAGTTATAAATATAGGTGGGTATACTCCCACCTTTTTTTATACTCTGTTATGGATGAAAACGAATACAAAATGATTTTAGGTGTTTATCAAA
>Ga0209348_1001316_pt1 | contig 12133 bp, 17 predicted proteins | sample ETNvirenome_2_30_FD_184065 | JGI IMG/M metagenome (GOLD analysis project Ga0209348, IMG submission 184065) | Marine viral communities from the Pacific Ocean - ETNP_2_30 (SPAdes) (version 2) | ecosystem: Environmental > Aquatic > Marine > Oceanic | place: Pacific Ocean | collected 2013-06-22 | reverse complement strand
CGAGTGGAGGAACTGCTAAAGAAAGTTGAAGACAATTTTCAATGGCAACCCGTCCACCCCAAGGAGGAATTAGCCTCCATCATGTACCGTGCTGGTCAAGCTAGTGTGGTCGAATATATAAAACAACTAATAAAGGAAGAAGAATAATGTGCGTAGGCGGATTATTAGGTGGCGGTTCACGAGCACCAATGCCACAACCAAAACAACAGCAAGCTGCTCCAACGATGAAAGCTGCTGCTCCCCCACCAGAAATGGTAACTCCTGAAAAAATTAAGGAAGAAGGAGGAGAAGAAGATAAAATTTCAACAAAGAAAAAGAAAGCTCTCGAGATTAAAAAAGTTAAAGAAGGTGTTAAAACCTTTGGAGCTATTAATCCTGCTTCATTACCAGATACACCAAGCGGTGGTGTCAATACACCATAAGGAGGACGTATGTGTTTAGGAGGCGGAGGTGGATATCAACCACCAAGAAGAGTACAAGCTCCAGCACCTGTAGCTGGACCAGCATCACCTGATGACATGGTAAACAATCAAGTCATTGAAAATGCTAATCCAAGAGATCAACAGGAAGCAGCTAGGAATGAATTTAATCCTCCCAGTACACCACAACCTAAAACTCAATCAAGTTTAGCGTTAGGTGAAACAACTACTCCAACTCCTCAAAGAAAGAGTAGTCGTATGGGCGTAGCAAAAAGAACAAGAATGAATAGGCGGAAAAATTAAATGAAAGCACGTGATAGATACAATCAACTGACCGTAGGTAGAAGACAGTTCCTTGATACCGCAGTTGAATGTTCAAGATTAACGTTGCCTTATCTTATCCAAGATGATTTAACTTCACGTCCCACTCATCAAAAATTATTTACACCGTGGCAATCAGTAGGTAGTAAGTCAGTTGTCAACTTGGCAGCAAAACTTATGCTCGCATTGATACCTCCACAAACAAGTTTCTTTAAACTACAAGTTAGAGATGACAAGTTAGGTGAAGAGTTTCCACGTGAAGTAAAAAGTGAATTAGATTTATCCTTTGCCAAGATGGAAAGGATGGTCATGGATTATGTTAATGCCTCTAGCGATAGAGTTGTAGTCCATCAGGCATTGAAACATTTAATTGTGTCTGGTAACGCATTAATATTTATGGGCAAAGATGGTCTCAAGAACTATCCCCTCAACCGCTTTGTAGTAAACAGAGATGGTACCGGGAACGTCATCGAGATCGTCACAAAGGAACTAATCAGTCGTAAGATACTTGGTATGGATCTCCAAGTAGCTATGCCAAACTCTCCCGGAGATGATGGCCACAAGACAGGATCCGATGATCAAGACGTAGAAGTGTACACTTACGTCCGACTCGACAATGGTCGATGGGTATGGCATCAAGAAGCATTCGATAAGATACTCCCAAACAGTCGTAGTACTGCTCCAAAAACTGCAAACCCTTGGCTTTGCCTCAGGTTTAACGTGGTAGACGGAGAAGATTACGGTCGTGGTAGAGTAGAGGAGTTCCTCGGCGACATTAGATCGCTCGAAGGATTGTCTCAGGCTATCGTAGAAGGCTCTGCAGCAGCAGCTAAAGTAGTCTTCCTTGTATCACCATCCTCGACAACCAAACCAAAGACTATAGCCGATGCTGGTAACGGAGCGATCGTTCAGGGTAGACCTGATGACGTTGGAGTTATTCAGGTAGGCAAAACAGCTGACTTCAGAACAGCAGCAGAGCAGATGCAAACTTTAGAACGTAGAATAGGTGAAGCCTTTCTCGTACTACAGGTTAGGCAAAGCGAAAGAACAACTGCGGAAGAGGTACGCCTCACGCAAATGGAATTAGAACAACAGCTTGGCGGACTCTTCAGTTTGTTAACGGTAGAATTTCTCATACCCTATTTGAATCGAACATTACATATGCTACAACGCACGGGTCAACTACCGAAGATCCCTAAAGATGTGGTACGACCACAGATAGTAGCTGGTGTTAATGCTCTAGGTAGAGGACAAGACCAACAGTCTCTTGTTCAGTTCGCACAAACTCTAGCACAAACAATGGGACCAGAAGTCATGGCTAAGTATCTTGACCCCGGTGAGTACGTTAAACGACTTGCTGCAGCTCAAGGTATAGATGTACTTAACCTAGTTAAGACACCTGAAACCATGTCACAGGAAGCACAACAACAAGAACAGAAAATGCAACAGATGGAAATGCTGAAGCAAGCTGGTCAGTTAGCTGGTACTCCTATGATGGACCCAAGCAAGAATGAAGGCATGGCTAACATGATAAAAGACGGATACGATCAATTACAAAATGGCAACACACAAGGCGAGCCGCCCACAGAAGGTAGCGAAGAAACCCCTCCCGAAGGTTAGCAAACCAGAACCTCTGGTCGCACAAAATGAAATAGCTAAACCAACAAAGTTTACAACTAGAGCAAACATAGGACCAGATCCTGAGCTAGTAACAACGTTTGGTCTTGGCAACCTAAAAGTAACCACCGCTAAAGGACTAAAAGATGACGGAAAAACTAACGTATGACCCAACTCCAGCTGACGCTCCTGAGTTTACAGAAGATGAACAAGACTCACTAGCCGTTGCGGAGAAACTAGGGCAAGAAGAATCTGAACTGTATGCTGGTAAGTACCAGAGTGCAGAAGAATTAGAAGAAGCATACATTAATCTACAAAAAAAACTAGGATCCTCTGAAGAAGAAGATGATGATGAAGTTGAAGAAACTACATTTGATGAAGACGAGTATCCAGAAGAAGTTGCAGCAGGTGTAGACTTAATCACTACTGCCTCTGAAGAATACTATGAAAATGACGGAGCAATCTCTGAAGAAACAATGCAACGTTTTACAGAGATGTCTAGTTCAGATCTAGTAGAAGCTTACATGGCTATCAGAGATCGCAACCCAGAAATAGATAGTGGTACTTCGGTTGACTTAACTGATGCTGAGATGAACCAAGTTTATAACTCAGCAGGTGGTGAAGCAGAGTATGAAAGATTAACAAGTTGGGCAGCTCAAAACATATCAGAAACTAAATTAAATGCTTTTAATGATATGATAGATAGAGGTAATGCTACCGCTATACAAATTGCAGTTGCTGGACTACGAGCTGAATATGAAGCTCAAGAAGGTTACGAAGGTCGAATGCTTACAGGCAAAAGTGCTCCAGCTGCGGATGGATTCCGTAGTCAAGCTGAGGTTGTACAAGCTATGTCAGACCCTCGTTACGAAAGAGATGAAGCATATCGTTTAGATGTGTACAACAAACTAGAACGTTCTGATATTGAATTTTAATTATGTCTAAAGCTTATGATCCCTCAGCACGAGACAATGCTGTGAGGGTAAAATATAAAGTAAATGCTACAGGTGATCGTTGGTTTATTCCTTATAATGACAACGGCACAACAGCAGAACAAGTAGCTCAATGTACTAAACTCGTTGGTAAAACAGCCAACGGCACACAAGATGCAGGAGCTGCACAATAATGCCAGATCATTACGAAGAGAAAAAAAAGAAGAAGAAGAAGAACCAACTTCCAAGTCATGTTGGTCTAGTACAGAAAATGGGTGAAAACTCTGGTAAGTCTGGTAGAAATATTCTTCTTGATATGATGAGAAAAAACTTAAAAATTCATCAAGGAAAAAGATGACTAAGAACCGACGTGGATCTGGAGCGAGAAAAAGTGTTAGTCTAAAAATAGGCACACATAAAAGTCGCTCTGGCGGCTTGACAGCTAAGGGTCGTGCGAAGTATAATAATGCTACAGGTTCTAATCTAAAAGCTCCACAACCAGAAGGTGGTCCACGGAAGAGATCTTTCTGTGCTAGAATGGGTGGAGTTAAAGGACCAATGAAAGACAGCAAGGGTCGTCCAACACGGAAGGCACTTGCATTACGCAAATGGAAATGTTAACATGGCACACAAAGGCAAAGGATCCTGTGGATCTAAAGGCGGCAAAGGCAAACGCTAATGGCTAGAGGAACAAGAGGGTCCGGGAAAAGACCCGGACTTTATGCAAACATCCAAGCTAAACGTGAACGTATAGCTCGTGGATCTGGAGAGACTATGAGATCCAAAGGTGAATCTGGTGCTCCCACAGACGCTAACTTCAGGCGAGCAGCTAAAACTGCAAAGAAGAACAAACTAAAAATCGCAACAGCGTAACTACTTCGTGGCGACCCGAACGATCGTCCTCGCCACAGGTATTTTCCCACTCTTATTACAACTATGATTACTTCCGAATACGGCAAGCAAAACATACATGCAAACGAAACTCCTCCGAGAGTTATCCCTAATTACCCAATAAACAAAAACCCTATTATGACAAACGAAGCAGAAAGATTTAACGGCTGGGCAGCTATGCTCGGATTTGTTGCAGCCATTGGTGCATACATCACAACTGGACAAATTATCCCCGGTATATTTTAATGGCATCAATTACTCTTCAGAAACAAGAACGCAATAATTGGGAGAGTTTCTGTCAATGGGTCACCAGTACAGAGAACCGCCTATACTTAGGATGGTTTGGAGTACTAATGATACCCGCACTTTTAACCGCTACCACTTGTTTTATACTCGCTTTCATTGCTGCTCCTCCAGTAGACATTGATGGCATCCGTGAACCTGTGGCAGGATCTCTTTTATATGGCAACAACATTATCTCAGGAGCAGTTGTCCCCAGCTCCAACGCCATCGGACTACACTTCTACCCAATCTGGGAAGCAGGTACTCTCGACGAATGGCTCTACAATGGTGGACCCTATCAACTCATCGTCTTTCACTTCCTTATCGGTGCAGCATCTTACATGGGACGCCAATGGGAACTTAGTTATAGATTAGGAATGAGACCATGGATAGCAGTAGCTTACTCCGCACCAGTATCAGCAGCCGCAGCAGTATTCCTTGTATATCCTTTTGGACAAGGGAGTTTCTCTGATGGTATGCCTCTTGGTATTAGCGGTACTTTCAATTTCATGTTCGTATTCCAAGCCGAACACAATATCCTTATGCATCCGTTCCATATGCTCGGTGTTGCTGGGGTATTCGGTGGTGCTCTTTTCGCTGCTATGCACGGAAGTTTGGTTACATCTTCACTTATTAAAGAGACAACTGAACAAGAGTCACAGAACTATGGCTATAAATTTGGTCAGGAAGAGGAGACTTATAACATCGTTGCAGCTCACGGTTACTTCGGTAGACTAATATTCCAATATGCGTCTTTCAATAACTCTCGTGCTCTTCATTTCTTTCTTGGTGTTTGGCCGGTTGTTGGCATATGGTTAACATCTATGGGTATAGCTACTATGGCTTTCAACCTAAATGGATTTAACTTTAACCAGTCAATCGTTGATACAAACAGCAAAGTAATTCCTACTTGGGCAGACGTTCTTAACAGAGCTAACTTAGGTATGGAAGTAATGCACGAAAGAAATGCACACAACTTCCCACTAGACTTAGCATCAGCTGAGTCAACAGAGGTTGCACTAACAGCTCCTTCTCTAGGTTAAGCCACGCATCCGTTCATCCCTTACGGGACGCATGATCACCAAGGCATGGAACGGGGTCTTGGTATATGGAGAATTACTATGACAGTAACCTACGTATATCGTGGCATAGAATACACTAGAAATAAGTAGTATTCTGCTGTGCGTAACCACGTTAAACTATGGCCGGACAGTATGGCGGAACCATGCACACCGGTGACACACTAATAACTATTTATTATGGCTTTTAATCAAAACGCTTCAGCAGGTCAGGTAAACTTTTCTGCTCAGGAGCCAATCACTAAAGTTGTTTTAGCTAACCAAGATGTAACCAGTTCAACTACTCTTGTAGATGTATCTGATCTTACATTAAGAATTGGTAAGTATGAAAGAATTAACTTTAAGTATAATATCTTCTATACAACAGCTGCTGCTGGTGATATCAAATATTTAATTGATACTCCTGCATCTTTAACAGCTTATCGTGTAGCTCAAAACGGTTGCGACCACGCTGGTGCGGCTCTAGCTTCTATCATCACAGCTGAAGGTAGTGCTATTGCAATAACAGCTTCTGGTACTGACGGTTGTTTACAACTAACAGGTACTATTGAAAATGGTGCAACAGCTGGTGACATTAAGTTCCAGTTTGCACAGAACACTTCAGATGGTACAGCAGCAACTGTACGTGAAGGTTCAAGCGTTCAGTACTATCGCTTCTAAATAGTATAAGTGGAGGAGCACCTCAGAGTAGGACTCCTTCACCGTTGGCTTTTTGCCCTTACGAGGATACCAATTAGCCGTCTAGACGGTGGGATAGACCACAAATATCAATGAGTCCAATTGAGACTCACAACTTTTTACGTAAGAAGACGAGCAAATATACCTTTAATTTTTATTAAAAAATGGCTAACGCTACACAATCCGTAATTGGTGCTTTGAATAAGGCGGTATCTAATACTGCTGGATCTCAGGCTTACGATACCAAATACGCAACCTATCTAAAGCTGTTCTCAGGTGAGCTATTTAAAGCTTATGAGTCAGCAACTATAGCACGTGACACCGTGCAAAGACGTACCTTGAAGAACGGTAAGAGTTTACAATTTATCTTCACAGGACGCATGCAAGCGGCTTATCATACTCCCGGCGAACCTATCCTCGGAAGTGGTGATCCTCCAGTAGCTGAGAAAACTATACAATGCGATGACCTATTAATCAGTTCTGCATTCGTATATGACTTAGATGAAACACTTGCACATTACTCTCTACGCTCAGAGATCTCTTCTAAGATCGGTCATGCTTTGGCTGAAGCTTATGATAAGAAAGTGTTTAGAACTATTGCTAAAGCAGCAAGAGAAGCACATCCTATCACAGCATCACCCGGACCAGAACCCGGTGGTACACAGATCGAGCTAGGTGTAACTAAGGAGTATAATGCTCAGGCTCTAGTAGATGCTTTCTTTGAAGCAGCTGCAGTTCTTGACGAAAAAAATCTCCCAAAAACTGGACGTACTGCGATACTTAATCCAAGACAATACTATGCCTTGGTATCACAGGTTTCTTCTAACATCTTAAACAGAGACTATGGTAACTCACAAGGTAACCTTAACTCTGGTGAAGGTCTAGTTGAAATTGCTGGTATTCAGATCAAGCGTTCAAACAACCTACCATTCTTAGCTGGTACAGTTAATGGTCAGTCTGGTGAAAACAACGATTACTCTGGAGATTTCTCTACACATTGTGGTTTAATATATCAACGTGATGTAGCTGGAATCGTAGAAGCAGTTGGACCTCAGGTTCAAGTGACATCAGGGGATGTGTCTGTTTTATACCAAGGTGACGTTATGGTTGGAAGACTTGCTATGGGTGCAGGTACACTAAACCCAGCAGGTGCTATTGAGTTAACTTCAGCACGTAGCTAATCATGTCTTTAAAACCCGGTACTTCACAAACAGTTACTAGAACAACTGGTAATGGTGCAAGTCTTAGTGGTATTGGTACAGTCGATAAGTCTGTTACTAAAGACCCTGTAACTCCTTTGGAGTATGGAAGGCAGCATTCTGACAGTACACTTCTAGGAACAGTTTCTTAACAATATAATATTATGGCAGTTCCAACAGCAGTTGGAGAATACGGATCTTGTCAAGGTACAGAGACTCGTATATCTCCTTCAGATACAAGTGGATCAGGCAACGCATCAGCTGTTGCATCCACAACAAAAAACTTACGTTTAGCATATAACACAGTCGGTGGTTCAGGTGTCAATGACACATGTGCTGTTGTCGGTGGACAATATACTTAACACATACAGGGGGGTTTCACAACCTCCCTTTTTTTTATTCATAAATCTTAACCTATGACTACCACAACTACAACACTCGATACCGAACTATCCGCAGTAAATTCTATACTTGGTAGCATCGGTCAGTCTCCTATATCTCAATTAGATTTTACGAATCCAGAGGTATCATTCGTATACAACCTACTGAAAGAATCTAATCAAGATGTACAGAGCGAAGGTTGGATATTTAATAAAGAATATCATATTAAAAATTCAAATAAAGATACAGATAATAAATTTATTATTCCATCTGATGTCATGCGTATAGACATGTCAGATGCATGGGATCGTACAAGAGATTTTGTTAGAAGAAAAGATACAGATGGACTATGGAAAATATATGATAGAGTAAATCATACATTCGAGTTTCCACAAGATGACTTCTTTTATTTTAACTATGTAAGACTCTTAAACTTTGAAGATATACCAGCTCCGTTCCAACGTTATATTATATATAAAGCTTCAGGTAGAGCTGCAGTACAATTAGTTTCCAATGCTCAACTCCAGAAGATGATGTCAACTTTTGAGGCACAAGCTAGAGCTGCGTGTATGGAATATGAATGCAATCAGGGTGACCATAACTTTATGGGATGGCCAGATGATTCTGCATATCAATCTTATAAACCTTATAGAATGCTTAGACGTTAATGGCAAGTGTTACACAGAAAGTACCTAGTTACATATTAGGTATGTCTACACAACCCGACGAAAAAAAAATTCCGGGACAAGTAGTAGACTTAGTTAACGGCGTTCCTGATGTTGTAAGGCAACTTATAAAACGTCCGGGAAGTCAATTAGTAAATACAATATCTCCATCAACTGCTGCTAACGCTAAGTGGTTTAACATATATACTAGTGATGATGAACAGTATATAGGTCAATGTGCTGCAGATGGCACAGTTACAATATGGAGATGTAGTGACGGTGTAGAAATACCCGTAGATTATGCGTATGTAGCAGGTACTAACAAAGCTACTTACTTAGATAATACTGCATTATCAGATGAAAAATCTTCTGATATACAGGTAATGACTATTAACGAAACTACATTCTTTGTTAATAGAAGAAAAGCTGTAGCAATGAAAACTGATGCTGCAGATAAAGCACCACCTCAGTTACACGAAGCATTTATATCATTAGATACTATATCTTATGGTAAACAATATGCATTAGATATTTATGACCCAGATGATAACAGTACAGTTACTTATCCTAGAGCTACGGGAATTACAGTTGGTACCATCAATAACTATAGTGGTACCAGTAATGGTGATTGTCAAGGAGCAGGTAGAGAAACTGTTAATGTAGATTCAGGTACAGCTATCGGTTCTACGTCTCCTCCTAATGGGAGTTCAGGTGGTAAAAGTAACCTTAGATATGAATTAGATACACGTTGTACACCACAAATAAATAGTGATGGTAATGATAGTACTGTAGATAACTACCATGATACATATCAATGTTATGTAAAACTACAATTTGGTGGAGAAGGTTGGACAACTAACGATACACACCAACACACTTCTACAAAAGGTGTAACAACTACAACCACTATTAAGAGTCACGTAAACGTTGTATCCAGAGCTAATGTAGCAATGGTTAGACCTGACTTAACATCATCTAATGCTGATGAACATGTGTCTGCTAATGGTATATTAGGTGACTTAAAAACTACATTAGATGCTATAAGTGGTACAGGTATTACAGCAACTATATCTGGAAATGGTATACATTTATATAGAGCTACACCGTTTGGTGTAACGTCACCAGAAAAACAGTTAATGACTGTTACTACAACTGAAGCCAATAATATAGCTGACTTACCACGTGTATGTCGTCATGGATATACTGTACGTATAGTTAATAGTGGTGAAGATATGGATGATTACTACCTTAAGTTTTATGCTGAAGGTGTAACAGATACAGAGGATAATCCATTAAGCAAATCAGCTACATATGCTAGATCAGGTACTACTTTAACAGTAACCTTAGCAAACCACGGATATAGTAATGGCGATCAAGTTATCTTAGATGTAACGTCTGGTAATGGTAGTGATGGATATTATACTATTGCTAACGTAGCTACAAATACATTTACAGTAACAGATGCTTCCTCAGGTACAACAAGTGGTAACATCACAGTTCACCCAGTTCGCTTCGGAGAGGGCGTGTGGGAGGAGTGTGCAGAGCCGGGGATAACAACTACCTTCGACAACACTACGATGCCTCTGAAGCTCACTAGAGTGCTTCCCGGGACATTTACTATTAATGGTGGTTCAGCTCAATCCTACTCTAACGGTGCTTTCCAATTTGGATATCCAGAATGGGGTAAACGTGACGTAGGTGATGACTTAACAAATGGTGAACCATCGTTTGTAGGACATCGTATTCAAAAAATGATATTCTTTAGAAATAGAATAGCTTTACTTAGTGAAGAAAATATTATCCTATCTAGGGTAAATGATTTTTATAATTTTTGGGTAAAAACAGCTATGGCTATCTCTAATGCTGACCCTATTGATTTACAATCTAGCTCAACGTATCCAACTAGATTATTTGATGCTGTAGAAAATGCAGGAGGTTTAGTTATCTTTAGTGCTAGTGAACAGTTCTTGCTGAGTTCTGGAGCTGAAGCTTTACTTACTCCTGAAACAGCTAAGATAAGTTATGCATCATCATATGCATTCAATCCAGATAGTAATCCAGTATCACTAGGTACTACAATAGGATTCTTAAATAGTACAGCTAGAGAAGCTAGATTCTATGAGATAGCAGATGTATCTACTAGAGGTGCTCCTCAAGTTCAAGAACAAAGTAAAGTTATAGCAGAGTTATTTCCACAAAATTTAACAAATGTAACCGCATCAACAGAAAATCAACTTTTATTATTTGCAGTAGATAGTACATTACATACCGCAACTAACGAAATATGGGGTTATAAGTTTTATGAAGCTGGTGATACTCGTGCTCAATCTGCATGGTTTAGATGGACATTACCTAATAATGTTGTCTTTCATTGTATGATGGATGATCAATACTTTGTTGTATTAAATACAGGTTCTACATATACACTAGAAAAATTTGACATAAAATTGTCAACAGCAACTCCTATGATAGGGGTACCTCCAGATGAAAACCGTGTACACTTAGATACTAAAAAAACTTTTGCATCAGCTGATCTAACATATGATACAGTTAATGATGTAACAACGTTTACTTTAGGTGCAGGATTTTATAGCACTCGTACACTCACAGCATATTGCATAACACCAAGTGATGCAGCTGGTAAGAGTTATGATATTCCAGCATCTGCTATCACAGGTACAGCTCCTAACCAAACAGTTACCCTACCCGGGAACTGGAAGACATCGACCGAAGCTGGTGCGTCTAATGTGTCTGTTAATACAGATGTAATAATTGGTTTTGAGTATGAATTTGAAATAGAATTACCTAAGGTATTTGTAACTAGAGCTGAAGGTGAAAAGACTAGATCTGAAACTAGAGGATCTCTTGTATTACATAGAATGAACTTTAATTTTGGAGATGTAGGTGTTCTAGATATTACTCTTCAACGTAAGGGTAGACCAGATTACACATACACAGTAGAATCAAAAGAGTACGATAATATAAATTCCAGTACACCAACAATAGCGTCAGAATATATACATACAATACCAGTATACGATAGGAATACAAACCTAAGCGTATTTATAAAATCTAATCATCCCTCACCAGCAACATTATTTTCAATGAACTGGGAAGGAGATTACTCACCAAGATATTATCAACGTGTCTAATTACATTCACCCAATTACAATGGAGGCTGCCGTCGAGGTTGCCTCTAATCTTCGTACAGATGACTATAGAGAAGTATGGGAAGGCCACGGTCATTTCCCACGCTGGTATATACCATTTGCTGCTTTTAATGGAGACACAGTTTACTTTGAAGTGCCTAACGGCAAGACTGCCGGATTAGCCGGTGTACAGGAAGGTGGTAAAATTTGGATGTTATGTACCCCAGCTATACATGACTATCCTCTCACCTTTGCACGAGAAGCTAAACGATTTATAGAAAGTAGAGAAGAGAAACTCCTTTGGAACATTGTAGATAAACGGAATACCGCTCATCTAAAACTTCTAAAGTTTCTAGGATTTAAGTTCTTACGGGAACTTGAACATGGTCCTAACAAATTAACCTTTATAGAATTTTGCCGTGTGCGAACCAGTAACAATGATAACAACCGGTCTATCAATGGCCGGTCAAGTAGCAGGACATCAAGCGGAAAATAATGCCATAGCTGGCAGAAACCGTGC
>Ga0209348_1001315_pt1 | contig 12133 bp, 12 predicted proteins | sample ETNvirenome_2_30_FD_184065 | JGI IMG/M metagenome (GOLD analysis project Ga0209348, IMG submission 184065) | Marine viral communities from the Pacific Ocean - ETNP_2_30 (SPAdes) (version 2) | ecosystem: Environmental > Aquatic > Marine > Oceanic | place: Pacific Ocean | collected 2013-06-22 | reverse complement strand
CTTCATCAAAAAGATAATCTCTTAACGCATTATCACCAAATGCAGATTCTATTATACACCCTATAGGCATTCTTACTCCGGGGGCACCCAGAGATTCTGATTCATATTTTATTATCAATGGAGGATAAGTATATTTAACAATAAAATCTAACCACGGAGGTGTTTCTTGAGCTAGTAATTCAGCATCAATTTCATTTAAAAAAGCTATATATCCACAAATGGTCCTATCTAAAACTGCTGTGTTTTCTAAAAATGTTGGATCAAACCCAACCTTTAGTCTTCTCCATGGACAAGATTTTTCTTTAACCCACACAGCTTTTATTAAAAAGAAACCAGCATCATCCTCATCAAAAACAATTTTTATTTCTTCTGGTATGTTAAGCATACCAAAGGCGTTTATCCCAAAAGTTGTCAAAACATAATCATTGGCTGCTAGAAGATCGTGTAGTGCATCATAAAAATCATAAATCTTGGTGGCATAATTCATAATATAAAATATGGACTGGTCTCCTTTAGTAGTGGTTGAGTCCTCTCCTTTCAGAGTTCCACCTAGCACTCCTTGATATGCTGTATCAGGTCGATAACCATCATCATGTATTCCAGATCCAACTTTGCCACCGATATCGCCACTATATTCTTCATTTGAAAACCCAGCTTCACCTCCCGTATCTGTTTCGGGATCATATTCACCAGTAGGGATATAGTCATCAGGTGTTTCAACGCTATATCCGCCGTCTTCTCTTTTTCTAGTTTTATACAAAGTGGCCCTTTCGGTTTGCCACCAATATGCCTGATATGTACCATAAGCATCTAAAGCTTTACCTAGGCGGGAAACCATACCAGAAAATTCTCTTGTTTTGATAACCACATCTTTAGCTCCGGAAAAGTCCACCACTTCTGGCTCGGGGGCTTGAGGTACTTGATCAAATACGTGGGCTGGGATGGAAACCAAAACACGTATAGGGTCTCCGGGGGTTTGACCGAGATCATAATCGACCACTCGGGCATACATTTCAAGACCTTTTACATTTACTGTATGATTAAACAACCGTTCGCCTGTCTCGGCTTTTGATTCGTTCAACAATTTTGACACACCCATAACAAATTGCGGATTTGGGCGAGGAATTTCAACAACACCGGGATCAGCAGCGGGCTCATCAGTAGGGATTTCTACATAATCAATCATATTATTTACTAATTCTGCCGATAATAAGCCTGTTTTTACCATTTGATAAACCGTTAGACACCTTTGAGATAGTTCAAAAATTTCTTGTTGTTTTGGGTCATCAAAGCCGCTATAATTATTTTGTGCTCGTTGGCTGCCAAGTATGAGACCAATAAGACCACCGGCAACTGCACCAATAGTGCTCCCCACAATACCACCGGGACTACCAATCACTGCACCTGCTGTTGCCCCCGAAGCGACACCCTCAACAACATCAGACGTGGCATCAAGACCATCATATCTCTGTAAATCACCGCTCGCTCTTGTAGCTGGAAAGGTGCAAACATAATCATCAGTCTCTATCTTTCCATAGTGCCTAAGAAGAAGTCTAATTCCCGGCAAAACATAAGATCTAAACAATATATCCCTAAGAGTTAACGGAGACACTTTACTGATAGGTTGTATATCCCTAACTCCAGCATCCTTAAGTATCTCTTGGAACCTTTCTATATCGCCGCCAAATGCAGGGATATCGGCGGCTGTAAAAACCTCACCATCTTCATTGACCATAACAGGAATTTGATATTCACATATTTGTTCATTTAAAAATGGCTTGGATTTCAATTCCATTTTCCAGTCTGGAGGGTTTGGAGCATCGGGATCTGGTATGCACGATGGGCATATTTTCTCCTCAACAATTGGAAGAACTGGTTCACAAATGTCTGTTTGATATGACCTAACAGGGCTTTCCTCTAGAATTGGAGGAACCTCAGTTGATTCAGGGTCTTGCTCAGTATTTTGGTCTGGATTTGCTATGATATCATTTGCTGCTTCTTGTAGTGCGTTTTCTTCTCTTGTACTCATAAATTCCTCATGTTAAATACACATTTGTGCTTAGGATGTCATTCCATCCTCGAATGTTTAAATTGTCTTCCGGGCCAACGCCGACATAATTTATCTCAGCTATAACAACGGATAGATTCTTAAGCATTGTATCTATTTGTCCACAAAGAGCCTTTATCATGACCTCTAAAGACATTGCAAACATGCTTGGATCAATAGTGGCTATACCAGCACCCAGAGCTATAACTGGGTGTTGATGACCTAACATATGACTAGTCATTTTTAAAAATAAAGCATATTGATTATAGGTTATATCATACAAACCTTTTATCATTTTAAAAATCTGTATTAATGCTTTTTTTAAATTTCCACCCTTTACAGCCGGCTGTATATCGTTATGGTTTCCAGCAACTAATTCAATTACTGGAGATGTCTCAATGGTTCCACCTCTAGAGTGTTTTTCTCCAAAAAGCTTACTTCCACCTCTCCAAGCACCCTTTCCAGCATAAATCTTTACAGACTCTCTTCCAATGATTCTAGTGTGGTCTGCTTTTATTCCAACAGCGGATCGATTTTCTGTAGACGGAATCCTAGTATTTCCCAAAAAGAGAGCAAAATATCGATCTATGTTTCCCCTTTGGGTTATATAAACCCTAGCAGCATCGGCTGCAAAGTTTGGACCAGTTTCAATGCCAGAGGATCTAGCAGGGTTTTTATCAATTTTAGCAGCCATTTGTCTAGGGGATATCCCCGGAAATGCTTTATGAGAATTTTGCACAGATGAAAGTCGGCCAGCAACTAAATCAATAGCACCACATTGAGTCATGCCTCTTCCTGCATATCCAGAAGCATAACCTGCATTTCTATCTCTTCCAATAACTATATCAGCATTATTGTTTCCTCTCCAAACAAAACTATCACCAGTTGGGTGGTCATAGGCTGGAAACTCTTCATATAAAATTTGACTGAATTTTCCTATTGGGGTTCCATTTTTAATTGCTTGTCTGATATCTTCAGGGGTGTCCCCAAGGGAACCTAAGTCTATAGCCTTATCCTTTTTTATGTTTGACATTTATCCTCCATTATTTACATAATAAATAGTTTTTATACAGTTATTCATTCATCAGTTTTTGAAAATTTGGCTGTGTCTCGAAAAATTCTTTAGCAGCTAACACCGCCGGAACATAAGCTCTTGTTTCTTTATATTTTTCTATGATTTTTATACCATGTTTTTTTGTGGCTCCCGGGCCTGCGTTGTACGAGGCTATCTGTAGGACAGTTCTTTCTGGTTCTGAAAGAGCCTTAACATGGGAATAATTATACAATTTTGAAAGATATTTTGCTCCGGCATTGATTGATTTTACAGGGTCTTTTCTTTGGTCAACTGAAGCTGAGACTTTTTTTCCATATTTTGGATCTTTCCTTGCTGCTTCAGTCGACGTGACTTTCATGCCATATGAAATACCAGTGGATAAAATAAATTGCATTAGTCCAAGCGCACCGGCTGAACTGTAGGCATTAGGATTCATTCGGCTTTCTGAATATGCTACTGCTTTTACCAATGCTGGGTCTACACCGTGGAGTTTGCCAAATTTTACAAATAATCTATCAAATCTCTCATAATAATTAGTCCACTTTTTTGATCTATAATAGTGAGATTTAATTTTTTTGGCAGCGTCGGAATAATATTTGTTAAATCTATTTTTACTAGTATTTATAGAAACATACTTAAAAGGAACGGTAGACGTAAAATTTAACAAAGATAGTGGGGATATTCCTTTGTTGATAAATTTATTTGAACAATCATATAAATTTATAAATTTAGAGAGAGGATATTCATATCTTATAGATCTTATTTTCCCTGAGTCTTTGGGAGATTTTGCCATTTTGCAAACCAATATATCTCCAAACACTGGGGGTCTTTCACCGTGGCCTGCTGGTCTTGTTGAAAAAGCAATAGGATGAGCTTGAACTAATCTCCTTTGTAACATACCAGATGGATCTTTGACCCTACATGGGTCAGGAATAACAAAGCCGTGAATATTTATGGGTCGAACTTTTATTGGATAATAAACATCTGATGTTTGAACTATCTTGGATCTTTGTTGGATCTCAACAGCATTTGTCAAACACACACAAGAGAACTCTCCCACTCCTTCAAAAAAGCCATCAAAAAAAGAACTATAGCTGTGGACTAAAAGGTCATTTCGCATCTCTACACGAGATTGAGAATCCATAATAGATGATAAACTGTTTGTAAACATTTCCTTAAACATATTTAAATCCTATTTTGGTTCTGGTTTGTAAACCAGACCATCAAATACCCATTGTATTTTTGAATCTTCACAAGGAACACGGGCATAATCATGACCCCCAAGAACAACTAGTTGCGCAATCAATGGTTGAGGTCTAAACTTGGAGCTATTTGGATCTTCAACAATATATTCTACTCCAATGCCAATAAAGTTGCCCACAATGTTGTTCCAACTTCGAAAATGATCTCTATCAATCGAAAACATTGCAGAGATTCTATACACCGAATCGCCTGACTTAGCGGTGTATTTTTTTGGCTCTGGTGGTGTCCAATTTTCTGGTATCAAATATTTAATCCAATCTTGATCTCGAATTCCGCTACCGCCGGGATTATCAGGAGTTCTAGCCACTCTTTCAAGCTCAGACTTATCAGTCCTTGTGTTCCAAAAAGCCTCTGCTGCTGCAACACACTCGCTACATTGATGAACACCTTTTACAGATAACCAATGCGCAGCTAACTCAGGATATGTCTGTAGATGATCTTGAAACTCACCAGCATCATATGGCCACTTGTAAGTGCGATTAAATGGCAATATTCTCAATAACATAGTTCTGATGTATTTTGATTCTATGTCCATGTATGGATCCAACCTGTTTCCCTTTGGAAATCTATCGCTTGGTTTTTTTGGTAAAGGTATTTTTGCATCCCAATTATAATATCTTACAAGACCCTTTTCCATTGCTTTTGGACTAGATGGATCACAAAAATGTCTTGATGATATTGAGTTTTCAAACTGCATAGTTGAGCTACCAAGCCTTACAGATATTTTTGGATAATTTCCAGAAAGAACATTCCACTTAAACCAATCGCCGTACTCTTTTGTTGCCTCAGGGTGTGTATTCCTAGGGAAAACAAAGGTTGTCTTTTCTTCTTCCTCGTCCTCGTCTTCACTTGGCGGTCTTCGTCTCAGTGGGGCTGGTGGAGTTGGGGGAGGTGTGCCCGTGAAGTCTCTCAATAACAATGGGTTATCAGGAAATTTTGGCCTCTCTTTTAAGAATTTTTCTGCGCAATCATATTTGAAGTTGTGACTTTTAAGGCTGTATTGATACCTTATACCTCGCAATCTACCCCCATTATTAGGACCATCTATGGAAAAGTAGCACTTTAAAATATCTCCATAGACAGGTATTCTTTCATCGTCTCCCAGTGGCCTTACTCCAAAAGCGATGGGGTGAGCCTGTATAATTGATGCAATTTGCGATGGTTTAATATTATCTACACAGGGATCTGGCAATGCAAATCCATGAATATCTAAAGGTCTAACTTTGACTGGATTATACAATTTTGTACCAACTTGTGTAACTTGTTGTTGAATTTGAACTGGATTAGACAAACAAACGGCATTAAAGTATTTTTTACCCTTTAGAGAGTTAAAAATTAGCTCATTAACAATCTCATCGTTTATTGTTTTTCTTCCAGCTTCCAATGAATAGTCATCATCAGAGTTTGCAAACATATTTAAGAGATTTTTTATAAACACTTTTTACATCTCCTAAGGTGTGACTGGGGTTGGAAATGGGATTTTAGTAACATGAATACCAGTATTTTTAGCTTCTTTTCGTAACTGTCTTCTTGCAGTGGGCGGCAAAATAGCCCCAATGTCAAAATGAACCAAGTCTCCATACCGGCCACCATAATCCATACCTAGTGCCCTTCCAATGGTTGGTACGCCAGTGTCTTCCCACATTTTTATCGTTACAGGCCATTTTCCTCCTAAGGTTTTTCCGTTTGGTAATCCCAACGCACAATCAAAAGCAGTTCCGGTTGTATGATGGCTTGTTGCCGAAGGTTTGCCGGGCTTTGCTGCGAGAGGAGAGGGCAAAGGTGGATCATACTTGTAACCCTTGCCGGGTTCGAATTCTCTGGTTCCCCCATCCGCTTCCCATTTTTTATATATATTCCATAGTCTGGTTTGATGAGCCAAATCTCGAAAGCCAGACTTCATATAAATCTTTATGCCTAATCTGTTCCAACACAACCAAACAAAAGCCTTTACATACGGTTGGAAGCTTATGTGCAGCTTTTTTATTAAGTTTTTTGAGGTTGAATCTAAAGGAAAAGTATCTGTATCATATAACCTAGCAAAGTTTGCTATCTCAGAAGGAGTTAGGTCTCCCAATGCACCAATGTTTTTTATATAAAGTAAATTATTTTTTGTCTTTGCCTTTAATATTAAATTTCTGCATTCATAATCAGCATGGGCGTTAGATAAAGGATATGAATATCTAATTCCTCTGCCTCTTCCAAAGTTATTGGGCCCATCAGTAAAGCGGCAAATAACAATTTCACCAAAAGTTGGTAAACGCTCTCCAACACTAATTGGTCTCTCAGAAAAAGCAATTGGGTGAGTGTCTATAAGTTTATATGGATCTTTGGCTTTTTCAGCACACGGATTAGGAATTGACATATCATGATAACCTTTAACTCTTATGGTAATTGGGTTGTATAAATCTGTTCCAAAAGTAAGAGTGTCTGTTTGTACTTCAATTGGCGAACTTAAACACACCCCATAATAATCTTCTTGACCAGCAAACTCATTGAAATTTTTTTCAAACATAACCAAGTCTTCCAGTTCATTTCTGACTGTTTTTAACAAAGTGTTATCAGCCAAGGCATTTGCCAAGGATTTTACATACTCATCAAACATCTTCGTTATCTCCAGATATCATATCTAATAAATCACTTTTGTCCTCATCAGAAAGGCCACGACTTTTTGTATCTTTAGACACCATATTGGCAATTTTGACCAATTGTTCATTCGATCTTTGAAGGGTTTCAACATACTTTGACAACACAATTCCAATTTCTCTATGTCTGGATTCATCTTTTGATAACCAACTCATTGCATCCCCAAGAAGTTCTTTTGTTACTTCTCGATCATTGCGAATGTTTGTCATCACTTCATCTATAATACTGTCTATATCTTTTTTGCTCATATTATTAATTAGCTATTTGTTAAATTTTACCATCGTCCCAGTTTTTCTTAAAATTTCGATATTTTTTTCTCATCTTATTTAGCTGGTTTACAACTTGTTTGGTGTTTAGACCTGTCAACTCTCTTAAGTAAAGATAAACTGCTTTTTTGTTATATATTTCAATATCGTCAACAGACTGAAAAAGGACCTTCACAGATTCATATACTTTTTTCTCATTGTCTTTTAACATCTCGACATTCCAACTATCCATCTCTTTGTGTAGATTTTCCCAGAACTCTCTTTTTTCCCTTCGAGATACATAAACATTTTTGTCAACAACATATTTTTCATCTATTTCTTTTGCAACAGAATCATAGTCTACTTCTCTTTGTGCTCTCTTGGTTGTTTGTTTAACCTTATGAATAAACCAGTTTTTGGTTATCACGCTAAAATAAGAGAAAGCTTTTGATCCTTTATTGGGATCATATTTGTCAAGAATGGTTGTCAACCAAACCTTACAATCATCTCTTAACTCATCTATGTTTGGTAACGTAGTAAACTTGTACGTAAACACTATCTTATCAACCATCTCATCAAAAGCTGGCTGGATTAGTGCTACGTACAAGTCTGTTCTTACATCTCTGCAATTTGTTTGCGCATATTTAACTATTGCTTCTTCGTGTACCTGCGTAAAATACATTCTCTTCGGAGACCGGCTGCGAGAGCGCCTCCTCCTCTTTGGTTTCGGCGTCTGCGTTTTCATCTTCATTGTTCTCCTCTACAATATCAAGCGGCTCAGTAATACCATAAACATCTCTATATTCCTCTAACATGTCAATGAGATCTTGGGTATGCCGTAGTAGGTACCCAATCGTCTCGTCACCGTTATAAGTTTCCATATTGTTAACATGTTTGAGGTGTTTATGATAATTTTCAACCATTTCTACAAGATCCTCAAGATTCTGGGATATAAATAAGAATTTAGCTAAAAGCTTTCTTATATACCACCACATGAATCCACCTGTAACTAGGGACAATAGAAGCGCAACGGAGAGCCATAATGATAAAACTGTCATTTTGGATCATACTCCTGATCTTTGAGTCTTTTCTTTTCAGACTCTAAGTCGCCTCGGGCATCTTGAATATATTCTCGAACAATCTGTCCTGCTTCTTCTCGAACCACCTTAACGTGAGGCATTTGTGGTATTCTAAAAACACAGGCAGATTCGTAACACAATTCACAATGATCTTGGTCTTCCATCATTCCATGAACTGTAACGAAACTGCCTTCGCATTTCTTACACCTGTATACATATCTAGGCATAAATTCTCCTATGAATCGTACAAAAAGGTGTGATCCTTCTCTACGGTTTTTACATTGGGACTAACAGGGACTCCAACCGTGATATCTGGTGGATTATTCACCATCAATTGGTTGTTGTCCATCAAATCCCAATTCAACTCTTTTAACATTGGAACAATGTCTTTTTGCTCCAAAAGAGATTTTTGAAGTGCCATCATCAACACCCCAATAGCTTGATCGCTTAATTTCATTATTTATTCTCCTCTGTGGTTTTGATTACCGAATCACAAAAACTAGCATACATATTTTCAGTTGTGTATTTTTCGTTAACAATTTTCTTAAGTTTTTCAGCTTTGTTTTTAGCTGTTTTCCAGCCTTTGCGTACCTTTCTTAGTTGCATCTTATATGAACCTTGGTCTGCAAAAGCCCATTTTGAATCTGCTTGCAAAACTCCATCCCAAACAGCTTCGGGGTTTATTTCCTTCATTTCATGATCTATTTTTGTGTAGTATTCTTTTCCTTTCTGATTTAAATAATCTAATTGTCCGGAAAAACCAACGGTTGCCACTGGTAATCCATTTTGGGCTGCCTCAAACATAGGCAAGCCAAAACCTTCACCATGAGCAATGTTCACTAAACACTTAACTTTTTCATGTTGATATAGCCAAGTCATTTGAGATTCTGAAAGGTCACCATGGAGAACATAGACTTTACATTTTCTATTTTCATATTTACTTAAAATATCTTGGAGCATTTCTTCCGTCTTTGTTCTATCAATAAAAGAATTATTCGCAATTGAAGTTTTAAGTATAAGTCCCAACTTTTGATCGTGAAATTCTTCTACCCACCAACGAATAGTGTTTTCAAAGTTCTTTCGAGGGCCCCACTGAGATACACAAAGAAAATTAAAATTAAAGTCTGGATTGAAACCTGCTATTTCTTCTGGTGTATTATTTCTTATTGCATACCCCACAGAATCAATTGGTGTTTTGTTTTCATAAAAAACATCTTTACCGGTTGCAGGATCTTTGGTTGAAACAGTTGTGTTGTTAAAAACCCTTTTTGAATGATTCGATACAACAATTATTCTATCCATTTGAGAGCTTTTATTTATCCAAGCTGGTGAGACCTTATCTGATTCTATTCCTGCTGTATATCCAACGTTAACAGGTGCTAAGTTCTCCCATTCGTTTGGAATAGTGACTTGTAATGAAATATCTACCGTCCCACCTTCTCTGGTATAATGAGCGGTTTTTGTTATTTTTTCATCCATCCATTGGCGTTCTTCATTCTGTTCCCAAAGCCATCCAGTTTGGCCCCATCTTGTTGGTTGAACATATATATCAAATAAATCTTCTCTAGATCTAAGAGCGCGTAAAGCAAATCTAGCTTGTTCGCCATAGCCAGATTGAGATAATACTGGTCCTCTTACTAAGATTTTTTTCTTCATGCTACCTCCTTAAAATAAATATTGGAATAATTTCTCTGATTTTCAAAAACGTTTGTCATATAATCAACCCACTTTTTACCAAAGTTATCAAAGTTATAGTTTTTCAAAACATGTTGACGTCCAGCAGAGCCCATCTTGGATCTCTCAATCTCACCGAGAGAATACATTTTTACTAAAGAATTAACAACTTGAGATTCATCAAGACGATCTTCATATATGTAAGGGACATTTTGTGAACCTATGAGGGTTTTTGAAGTGGGGAACAAACCAATGCCAAACCAGTTTTGCCCATCTGTTACTTGTTCTTGCAAACCTCCAGTCATATTTGCAATGATAGGGGTACCACAAGATAAGGATTCCAAAGTAGAGAGACCAAAACCCTCTGCATCTGAAATGTTTATTGTACAGTCTGCAACATTATATAGACCAGCCAAGTGGCGGGGATCTATTTTTTCTGTTGAAAGCATAACCTGTTTTTTGGTCAAACCTAAGTCACGAATTATGACTGGTAGGTTTTGTCCATGTTTGTCAAACGGGTCGGTGTGCATAACCAGTCTGGCATTGGAATGTCCGATTTTGTCTAAAAATTTCTTAAACCAATAAATAAGCGTACCAGATTGTTTTCTTCGAGCGTTTCTATTATTCCAAAACACTGTAAACTTATCTGGGTTTAAACCTTGTTCTTTCCAAAGTTGAGATTTGATCTCAGCAATCTTATCTGCCTCTAAAGGTCTAAATATATTTGCATCAACAGCATGTGGAATATATTCAGAAGACACTTCGGGTGCGACATTTTTTACAATGTCGTGAGTCAGTTTAGAAATACAAGCAATATGATCATTTGATAGATAACTACTTCTATTGAATTTAGGAAAAGGATAGTTGTCCCATACATGATAATAAACTATTGGACAATGAGGGCGGACTTCATTTTCAATCATCCACAACCAATCCCAAAAACGAGGATCAGTCATAATCCAAACAATATCAATTTTTTCAGTTGCGATAATAGATCTTATCATTTCTTGAGTGCCGTAGCCATCAACAGGAATAATTCTCCAATCATCATCAAAAGGTCCAACCTTTATTTGTCGATAGTCATTATGTTTGATCGCCCCACCTAAACTTAAAATAGAAAATTTGCCAGACTCTAAAAGAGATTGGCAAACATATCTTGTTTGTGTTCCAACACCAGAAGGAGAAAGTGGGTGATCTCCCAATGTAAGGACTCTAATTTTTTTAGACAATTTCAACTCCATTTATTGTATAATAACAATATAACACATTTTGTTTAATGTGTCAAGTATTTTTTTATATTTTTTTTAAAGAGTAACCCACAAGCACTTTTTCTGTGTCTGCAACATGAACAATATACTGTGTATTGTTAGCTCCTGAGATATACATTGGACCTTCTTCATACTGAGAGGCAACGCCTTTTATGATGCCAACCAAACGATTGCTTGTTTCTACAAGATCCCCAACTTCAAAACTCTGGCTCATCTGCTTTAAAATATCTGGATGGATTGGTGCTGGATTTTTCATTGGATTAAAATAGGTCTGTAAACCTTGACCAAGAACATATTCATAAACATTTAATTCATTGCTCATTGGCAGTGCTCTGTTTGGTAAAACTCACACTTTGCGCAATTTTTGCGATTCTTAATTGGGAATCCTGAGTGTAGATTATGCAAAGCATCAGTTAACAATTTTGTTGCGTTATTGGTCTTGCGAGGACCAGAGGTTACTCTAAAGATTTCTACGTTATCTTTTTTCGCGGTGCGTTTAAGAAGGGCGAAGTGAGTTTCGACTAATTTAGGATCTATCTTATATTTTGCACAAAAATATTTTTTATATAAGGTTAGCTGATATGTTATCAATTTATCTGATCTTTTCTCAGCGTCCCAACCCCATGAGCATGATTTCCAGTCGATGACATGATATTTACCATCTTCTGTTTTTATAATCAAATCTACAAATCCTTTAAGTTTTATATTCTCAGGTGCAAACTCGGTTATAGGCTCAAAGAGTTGTTCTTCCGCAGAGAAGACTTCATAATTGCCGAATGTTTTGGCTAAAGCGGGGAATATTTGGGGGGTAATTTTTTTAGCCTGACTTCTCATTTCCTCCACCAATTTTGGTCGAA
>Ga0209348_1001314_pt1 | contig 12140 bp, 12 predicted proteins | sample ETNvirenome_2_30_FD_184065 | JGI IMG/M metagenome (GOLD analysis project Ga0209348, IMG submission 184065) | Marine viral communities from the Pacific Ocean - ETNP_2_30 (SPAdes) (version 2) | ecosystem: Environmental > Aquatic > Marine > Oceanic | place: Pacific Ocean | collected 2013-06-22 | reverse complement strand
GCCCCAATTAGTGGAAGTTCTAACCACTTGATTTCCTATCCCGACACCATTGCCGCCACTACTATCTTCAGCGTTGATTGTGACCTCGTGATACCACTTACCCGATGTTGGATAGTTAAAAGTCGCTGTGGTTCCACCGTGCGTCCCACTACTGTTTGTGCTTTTTAAATTACCATCTGACAGAGTGTGAGTTACAATTGGTTGCGCCCCAAGTACGGGATGATTATTTGTTGGTGAATCTGACATTTGATCTGCTGACGTAAGCCCCGTCACAGAAAAGTCGTGAGTCTGTCCACCTGTATCATCTCCAAGCGATGAACTGTCTTGAAATTGCAGTCTGAAACTATTTGCTCCCGACGCAAAATTTAGATCGCTTGTATCTATGGGAACCCATATGTCTTCTTTCAATTCGCCAAAAGACGTTGGTGCAAGAGATAACCCATCGATAAAGTTAACATCTGCTAAGTATCCATCAAAATTAAAACTGCCAGAGGATCTTGCTCCAATTATATGAGATGCCGCCGCATTTACTTTTAAGTCAGCATTTTGACTAGGGTACACAGAAGATGAAAAAGATGTTTGTTCAGTACCGTTTACATAAAGTCTGGCACGATCCGTGTCCGTTGATTGCGTTGTGTCAATTCTTAAAACAACATTATACCAAGCACCAATATCTCTAAACTCTGCATCGGTTACTAGGTGTAGCTGATAACTGCTGACAAAGTTTTCTACCTGAAGATTATTGCTTCCATCAAATCTAAAAACAAACGTGTTACTTCCAGAAGTGTGTTGAGCAAGCAAAGTTCTTGAAGTACTAAGAGCAGATAATTTTACCCAGCAACTGTATGTAAAAGTTTTCTGATTTCCCGCTTCAAAGGTTCTGCTTAAAAAATCATTAGAAGCGTCATTAAATCGACACGACTGATCTATATCAAACGGATAAAAGCCTGTGCTAGAGTTATACATCCATTGTTCTGAACCGACAATACTCATTAGCTAAATGCCAACTGCGGTGCGCCAAGTAGTATTCGATTTGAGGCCGCAACAACATATGGGACAATGTCTGTAGCACTAGCCGCTGTAGACAGTGTTATGCCTCCACCTGCGGCTGTCTCGTAGTCGGTGCCAAGCGAAAGAGTCCTACCGCCTGTGCTGTCTTGAATAAGTACGATAAACCCGGATTGTCCTACCGCCTCAGTTGAAGGATTGGCTAATGTGACGTTGCCGGTAAGAGTCAATACAAAATTTTGAGATGCGCTAAAATCTAGTGTAACGCTCCCGCTGTTGCTTGTGTCTGTCAGCGTAGCACCACGTACTGGATCTACAGTGTCACTAGAGGTAAGCTCACCAAGACTAGTTACGTCACTGCCTGTTAAAATTGATTTGACTAATGTAGCCATTCTTTATCCTATGTTGTTAACGCTATATTGCTAGCACTTCCATCCGATTTAGTAAAAGGTAATTTGTTATCCGCTGTTAGCGCGATTGTGTCAGAGCTACCGTCTGCTTTAAAAAATGGGAAGTTTAAATTAGTATTTAATATAACTGTACCTGTAGCATCCGGGAGTGTGATCGTTCTGTCGGCTGTAGGATCAGTGACTGCTAATGTTGTTTCATGGGCATCAGCAGTTGCTCCTTCAAAAGAAATATTACCCGTCATGGTGCCACCGGCTTTGGGTAAGGCCGCATCTGCGGTTGTACCCTGTGCGGCAGTAGCGTAGTCCGAAGAGTCAAACGACTTTACTTGTGCGAGGTTGGTGACTTCGGAGTCCATCAATGCACCAGCGGCGGCTACATTTGTGGCATCTGTTACATCAGCGGAAGCCTCGATGCCATCTAACTTAGTACCATCAGTCGCAAGGTCTCGACCGTCTACTGTACCAGAAACCGTGATGTTACCTGTTACGTCTACACCACCAGATTGAGTCTTTATCTTTTCAGAGCCGTAGTGATAAAGAATTGCGTCACCAGTAGAACCATCTGCTCTGAAGTAATTTGCTGTACTGCCAGAACCATCGTCGCTGTTGATGACTACATCTTGATCGTTTGCAAACTGGTTAAGTTGAAGAGAGCCAGTGTTATTATTTATTTGCGAATGAGTGCCGTTGTGTTTAATAACTAAATCAGTACCAGCACCAAACTGGGTTGTAACGTTATCACCAAGCACAATATTGCCGGTCATCGTGCCGCCAGCTTTAGGCAGTGCCGCATCAGCCGTTGTTCCTTGGGCCGCTGTAGCATAGTCAGAAGAATCGAAAGCTTTTACTTGCGCGAGATTTGTAACCTCTGAATCCATCAATGCGCCAGCAGATGTCACGTTGGCTGTATCAGTTACATCTGCGGAGGCTTCTATGCCGTCAAGTTTTGTGCCGTCAGTTGCGAGGTCTCGACCATCGACTGTGCCAGAGACAGTGATGTTGCCTGTTACATCAAAGGCTTGGTCACTGTGAGTTGTGCCGTCTGTGAGACGCATACGTGCAGTTGAAGAAAAAGCACGGCCTAATTGTAAATCCTCGTTGTAAGAATTTATTATACCTTCATCAACAACAAGCTCTTTATTAAAATAATATCTGCCCCTGTCAGTATAAAAGTGCATGTAAGAGCTATTTACAGAACCTATTTGCACAGACCCAGTATCAGTCTCTATCTCTAGTATGGCATCAGCTTCCCAATAATCGCTTGATTCATTCCACTGAAAGACTTTATCAGTAGAACTTCCGCGATTGATGGTAATGCCACAATTTTCAGACGGTGCTGTAGACGAGCTTAGATTACTATTGAGAACAATATTATTATCAGCAAGATTAATTGTTTCTGTGTTAACGGTAGTAGTGGTGCCACTGACTGTTAAGTCTCCACCAATGATTGCGTTACTGCTTGTTTGCAATGTCCCGGTGATGTTTATGTTGCCGGTTCCGGTAATGTCATTGCTGTTTAAGTCTAAGTCCCCACCTAGCTGTGGCGAGGTGTCCTCAACGACGTTATCTATAGCGTTGGGGTTGGCTGTAGCGGATGAGGCTACGCCGTCTAACTTTGTACCATCAGTTGCAAGATCGCGTCCGTCTACTGTTCCGGATACAACAATATTACCTGTAACATCCAGTGGAGCAGTTGGTGCTGTGTTGTTGATACCAACCTTACCATCTTGATAAACTGTAATTGCTTCTACATTCGTACCGTTTTGATTGTGCATTTCAAGTGCGAATGAATTTGCATTACCACTACGCGAACCCATGTAGTTGATGTTGAATCCGTACTGTCCACTATTATTGTGACTTGCTTGTAAAAGAGTTAAGTCAGCACTAGAAAGATCACCAACAGTTTTAATTGCAACGCCACTAGTTTGGTCTAATTGTATTTGATTCCCGTTAACATCTAAGTTCCCACCAAGTTGTGGTGTAGTGTCTTCAGATATATTGTCTAAAGCATTTGGGTTGGCTGTAGCAGATGAGGCTATGCCGTTTAGTTTAGTATGATCTGCATCCGTAAATACATTTGAATCTGAGGCCGACTCTACTAGTGTTCTAATTTCTGCGGCTGTCTGATCTGCTGTTGCGTTAGACTCGATGCCATCTAACTTAGTGCCGTCAGTGGCTATGTCACGACCATCAACTGTTCCCGCTATGACAATATTGTCTAGTATGTCTAAGTCGCCTTGGAAAGTGTGCTTTGCATTAGCATCGGCAAGCTGTGCTTCGTTAGATATTCCAGAGGGGAGAACTGCAAGAAGAGTATTTGACCCACTATTTACAAGTCTACCCGTAAAAAATGCACCAGAAGTTTCGTAGTAATTATCTGGATTCGTTATTTTTAACGCAACATAACTATTAGAATCAGAGTCATACGTAACGGTTACCAATTCATAACTTGGGCCGTTAGGAGAACTACCAGCATTAACCGTAACACCATGCGCTTTTAAAGAGCCAATTGGGTTAGTGCTAGAGCCAGAACTAACAATAATATCAACTTGACAGGCATGGCGCAGACCACTTGTCCTGTCCATCGTAATTCTGCCATTAACATCATTACTCGCGGCATTACGGCACAAAAGAACGTAACCGACTCCGCTAGCATCCACCGCGTCTAACTCAAATCTGCGGTTAATAACATGATTGTCAGGCATGTTAATTCTAGTATTAGTCCCAGACAGGCTGAGATTACCTGTCATTGTTCCGCCTGCCTTGGGCAGTGCGTTATCCGCTGTGGTTCCTTGGGCGGCGGTAGCGTAATCGGAGGAATCGAAAGCTTTTACTTGGGCGAGGTTAGTTACCTCAGAGTCCATTAAGGCACCCGCCGCAGTTACATTTGTAGTATCTGTTACATCCGCAGAAGCTTCTATGCCATCTAACTTTGTACCATCCGTGGCAAGATCGCGTCCATCGACTGTGCCAGAAACTGTTATATTTCCTACGACATCGACCCCGGTAGATTTGGTGGCAAGTTTTTCTGTACCGTAATGATACAAAACAGCTTCACCATTACTACCATCGGCTCTGAAGTAATTTGCAGTTCCGCCAGAGCCATCATCGGTTGAAATTGTTACATCAGTGTTGTCTTGGGTATTGGCGATTTGAAGAGCGCCAGATGCATTGTTTATTTTTGCATTTGTGCCATTATGAAAAATCTGAAGATCATTTCCGGTTCCCATTTTAATGCGGTTGTTATCGGTGCCGGTGCTATCATCAAAATGCAAATTACCTGTGAAGTCAATGTTACCATTTTCATTTGTAAACACCGCCTTATCAGCGGGTTGCGTACAGAACACAGACTTAGTGCCAGAGCCAAAGTTGACCGCACTGTCACTGTTTGACGATTGTAGGATTGTATCGCGAGAAAGAGTATCAGGAGATGCATCAGTAACTGTACCGATGCCAACTTCAAAGTCGCCAGTATTTCCGTCCACGATTGCATAGTAGGTAGTATTTGAATTACCTATGCCCGCAACAAACGTCTGGAACCCAGTTTCCGCACCTGCAAGATTAACTGTACCAGTTCCTGTTGTTGTCGTGGATTCTTTTACACGATCAGCAACTGCGAGAGCCATTAATTAAGCCTCAGATATAGAGATAGAACCAGCAGTGAAACGTAGTGTATCACCTGCCGCAATTGTCTTAGCCGTAGTCAGTGCACCGTGGTACAGCAAATTACCAGAAGAAGATGCGTCCCATATACCAAAGTGCGTGACTTGTGTCCACGACGAGCTAGCGTGGGAGTTTGTAAACTCTATTGTGTTACTGCCATCTGGCCCCGTCGCAGTCCCACCAGAGGCGGCATTAAAATCAATAGTGGCTCTAGAATACCCTGTCCTGTTTGCTTCTGATGCATTAGACAATTCAGTGCTAGCAGTGCCAGCATCTGTAGGATCAGCAGTATGCAAAGCAAGATATTGATTGGTAGGCTGTGTAAACGCAGTTGTACCAAGAGCGTGATCTAGAATCTTGTTCTCAAGGTAATTGGATTTACTCATTGTATTCTCCTATTATATTCCCGGTGTGTATATTTCTTCTACAGAAATTGTTACATGAAAATCGCCACCTGATTCTTTAAAACAGTGTAAGGCATCACCGGGATCTAAATACAGAGCAGACCCCCCGGAAACAAGGTCGTGCTCCGTGTTAGCCGCAACACTATGCTCATCGAGTAAAAGATGATCCGAGCTTGCGGATGAATCGTTGAAGTTTACGCTAATTTTTTTGGCGGTAGCCGCACCACTTGAGATATGCAAGAAAACTACCTTACCGGTAAAGTTTGTCGGGCACTGGTATAATAAACCTGTGTTGCTGGACTTTGCGGCTGATAATGATGTGTCTGCAACCTCAAGCCCTTTTGTTATGTACTTTAATGTGCTCAAACCCACTCACCTGATGACATTGCTTGAGCTAAACGCTCGGCACGTCGGCCTACCTGAGATGCCCACCGGGAATCCATCATCTGCCGTGCGGCCTCATGGTAGTCCTCGTCCTCAATCGCGGCCCACATGTTTTGAAACTTCATCAAAATTGGAAGTCCGAGATTGAAGCCCATGTCAACAAGCACACGCTGACGAACAGAATCAAGTCCAGCAACCACGGGTTGTCTCGTAAGAAGTTCATCTTCTACAATCTTAATGTCGTTCTTAAGTAAATACCGGGCTTCATCTTCTGTGATGCCCCGGTCCTGAATGTTACGGCCCACGCCAATGGTTAGCTTGTCTGCTGTACAGTGGTAAGGCTTTAGCTCAAGACCCTCGTGATCAATTAGTTGATCTTCAAAAGAGTTTATGTCGTATTTCATGTTACTGTAATTATTGTTACACTTGCAGACCATTAGCACTTCCACCTACGACGAGCGGCCTTACCGCGTTCACCTGTCCATCCCTTCGATCTAGCGCAAAAACTTTTACGTCTCTTTGCCGCTTTACTTCCGGGTTTTACTTTACCAGTTACAGGAGCTTTTAAATTAGAGCCTGTTTCTCGGTTGTATTTTGCTCTTCCTTTTGCAGTTAAACCTGCACCTTTACTAGCTGGTCGTTTCTCTCCACGGCCAACAGATAAATTTACTTGTTTTTTTGAGCGTTTACTTTTTTCTGCCACCAGATCTCACCTTTGCTCTTTTGGTGTTGGCAACAAATTGTTTGCCTTTTGCTCCGCCTGCTTTCTTTTTACGTGCAGTTGCGGCACGATCTTTTTGGCTTAAGCTCTGAGCTTTACTTCGTGGCAAACAACGGTCAGGGTTCTTTTTGTTCTTAGATGTACCGCACTTACCTTTAATCTTACCGTCTGTGCCAATACGTACCCAATCTTGTTTGACCCACTTTTTAAGTTCACCCATTACTTTTTGCCTTTAGACTTCTTTGCGTAGTTAGGATCTTTGCAGTACTTTGATGCGGCAAGATTAGCGTACGCACTAGGGTATTTATCAAAGGTACGTTTTGCCCACGCAATACCCGCAGGACATATCTTGTTACCTTTCTTTTTAGCTTTGCCCCCTTTTGCCATCATAGCACGGGCTTTTGCAAATCTTTCTGTGTATCCCATTGGTTTCATGTAGGTATACCCCCGGAGGGCCTGTCTTGAGTTTAGCTGATAGAATAAAAAGAGTCAAGGGGCCCGGAGGCCCCTGACATATTTAGGCAAACGATGCCGCAGTCTCGGCAGTGCCGAGTTCTGCAATTATCGCATACACACGACATTTACCATCGAACGTTGCTGAGTTAACAATCATATCGATAGTATCAGCAGAGGTGTACAATTTTCTTGTTCCATCTGCCGAATTACTCTCGTGGTTTGTGCCTGTGGCATCTAGAGCAGAAACATACAAATCATCGTCAGAGTCATCCCCTAAGTCGATAACACAACCAGAGTTGGATGTCGCTGTTAGAATTTCTACACCTGCTCCAAGAACAAGTGTATTAGCCTTCATCTCAATTACTTCGACTGAGTCAGAAGTAGTTAAGTTTGTACTCGAGAAATCGAGCACCACCTCAACGATTTGAGGTTTAATGCCGAGGGGGACGCCCGCAACGGCACCAGTAACAGTATATGTAGCCATTGTTTAGTCTCCTTTATGCGTAATCAATAACGGCACGAACCATAGCCTCTGGACGCAAGACCTTACGGCCAAATACGTGTAAGCCACGAACGATGTCGCTAAATGTTTCAGTTGAACGGACTACTTCTGTCTTCGCAATGTGTGAAGCCGTAGAAGTTGAGGACATATGCCCAGCAAGAACGACGTTTTCAGTGCCATTTGTAGCCAGTGTGCCTGTAGCATCAGTCAATACGATTTGATCTGTGCCGCCTGTCGAGTTAAGTGCAGTTGTTTTATAGCAGTTGAAACCAGCAATGTTACCCTGCATAACGAGACCGTTACGAAGTGGTGATGTTGCGTCGCCAGTTACCTGTACTTCTGCAAACTTAGCACCAGCGCTAAACAGATTCTCGTAGAATGAAGGCGGAGCTACAAACCAGCGGTTCTCTTCTGGAATTGACTGATCATCCAGTACACGAGCCATAGCAAGCATAAGATTAACTGCCGCGTCACCACTGCTACCTGCAACGTTGATTGGAGCATTTGTTGTTCCAAGGTTAGTAGCATCTGTAGTGGTCAATGCAGACGGTGCTGTTGATCCTGTCGATAGCGAGCCAGCAATACCAGCCCCATCAACCATAGCTTGTAGTACAGTAGCATCGTACTTACGCTTCAACGAGAATGCACCAGAAGATGTAGCCAACGCCTCAAAATTGACGTGCGAGTGACGTTCTTCAATGTCGTCAATCTTGAACGCGAAAGCATTCGCTTGGTCAACGACCATTGTGATCTGATCGTCAGCGAGGTCTTGTGGGTTTACCACAGCACCACGTGAGTAAGACGCTACAGTGATCGTAGGTTCTTTAATAATGCGAACGGTGTCACCGAAGTTTTCAATTTCACCAGCATAATCAGTGTTGGTGATATCTTCGACTACCGACGCACGACGGAAAAACTTCAGGACTTTCTGAGAAAAAATCTCAGGAGTAAAGTTTCCTGAAGGCAGGTTGTTATAACCTGATGCGCTATTAAAAGCCATGTTATTACCCTTCCTTATGAGATAGTTAGGTTATTAAGTTGTGTAGTCTATTCGGCCTTCAGCACGTGCGGCATCGAGTTCAGCTTCTAGCTTCTCGAATTGCCACGGTTTCATTCGACCGATTTCGGACGCTTTCCATACTTTTTTGTCAGGGGAAGCTTCCTTAACCACGTCTTTTGCTGTGGCTTTGCTTACTGCTAAGGCCGCATCAGCATCGCTCTTTTTTTGACGTTTTTTTGTAACACCTGTGTCAGCTTTATATAAATCAAGAACTCTACTTGCCCATCGAACGTCGGAATTATTTTTGTATATACCATCGGCTATACTATCGGGCTGTTCATCCAACCACGATATAAATTCCGGGCTACCTTTAAGCTCTGGAAAATCAGGATGTAAATTTAGAAGTTCTTGGTACGCCGCCTGTGATTGAGCTTTTTGCTCACGGTTTTTTAGATCTTCTACCTCTGATTTCAGTTCTTTTAGCCGATTCTCTGCTTGAATGGTCGAGATTGTTTCAACAACATGATACACATCCGGATATTTTTCTTTGAACTCAGAGAGTTCTTCGGGAGTTTTTGGAAGGTCACTCATTGGAACGCCTTCTTTAGCTCCTATCTGTTGTGCATTAGTAATTTCTTCTCTCTCTTGTTTCCATTCCTCAAGTTTAGAATCATAGTGTCGTTTAAGATCATCGTACCGTTTTTTATAATCGGTATTTGATCCTTTTGCAGGTTCTGCAAATGAAGTAGATTCATTTGTTTCAGGAGTAGCCTCTTCTTCTTGTGAGGGGTCCGTCGCTTCTACTACTTCGTCGTCATCATCTTTGTAAACTTCCTCTCGGTATTTTCCTTTATAGAGTTGATCGTTATTGATCGTGCCGAAAGAATCGTTTGCTTTGTTTGCGCGATGCCCTTTTGGTTTTGCCATTTTTAGTCTCCTATCTCACGGGGCCTCATGGCATGAGGGTAGCCGTAGGTTTCGGGGCCTGCGGGATTGCAGGGTAGCCGTTTAAATCTAGGATTTATTGTCCGGATGTTTAGGGTTAGGTATCCATGTTCCTTCCGGACCTATAATATAAAGTTGTACCTTTTTCTTTGTACGTTTCTTTTGAGGCTGTGAGCTTAATACAGGTCGAAATTTTTTGGGTACGTCTTTACCTGTTTCTACAGCTTGCTCGTACTGATCAACAAACGTCTCTGCATACTTCATAAAATCTAGAGTTGACATTTTAGAACGCTTGTCTAAAGGAATATTTCTGTACACTTCTAGTGCAACGACGTTGTTTGTCTCATCCATTTTTTGAGACGCTCCGCCTTCGCCTAAAAACTCATTTACTGTGAGTAAACTACTTGCTACAATTTCGGGGTATTTATTGTAGAGTGCCATCGTCCCACCGATGTGGCGAATGGCATCAAATTTATTTTCTAAAGCGTTTGTGTTTTCTCGTTTAGCGGCTTGCTTTGCGTATTTACCAGCTTCTTGTTTGATATCATACGCATCACCTAAACCGACGATTCCCGCGCCAAATGAAGCAACTGTGTCCACTACGCCAGTAAAACCACCTTCAGACATGCTCAATCCTTCCGCAGGATTGGCAGGCTGTTGATCTAATGCTTCAGCTTCTGGACTTTGACCGTTTTCTTGAACACGTTTCTCTGTTTCTTTTAGGCCGCGTTTATTTATTTTTTCTAAACGATCATATCCAATGACTTGTGCGACTGCTGGTGGTATTAAAACTTCGCCTTTAGAAACCAGTAAAGAAACTTGCGTATCTAATTCTATTGTATCGATGTTCTGTGCCCTGTCAACGCCCTGTGCTTTTAGTTCTTGTAGAGCACTAAGAATCATTTTTTTAACATCAGCACTGCCCATGTATTCAACAGCCGCCGCGTTTAGTACATAACTACCCTCTGCGACTTCAACTGGAACATCGTCGGCAACAGTTTCCGCCTCTGTCATTTGTTCGGGGGGACCACCTACAAACCCAACAGGGCCTTCAATATTTTCTTGAACGCCACCCATCTGCGCTTTTTGTACAGGCCCACCACTTACAAAACCAAATGCGCTTGTAACACTATCGCCGCCAAAGTAACTAAACGGATTAACAGCGTCTACGGCATCACCGACATATGGTGCGGCTATGTTATACATAGGATCTGTTAAATCACCCAGTAGACCGCCCAAAATTGCAGAGCGCGGTCGCGGCACAGTGCCAGTTACACCAGCTACTGTGGAGATGGGTTTTGGGGGTTGATCATCTCCGTATTTTCTTCTTTCTTCTGCCGCCCGACGTTGTTCGGCAAACATTTCTTGTTCTTTTTCAGGAGTGAGTGCGTAGCGCGAATCAATCGAACCATAAAAAGCTTTTGCTTCTCCAAACTGCATGGTGCCGCGCCCAGTTTTAGTTAATTCTTTAGACTGATATCGATCTACTCTTGCTCCGCCCGGAGTCACGGTGCCAACGACATTTCCAATAAAATCAGTAGCCCCGTAGTCTTCTGTAATTTTTCCGATGTATTCTTCAGACGGAAGAATTGCGTAGTCCCTACTAAGAGATGTGCCAAAACGTTCTTTGACTGTGTTAATCGCATTAGAAATTCCACGCCCAATACTTCCAGAAATCGAGTTATCCTGATCCGGTGGTGTGATTTGAAAAGCAAGGTCAGGTCGCCCTATGGCTCCTGCAAAAAACGCCGTATCATCTGCCCCATACCGACCACCTCTACGATCAAACGCCCTCATTTCATTTTCAGAACTTAATACAGTAAAAGGCCGATTAAAATTAGTTCCTGTATCTAAAAGCTTATCCATTTGTTTGAAGACGTCACTAACTTTGTCCAACTGGTCCATTTGAGCGTCTTGTTGATCTGCAAAACTTACACCTACAAAATCATCCGCAGAACCGCCCCCACCACCAACATCATATCCCATGAATTCGTTGTAGGAATCATCAAAATCTCCTGCGGAACCTCCCCCGGTGTTAAAGTTTGCCATTTTTATTATTTCTCCGTGTTAACCACGTTTTGATGATTAGATTTGAGGTTCAGGAGGGCTTCCAGTAAAACCATCTTCCCCTGCAACTGGAACATTTCCCGTTCCGATTGTGCCGTCACCAGACCCCGAAGCGTCAACTGGTGGAGGTCCGCCAGATAATTGGTCAGAGCCTCCCATGCCTGCGGGTGGTTGACCAGCGGGCCCACCTTCTGGGCCTGTTCCTTGTTGAGCATTTGCGAGTCCTTGTAGTACCTTTGCGTAGAGTTGTGCCTCATCAAGATCATTAACCAGTTCTTCTGGGTCAATATCTTGTGAAATAGCTAGCTCCTTCATTAAGTTTGGTAGTTTAATAAAGGGAGCAAGCATTGGGTTGGCAACTGTTTGAAGAAGTGTTGTGAGCCTCTGTGACCGCACTTCTTTTTGCATGACAGCGGCGGTACCACGGGGCTTAATGCTGAGGTCACCAATGATGTCGGGGCTGTCTTCGTTGTACTGCATATTCCACTGAAAATACGCAAGCCCAAGGGGTCTCAATAAAAAGTCGTCAATGTTTTTAACAACCGTCTTTATTGACATGCTACCTTGTGATAAGAGCATT
>Ga0209348_1001313_pt1 | contig 12146 bp, 9 predicted proteins | sample ETNvirenome_2_30_FD_184065 | JGI IMG/M metagenome (GOLD analysis project Ga0209348, IMG submission 184065) | Marine viral communities from the Pacific Ocean - ETNP_2_30 (SPAdes) (version 2) | ecosystem: Environmental > Aquatic > Marine > Oceanic | place: Pacific Ocean | collected 2013-06-22 | reverse complement strand
CTAACGATCCTTTATATGTACAAGCTAATCCAAGTGTTTCTAGCTGTTTTGTAATACAAGCAATGCAATTTCCTATAACCGCAACTACACCAACACCACCACTTATACCTGGGTCTTTATCGCTTTTACAAAATACAGTAAATTCATCGCTATATCCAAACAATGGTCAGGATACTTACGTATTTATAGCTTTTCCAGTTTTAGTTTCTGGCGGTGTACCATTTGCTTCTCCAGCCGCTCCTTATAATTATCCAGGTAATAATCTTGAGTATGCTACAATTGATTCAAACGGAGTAGTAGGCGCTTATACTCCAGTGATAAGTTCTCCTAACAATTTATGGGGACTTGTTATAACTAGTTTTCAAACAGGTAATTCAACAGTAGGTTTTACTTACAATTGGATACAACATCAATCACTAACTAATGTTAGAGTTAGAATGACAGTTTTAGATTCAACAGGGGCATCCGTAACATATAGCGCTGATATACAACTAACACCACCAGAATAATATGAAAACAATAACTAACTTTGGATTTGATAATACAGATTTACCAAAAAACGAAACTATAAGATATTTTTACGTTTACGGTGATGTTGGTAGTGTTTTTAGTATATATGTAACCAATGAAGATCATAATTTGACTACAACAAACAAAGGTGCTGTAGGTCACTATTATGATTTTGAGTCTCAACAATTTGTAGCTAGTGGATTTAAAGGTTTACTTCAAGTTAAAATACCAACAAGCGGTATTTATACTGGTTCTATAAAGTTTCCAACAGTTAGTGATAACGATGAGTATAATATATATTTAAGAGCTGAAACGCATTTTAACACTCAATTATCTACAAACTTAGTTGATAAAGGTTTTATATACAAGATACCAAATTTTAGTAAAGAAACTAATAGCGACGGTAGTTTAACATACCCTTCAACTGTTTATCAATATTTAGACACAACTGTTACTATAGCTGTTTTGTCTAATAGCACAGGTATAGTAGAACCTTCTTCAACGACTTACTCTGCCTCAAGAGGTGTTTTTGAATTAGACGAAAGCAATATAGAAGTTGTTTCGCCTATTAATAGAAAAGCTGTTAGTTATTCAATATCTACCGGTGACGCAAGTTTAGTTTTATCTATATTAAAACAACCCGAAGCAAATGATTTTTATATTACAAAAACATCAGGTACCGTTTACGTTGATCAACAACCTGCAAATACAGCTGGCACTGGAATTGCTCTTGTTTACAACTATTTAGATGTAAATAGCGCTGAAGGTTTAGCTGTTGGTTACGATGTTTTTTCAGGAGTAGATGGTAGTGGTAGTGCTTTATCATTAGAACCTGGTACTTATAAAATAGCGGCTATAAAAACTCATGAAGAATTATCAGCTTTAGGTGGTAAATACGCTAGTAATTTAGTAGGTGGTGTTACAAGAATATTTTTTAATACAACGAGTGGTTTTCCAGCTACAAGTCAAAACTCTGTTTTAACGTTTAGAGGTTATGGTCCTAACGCGGCTTTCAAATCTTATAAGACTAAATTTAAATTAAACGAAATAAGCGCTGCTTTACCTGTTGTTAACAATGCAGATACAGGTCAGCCTACAGAGTTTAACGTAGTAACAACTGCTTCTCAAGACTTAACTTCAACTGACGGTACTACTTGGGAGGTTGGAAGTACAGCTGGTATAAAAGTTGGTAATACAATATACGCTAAAGGTTTAGGTTTTAGCTCTTTAGGTGAACGTATAACAGTTGCTTCTGTAGTAGCTGACGCAACGTTAACTACAGTGGCAGCTTTAGCTAGCGGGTATACAATACTAAACGGTACTACTATGTATTTTACAGGTAGCGCTGCTACGGTAACAATATCTGGTGATATTGATTTTATAAATTTAGGTGATACTAATTTTACTTTAACTTTAGACTTAGATAGAATACTAACATTAACAGACAACTATTAATATGCTAACATTAACATTTCCATTTCCATTAAACACATCTGTTCAAATAGGTGATCTTGTTTTTGCTAGATCAACTTTATTATCTGGACAATATTCTACTAGTAACGGTTCTGTAGTAGGTGCAGATTTGGTTGGTGTTATAACTGATATACAAGACAGAGAGAGTAATAATTCTAAAATAATAATTGATATTCCAAACTTTACACCAACAACAGATGATTTTATTTGTTTTGCTAAAAGTAATATTATTAATGCTTCTAGCTTAAAAGGTTATTATGCTGAAACAACTTTTGTTAATAACTCAAAAGAAAAAGCAGAATTGTTTGGTGTAACAGCTGAGATTCAACAAAGTAGTAAATAATTGATATATAGTGTAATTATAAAAAATAAAAAATATGGCATTAGGTAAAAAGGTGAGCCCGGCAAAGTTTATAGGTATGGTTGCTGCAGGTATAGGTATTGCTCAAGGAGCTACTCAAATAATCGGTGGTATACAAGAAAGAGCTAGATTAAGAAGAGAGATGGCTAGAACTAAAAAACAGTTTAGAAAAAATAGAGATACGTTAAGAAACTTAAGCTTTGACAACCCATACGCTGATATACAAACAAACTTTGAAAATCCTTACGAAGATTTAACTGTTAACCAACAGCAAGCTCAATTTCAAGCGGAGCAAACTGCTCAGTCAAGAGCTAATATATTAAGTAATCTTCAAGGTGCTGCTGGTCCAAGCGGTATTGCTGGCCTTGCTCAAACTTTAGCTAATCAAGAAACTCAACAGCAAGCTGCTATTTCTGCAGATATAGGGGCTCAAGAAGCTGCTAATCAACGTTTAGCTGCTCAAGGAGCTGTAGGTGTTCAAACTATGGAAGCTCAAGCAGAACAAAAGGTTGCTCAAGGAGAAGATTTAAGAAAACAAAGAGAAAGACAAAGAACAATGAACATCATGTCTTTAAGAGCTGGTAGAGATGAAGGTTTAGCTAATCTTAGACAACAAAGAGCTCAAGCTACTCAAAATGTTGTAGCTGGTATTGGTGGTGTTGTAGCTGGTGGGCTTGGTATGGCTGGTGAAGCTGGTTTACTTACTAAAAAAGCTGCCTCAACAGCAACAACCACAGCTAACGCTACAGGAGCAAACTTTTCAGGTACAACTAGTGCTTTTAACGTACCTTATAACTTTAATGTAAACGCAGGTGTAAAACCAATATTTATGGATCCAAATCAAACAAGAACTAATACTGTAGGTTTTGTAGACTCTTATAGTAATTTAACTCAACCATTAAACTACAACATGACACCATTAAATATACCTCAAAATCAAACTTCAATTTTTAACTTAAACGAAGAACAAGATGGCAACTAATTTTTTTGAAATAGGTAAAGGCGGTGCTAGCAGCATAAAAACAGTAGATTATTCTAAAGGTTTAGAGCCAATAGTTGATAAATTTAATAAAATAGCTGAAGAAAGTAAAGCTAAAACAGAGGCTTTAGTTGCAGCTATGCCACAAGGTGTTGCTATTGATAAAGTACCAGAACAGTTAAGAGGTGAAGTAACAAGTTTTTTATCAAAAGGTAAACAAGAATATTTAAAGGCAAGTAAAGTTATAGCTTCTGGTATAAGAGCAGATGATCAAAGATATATAGATGCTGTAGCTACTATTAACAAAGTACAAAATAAATTTCAAAGTTTAAGCGATCAACTAGAAGATATAGCTGTTAAAAGACAAAACGCTTTAGACAATAGAGATCATTCAGCTGGTGCGTTTGATTGGGAAATAAGCGATCATGAAGGTTTAGCAAACGGAAGCATGTATTCTAGTTTTAAGTTACAAGATGATGGTACTTTCAACTACACATCAAGTGATGGTAATGTTAAAAAATGGGGTGATTATTCTAATACTTTTCAAAAAAGTGGTGCTGGTCAAGAAGGTTTTATTGCTATTGCTGACAAAGCTAAACAAGATGGTAGATACGGTGAGGCTTTTGATGAAAATACGTATAGAAATTTATTTACAAGTTTAAGAAAAACTTTAAAAACAGATGGTAATAGAGATTTTTTGTTTTCTGATGAAGAGTTTTTAGAAGAAATTACAGGTGAAAAGTTTGGTACAGATGAATATAAAAAAGCTGTAAACCAACTACGTAACAAAGGTAGTTTTGAGGGTTTAATGAATCAATACGAAGATTATGCTATTGAAGAGTTAAGACAAGTGCATGGCTCAGCTTTAGGAAATTATCAACAAAGACAAAATAAACAAACTAAACAAAGAGATACTTTACCTGTTAATTATGGCGTTGGTTATATTACTAGAAACAGTGCTGAAACGCTTGTTGATGACATGAAAAACAAAAGAGATATAATAAGCTTAAATGATGGAACTTCTTATAGATTTGATGAAAACAAGCAACAGTATTACATAATGGGTAAAGAGCCTAGAGAATATAAAAGCAACATGTTTATATTAGGTACTGATGGTTTATGGCAGCAAGGTTATAGAGTTGGAGAGTTTAATGCTGATATGGAAGAAAAAAATAAACAAAACAAAGATAATATAATAGACGACGCGTTAGGTAATAATAAAAAAGATAAGAAAAATAAACCAAGAAGAGGTTTTGGAATCCTATTATAATATGTACGAATTACAAGGTCAAAAATTTACTTTAAATGAATTACAAGACTATGCTAGTAATAAAGGCATGGAGTTTGATGATTTTATGTCTAGTATGCGTAATGCTGGGTTAGTTGAATTGTCTGATAAACAAGGTCAATCTAACTTTTTTGCTAATAACGCTATATTAGGTGGTAAAATAATTGACTTTTTTGCTAACAACGTACCAGAATATATTGCTCAAGCAACTCCCGGTAAAGATGTTCAAGTAAGCTTTGAGTTTGCTGAAGATGAAGATAAAGATTATGGCGCTATGGTTAACGTAATTGAAAGTCAAGTTGAAAAACCACCTTCAAAAGCAATGAAAAACTTTTATAAAATACTTGAAGAAAACGGTGGTGGTCCTATAGGTGTAATAAAAGCTTTTAGAGAAAACCTAGGCATAGCACCTGAAGTTATAGTTACTTCTTTAGCTAGCGCAGTAAGTGCTGGTGTATTTTCAGGAAAAGCTAGAAAATACGCTGCTATAGGTGGTGCGGCTGGTGTAAAAGCAGGTAAAGGTCGTGGAAAAATTCTTACAGGATCTCAAGGTGTGTTTGCTGGTTTGAGTATGTCTGTAGAAACTACTAGTAAGTTTGTTGAGCTTTTAGCTGAAGAGTTAGAAAAAATGCCTGGCGGTATTACTGAAGAAAATTTACAAAAAATAGTTGCAGATAAAAATAAGTTTCAAAAAATAAAAAATAAATCTTACGCCAAAGGAGTAACTGTAGGTGTTATAGATTTTGCTACTGGTTTTGCAACTACTAAAGTTGCGAGTAAAGTTGTTGAAAGAACAGGTAGTAAGTTATTAGCTACAGGTGCTGGTGCTACTGTAGAAGGTTTTGGTGGTGGTTTTGGTGAGGCTGCTAGTAGTGTTGTTATTGGTGAAGATGTTGATGCTGGTGCTGTTGGTTTAGAAATAATTGCTGAGTACGGTAGAGCGCCGGTAGATATAGGTGGCGCTTTATTAAAACCTTTATTAAAACCTTCAAAAAAACCTCAGTATTTTATAAATGATCAAGAAGTTTCGTTTGGCGAAATGAGAAACTTTGTAAATACAGCTGATGACATGCAAGTAGCTATGGCTAATATACGTATGAAAAATGATTTTACAGGTATAGGTAGAAAAGCTGCAGCTAAACAAGAGGCTGCTAGAAAATCTGTAGAGCTTTCTGGTGATACACAGACTATTGCAGATGTTGAAGCTGCTAAAACAAAACAGCAGGCTGGTCAAGCAGAGCAAGATTTTCAAGCAGATATGGCTTTTGCTAAAAAACACAGCAAATTATTTGGTTTAAAATTTACATCTTTAACTCAAGATCAAATAAAACAAAGATTTAAAAACACAGAAAACGCTGAGTTAAGTGAATCTTTAGGTGGTATTATAGATGGTGAAATAATAATAAATAAAACTTTAGCTAAAACTAGAGTTTATGGTAAAAACGTAGGTAATCACGAGCTTTTACACGCTATAATAAAAGCTAGTGGTCAAGAAAAATTAATAACACAAGCAACTATAGATGATTTTTTAAATGTTATAGGTAAAGACAATGCTGCTAAAGTTCAAAAAAGATTAGACGATAACTATACTAAAGAATATGTTTCTCAACACTTAGATGAGTATTTTACAGCTTTTTCTGATGCTATAGCCAACGAGGAAATAGTGTTTAATGATAGTGTTTTTACACAAGTAAAAGATGTTATGAGAAGACTATTTGCTAGTGTAGGTATTGCAAATGTTGATTTTCAAACTGGAAGAGGTGCTTATAACTTTTTAAAAGACTATAATAAAAGCATACATAAAGGATCTTTATCTTTTGGTATAACACAAAAAATTAAAGGACCTGTAAATATAGAGCAAAGTAAATTTTCTAAAGAAGCATCAGATAAAGTTCAAGACTTATATAATAGAAAAGGTGTAGATGGTGCTTTTGAAATAATGCAAGTGTTTAAACCAATAGTAAACCGTATAGTTGAAAGACGTAGCCAAGCACCTAACTTTGATAGAGAGTTATTAACTAGTGAAATAGAAATAGGTGAAAGAGGTATATTAGATTTAATTAGAGACTATAAGCCAGACTCAGGTGTACCTTTAGCTGCTTATATAAATAAGTTTTTACCAGCAAGAGCTATAGAAGCTTCTAGACGTGTTTTAGGTGAAGAGTTTACAGTTGATGTAGAAGAAGCTAAAGCTATTGAAGCTAGAGAAGAAACTGTTGAAACTAAAGCAAAGCCAAAACCTAAAAAAATTGTGTTATCTAGTAGGTTAGGTGTATCTACACAAGTAAAAGATATTGTTAGTAAAAAATTATCTAAATTAAATATAAAAGATTTAAACTTTAAAAATTTAAAAGATTTAACTCCAGAAGTAACAGGTAAACTTTTTGGTATATCACCTAAAAAATTAATTAGTCTAGCTAATTTAACTAAAAAAGAATTACAGTCTGCTCAAATGTTTATTAATAAAAACGCAGATTTATTAATATCAATGTTACCTGAAGGTAGCACAGCTAGTGGCACAGCTACTGGTGTACCTAGAACTTTATTAAACGCTTTTTATACTAAAACTGATAGAGCAAAAATGGCTAAAACAGGTAGTAAGTCAGGTTTAGCAATACAAGTAAAAAATAAAATAAATAAAAAAGAATTTTTAGAAGTTTTTGGCATTGTTGATGGTAAACCGCAACGTGATGATAGAAACACATCAGCAAGAGTTTTAGCTATAGCTAATTTAACTGGAAAAATGATGACTAATCAAGAGGTTAGATCGCAGCTACAACAAATAGATACTTCTGAGCAAACGATACAAAATATTAAAGATGGTAAATCTGAAATTTTATTTAGCAAAAGTAAAGTTAAAAAATTTAGTGAAAAATATGATTTAGATTTTTTTAATATAAACGATCCTAGCAACGGTTTTGAAAACTATAATATTTTCATGGACAACATGATTTTGTTATCAGATTATCTACCACCTGGTTTTATTAGAGCTGTTGATTTAAGAAGTTTTGGTATTAGTAATCCTGCTGTAAAAGTTTACGCTAGAACAAATTCTTTAGCTTTTGAATATTTTACTGTAGGTAAATCAGAAAATATAAAGTATTATAGACCAGATACTTTTTTAGGTAAAAATATAAAAGATATAACAGAAGAAAATATTAAACAATATAATGAGGCTGGTGTAAAAAACTTTGATGTAATGTGGAAAGGTATTGAAGCTGCGTTAAAAGCAAATCCTAACAACAAACAACTAGCAATTTCTATATATATTTATCTTACTAGCGCTTTAAATGACACGTCACATCCTTTAAGAACTGGCGCTAAATACGTTGGTGGTGATCCTTCAGCTACAGGGAAAATAGTTTATGAACATGCTTTACAAAGTGTTAATGTTAGAGATCAATTGTTAGATTCTATTTTAAACCCTAAAAGCGAAAACAACTTTGGAGATACTTTTAAAGCTATTAAGAAAAATTACTTTTTAATAGCTATGAGTAAACAAGATGCTGATATAGTTGATACTACAACTTACATTGATGAGAACAATAAAAAAGTAAAGTATAAAACTGGTATGGGTAAAGGTTGGAACGTTTTTAACAACAACTGGTGGCAGAGATATTTTAATGAAGATGTAGCTCTTAATCCTGATAAGTTTATATTTATTGAAAACGGTAAAACTTTTACAGAGCAGTTTGGCGCTGTTAAGTTTAGCAAAAGTGGATCTATACAACAAGCTGCTAGTGTACCTTTTGAAAATGCTAGAACAACAGCTAAATACAGTAAATCATCAAGAGGTATGAGTACTTTTGATTTTGATGAAACGTTAATTGTAGAAGGTAAAAACTTCATTACAGCTACTAAAGGCAATAAAACTATAAAAATCAGTAGCGCAGACTGGCCTATAGTTGGTGAAGGTTTTGCTAATCAAGGTTATAGTTTTGATTTTAGCGATTTTGTAAATGTACGTGGTGGTATTGACGGGCCTTTGTTACAAAAGATGCGTAATCAAATTAAAAAGTTTGGACCAAGTAACGTGTTTGTTTTAACCGCTAGACCACCTGAAAGTGCAACAGCAATACATGGTTGGTTAAAAAGTAAAAACATAAACATACCTTTAGAAAATATAACTGGCTTAGGTAACAGTAGTGGTGAAGCAAAAGCTGTGTGGATGCTTAACAAGTTTGCAGAAGGTTATAATGACATGTATTTTGTTGATGATGCTTTACCAAATGTAAAAGCTGTTAAACAAGCACTAGAACAGCTAGATATTAAATCAAACGTACAGCAAGCTAGAATTAAATTTAGCAAATCAATAAATGAAGATTTTAATAGTATATTAGAAGATGTTTCTGGTATTAAATCTGAAAGAAGATATTCTGACGCTAGAGCTAACAAAGCTGGTGAAGGTAAAGGTAGTTTTAGATTTTTTGTACCACCTTCACACGAAGACTTTTCTGGTTTATTATATAACTTTATAGGTAAAGGCAAGCTTGGTAACAAACATAGAGAGTTTTTTGAAAGAACTTTATTAAAACCTTTAGCTAGAGGTTATAGAGAGTTAAACATGGCTAAACAAGCTATAGCTAATGACTATAAAGTTTTAATAAAAAAAGCACCTTTAACACGTAAAAAATTAAGAAAAAAAATACCTGGTAGTGACTACTATTATAGTGATGCTGTAAGAGTTTATTTGTGGAATAAAGCTGGTTTTGACATACCAGGTATATCACAAACAGAAATAAACGAATTAATTGATACAGTTAACTCAAGTGTTAATTTAAGAAACTTTGCTAACGTAGTTAGTAAAATATCTAGACAAAAAGAAGGTTATATAGAGCCTAGTGAAAACTGGCAAGTCGGTGATATAAGAACTGACTTACAAGATGCTACGGGTAGAGTTGGTAGAAAAAGATTTTTTAATGAATATTTAGAAAACTCTAAAATAATATTTAGTAAAGAAAACTTAAACAAAATAGAAGCTGCTTATGGCGCTGATTTTAGAAGCGCACTAGAAGATATGTTGTATCGTATTGAAAAAGGTAGTAACAGACCAACTGGTCAAAATAAAAATGTAAATTTATTTTTAGATTATATAAACGGATCTATTGGCGCAACTATGTTTTTTAACGCAAGATCAGCTGTATTACAGACTATATCTACAGTTAACTTTATAAACTTTGCAGATAACAATATATTTAAAGCCGCGGAAGCTTTTAGTAATCAAGAGCAGTTTTGGACTGATTTTAAATCTCTATTTAACTCTGACATGTTAAAACAAAGAAGAGCTGGTGTTGCTTTTGATTTAAATGCTAGTGAAATAGCAAGCGCTGTAAGTAAAGCTAAAACACCTACAGGTAAAGCTAGGGCAGCTATTGCTTATTTGTTACAAATAGGTTTTTTACCTACACAATTAGCTGATAGTTTTGCTATAGCTTTTGGTGGTGCTACAATGTATAGAAATAGAATTAATACATACAGACAACAAGGGTTTACACAGCAACAAGCTGAAACAAAAGCTTTTGAAGACTTTCAAGAAATATCTGAAAGCACACAGCAGTCTGCTAGGCCAGATAAAATATCACAACAGCAAGCTTCTGTTCTTGGTAGATTAATATTAGCTTTTCAAAACACACCATCACAGTATGTTAGATTAATGAAAAAAGCTGGTTCTGATTTAATTAATAGAAGAATATCTAAAGGTTACAATGATCAAGCTAGAAGTGATATGTCAAATATATCTAAAATAATATATTATGGAGCTGTACAAAATGTAATATTCTATAGTTTACAGTCAGCTTTATTTGCTATGTTATTTGGTGAAGATGAAGAAGATGAAGAAAAAACAGAAAAGTTTTTCAAAACTAAAAAACAAAGAGTTGTTAACGGAAGTATAGATACTGTTTTACGTGGCGCTGGTATTGCAGGTGCTGTAATATCTACAATAAAAAATACAGCTATAAAATATGCTGAAAACCAAAAGAAAAACTGGGGTAAAGAAGATAATATTATTATGATGGAACTATTACAGCTTTCACCACCAATAGGTATTAAAGCTAGAAAATACAGAAGTTACGAAAAAACTATGGATTACAACAAGAAAGTAATTGATGAAATGGACACTTTTGATATTAATAATCCTATATGGGATGCGTATTCTCAAATAATAGAAGCTGCTACAAACGTACCTTTAGCAAGATTATATAGAAAAGTTGATAACTTAAGAGCTGCTGTAGATACTGAAAACGCTTGGTGGCAGAGACTTGCTACTGGTTTAGGTTGGAGCCGTTGGGATGTTGGTGTAAAAGATAAAGAAGTTGATGAGGTAAGAGATTACATTAAAAAATCTAACAAAAGTAGAAATAAAAAGAAAAAAGGTTTAAAGCAAAAAGAAATATTGTTTTAAAAAGAGTGAAAAACAAGTAATATTATAAAATATATAAACTATTAAAAATGAGTGAAATAAAAGACACACTTCAAGTTGGTGTCGCAAACTTTAGCGCTATAGGTTTAAGTATGGCACAAGTAAATGAAATGTTAACTTTTGTTTCTCTTGTTCTTGCAATACTTTTTACTGTATATAAGTTTGCAAAATTTGATAAATAAAACCATGCCAGGATCACCAATGCAAAATAATATGTTTACAACTAGCTCTGGTTACAAGCAGAAAGGTAATCCTTTTCCTGTAACTAGTTGTGGTAGACGTAGAAATACTGGCTCACCTTTGTTTAAAGCAGAGCCACGTAGAACTATTGGGCCAGGTAAAAACTTTAATAAAGTTTCTAAAGACAAAAGCGCTACTGGTGGAGCTGCTGGTGGTGGTATGACACAAAAAGGAGTTAATGAATACAAACGTAAAAATCCAGGTAGTAAGTTAAAAACAGCTGTAACAGGTAAAAATCCATCAAAAAAAGATGCAGCAAGACGTAAATCGTTTTGCGCTAGATCAAGAAGCTGGAAAAGCGAAAGAGGTTTAGCTGCTCGTAGACGTTGGAGATGTTAAAAATAAAACAATGGAAGAAATTTTAGAATTAATAGAAGGTTATGGTTTGTCTCTAGTTTTATTGCTAGGCGCGTTATATGCTTTATATAAGTTTTTCTTTTTTAGTATACACGAAGTTAAAAATACTTTTTCTAAACACCACGAAACAAATGCTTCAAATATGGAAGAAATAAAAAAGAAAATAGATATAATTTTAGAATATATAAGAAAAAAATAACTATGGCATTTAAAATGAAATATAAAAATTCTAGCTTTCCTTTTAAAAGTGAAGAGAAAAGTAAAAAGAAAAAAGAAATAGGAGATAATATGGGTTTTGATGAAAATTACAATATTTTTTATGATAAAGATGTTCAAAAAAGTTATGAGCAAAGAAGAGGAAGATTTGATGGAGGGTTAGGAAAAAGAAAACTCAAATTTGAGCAAATGTATAAAAATAGAGACATATCTGTATAATGAGTAAAGTAACATTAAGAAACATAGCAAAAAATTTAAAAAAGTCTAGCAAAGTACATGCTAAACAATCAAAACAAATAGA
>Ga0209348_1001311_pt1 | contig 12148 bp, 13 predicted proteins | sample ETNvirenome_2_30_FD_184065 | JGI IMG/M metagenome (GOLD analysis project Ga0209348, IMG submission 184065) | Marine viral communities from the Pacific Ocean - ETNP_2_30 (SPAdes) (version 2) | ecosystem: Environmental > Aquatic > Marine > Oceanic | place: Pacific Ocean | collected 2013-06-22 | reverse complement strand
ATACGTGATGCTAATAGTCTTAACCTTTATGATCTTGGTTTACCTATTGATTCAGTTAGATATGTCACTGCAGCAAAAGCAGGAACATATGACAAGAATGGGACTACTGTTACTGTCACCTTGGTTGGGCATGGATTACGTGTAGGAGAAAATGCATTCCTTGATTACACATCTGGAACTGCAGTGGATGAAACATTAGTTATAACTTCTACAACTGACGACACTTTTACCTGCACAAGTTCAGCGTCAGTAACAACAGCTGGAACTGTAAATGTAAGACAAGAATTTGCTGATACTGCAGAAGGATTTGCTGATACTAGATGGACAGAACAAAGAGTTAAGATAAGAAGCATGCCAACACCAGTTACATTGTTAGCTGGTGAGAGACTTGTTGATCGTGTAGTAGAACGTGACTCAGGAGTTAACTCTACTTATTCTCAATCAGGTAATACAGTAACAGTAACCTGTAGTTCTCCTCATGGGTTATCTACAGACAACCAAGTTTTCTTACAGGTAACATCTGGCAATACAAAAACTGGTTTATATAAAATAATAGTTACAAGTACAACTGAATTTACAGCTGAGTCTATTATCAGTGCTACAGCCAGTGGTAATGTAAAAGTTCAAAGAAGAATAAAAGGATTTGATTTTAATAATTATGTAGGTAATACAGTCACTGGAGTTGATTTAACTACTGATGAAATATTATTTAAACGTGATGAAAGTTATGGTGTACAACTTGTAAATAATAAACCTAAGACAGTAACTCCTGCACATAGAGGCTTTCTTGCAGGACAAGATAGATTTCTTACTACAGAGATAAGATATCAATGTAACTGTCCAGACTTTATGCGTCGTAGAAAATATAATTTATATAAAGATACGACTGATGATAGATTTCCTAATACTGGTATTGAGAGTGTAATCCCTGGGACAAGACAGGATAGAGAAGGTAATGTGATTGATTCTAGAGATAATCCTGGAGTCTTTAATGATTTTGGATATGCACCTACAGGTAATTTCTATCAGGTACCTGAATATAATGATGATCCAGAAGGATCTTTTGGCGGTCTTTTATATTATCAAACTCGCTGGTGTAAACATATCTATGCAGCTCTATGGTCTATGAAACATGATGAAGGTAATGATAGGTTCAGTTTTGAAGGACGCTATCAACAGGATGGACCAAATGTATCAATAACTATTGTTAATCATGGACTGCTTGCTAATAAAAGAGTAGCTATTGATTTCACAAGTGGTGATTTATTAGATGGTCAATATATAGTAAACTCTGTTCCAGATGAAAATACAATTGTAATTGTATATCCTTTCTCTGGTACTACACAGGGTGACTGTACTGTAAGTAATTTAAAGATACATGAGTATGTAAATACCTGGCTGCTTGAACCTAATGATCAACCAGCTGGTAATGCTTTAGATAAATTCTATAGGAACTTTGAAAAAGAACAGGAACGAACTAGAAAAGCTGCTGAACGCATGGCACTTCTAGGTTATGGATTACCTTGGACAGGAAATAAAGATGTTGAATTTGGACAGAGAAATTCACCAGAAGAAGTAGCACAGTTCGATCCTACTCTTGTAACTATGAAACTCACCGATACTATCAGACGTGATAATGGTGAGTTGAGCCGAGATGGGCAGCTATTAAATAATGCAGCTACTACATTAATGTCTATGCAAAAAGTTTTAAATCTAGACTTTAAATTGATAGAAGATGTTCGTATTGGATTAGTTAATCAACCACTTACAGATTTTACTCCTGACTTTCAGTTTGGAGAAGTGGAAGGAGGGACATATTTAAATGGAGTACCAGAAACAGGAGCAGGAGTAAGTTCTATGGATTGCTCAACTTATAATCCAGGAGTGGAACAGTCCATAAATGTAGATGCAGGACTTTATCTTAATTAGATATGACAATACAGATCCAAAGTAGAAGATCAAGTTTATTAAATGACAGACCAGTGCCAACCAGAATAGGTGCAGGTGAACTTTGTGTAAACATAAACTCAGGAGATCCTGGATTATTCTTTGCAGATAATGTTGCTTCTCCAAGTACAGGTCTAATTAAAGTAGGACCTATCCATGTAGGATCAACTCAACCTAATAATTCACCAACTGGGTTTACCAGTTTCTCTAAAGGTGAATCTTGGTTAGATACAGCAAGCACAGAGTTATTTAGAGTTCATGATGGAACTGATTGGCAGTATGCAAAGGCAATAGCCTCTGTAACTAACTCAGGGTTTCCTTCTAATCCAGTCAATGGTCAGTTGCATTATATAGAATCAACAACTACTTTACATATCTATAGAACAAGTATAGGTGGATGGACAGCAATCAACTAAAAGAGAAGTGTAATTGTGAACATTGTATGAATAAAGAAAGACAAATAAAGCAAGCAGGTGATCACTGGAGATTAATTAAACTTAATCTCAAAGCTCAACAATGTAAGACACGTAAGAAAGCTATAAAAATATTATCTAAGATTACTTAGAGTTCTGTTTGATCATTAATTCTAGTATTCTATCCAGCTTTTGATGGACTACATCCATCTCACGTATGAAATCCTGCTTCAATACATAGCCACGAATCATATCGTCTTCAACACGATTGATCTCGTCTTGTAATTTATTAAATCTTCTCTGAATTTTTTCATTGAAACCATTCAAAGATTTTATAACACCAGTGAAAGCTGCTAGTCCACTGGTTACAGCAATGGCAATAACTTCTGGGTCCATTAAATCTTTTGTTTCTCTCTACTTATATTCTAAGGGATTTAACAACTTAGAATAGTCTCATACAAAACTTAAGATTAGATGGCACAAGGAGAACCAAATTTAGAAGGTGCAATAAAAATTCTTGTAGATCTGTTGACTGCTAATAGCTTTACAATGACTCGTTCACCTTACGAAAATAATTTTCGAGGTTTAGTCGATGCATTAATAGATTTTAAGGAAGGATTCCCAACCTTTGCTCCATTACAGGTAGGATTTAATGCTACTGCGTTTCAAGATGTTACTGATGGAGATGCATTATTCATGCGTACCTCTGATGGGCAGGTAGGAAAAGCAAGTGCAGCTGATGGAACTATAGAGAATGCTACTGTTGTAGGTTTTGCTAATGCAACTGTTAGTGCTAACAGCACTGTGAAGGTCATAGTTACAGGACTTAAAACACTTAGTTCTTTAAATGCAGGTGACTTATTTTTCTTATCAGATTCGACTGCAGGAGCTATTACTACTTCAGCTCCTTCTGGTGCAGGGAAAGCAGTGACTCGTGTAGGAGAAGCATCAACTGCAACTGATCTTGCTATTCACATTGAACCCCCAGTGCTTTTAAGATAATGGCTGATGTAAAAGATTTAGAACCATATGCAGCTAATGCGGAAGGATTAACTGGTGTACTGACAGATATTGTTTCAACAATGCCTAACCCTATTGTTTTTAAAGTGGTTGGGTATGTGGTAAATACATTCGAAGATGTTACTCAGGGAGATGTTCTTTATGCCAGAGCTTCTGATGGGCTAGTAGGAAAAGCTATTGCTAATGACACTCTAGATAAAGCAGTGGTAGCTGGTATTGCAGAAACTACTGTGACTCAGGGGAATGAAGTTCGTGTGATAGTAACTGGACAAGTTGCTGTATCAACATCAATTGATCCAGGTGATATGTATTTTTTATCTGCAGCATCTGCCGGGTCTCTTACTAAAACACCTCCAACAACAGCCGGACATTATGTAACTTTGGTAGGAGAAGCAGGAACCAGTAACCAAATAGTTTTAAAAATAAAGCGTCCTATTCAGCTTCGCTAAAATTGTTAAAGATAAAATAGAAGAATAATAAAAGTTTTTTATTAAATAAGAAACTAAAAGTAGTAATTAAAAGATGGCAACACGTAAGGCTATTACGCTGGTAAGTGGTTTATTTCAAGAGGTTAATACTCCTACAGATAAATTAGACTTTGCTGGTAATACTACAGCCGACCTCGGAGAAAATACTAATCTATATTTTACAAATGCCAGGGCTAGATCAGCTGTATCAGTAACAGATGCAGGAGGTTTAGGAAGTCTTGCATACAATAGTTCAACTGGAGTGATAACTTATACAGGTGCCTCTAACTCAGATATAAGAGGTTTATTAAGTATAGCCTCTGGATCAGGGCTGACATATGACAGTTCAACAGGGCAGTTTGGAACTAGTGCAATACCTAATTCTCAACTAGCGGATGACAGGATAATAATTGGAAGCACTGCAATAGCACTGGGAGCTACAGGATCAACTATTACTGGTCTGACTTCTTTAGCTTCAGGAACTTTAATAGCAGGAGTGGAAGATGCAGCTAATGCTATTGAAATTGGAAGTGGGAATATAACTTTTGAAGGATCAACTGCAGATGCAAACGAAATCATATTGACAGCTGCAGATGCAACAGGATCAGATAAGACTCTCACTTTACCAAATGAAACAGGAACTGTATTATCGACTGCGTCATCAATTGCTAACAGTAATCTAGCTAACTCAGCAGTAACAATAGGAGGTACAAGTGTTTCTCTAGGAGCGACAGCTTCAACTATTGCTGGGCTAACTTCTCTAGCATCTGGAACTTTGATAGCGGGAGTAGAGGATGCAGCAAATGCTATCGAGATCGGTAGTGGAAATATTACATTTGAAGGTTCTACAGCTGATGGTAATGAAACATCTTTAACTGTTACTGATCCTACAGCTGATAGAACAATTACATTTCCTGATGCCACAGGAACGGTTGCGTTATTAACCTCACTTAGTATTGCTTCTGGATCAGGATTAACTTATAACTCAAGTACAGGAGAATTTTCAACTAATGCTATCCCTAACTCCAAGTTGGCAAACAGTTCTGTTACTGTTGGTAGCACTGCTATTGCCCTGGGCAATAGTAGCACGACACTTGCTGGCCTAAGTTCTGTAACCTCCACTGCGATAGTAACTAATGACAGTGGATTCAGAATCAGAGATAATTCAGATAATACAAAACAACTTGCTTTTGAGTGCTCAGGAATATCTGGAAGCACTACAAGAACATTAACTGCTCCAGATGCAAATGGAACAATAGCAACTCAAGCTTATGTACAAGCTCAGATAACTGCCGAAGATCTAGATGTACAAACTGATTCAGGCAACTTTGATGTTGACTTAGATTCAGAACCATTAATACTTACTGGTGGAACTGGAATAGATACAAGTGGATCAGGAACTACAGCTACCTTTGCAATAGATGCAACAGTTGCAACTCTTACTGGATCACAGACTCTCACAAATAAAACTATTGTTCTAGGAAATAACACAGTTTCTGGAGCGTTAGCTAATGGCATAACAGCGACGACTCAATCTGCTAGTGATAACTCAACTAAGGTAGCAACGACAGCTTACGTGGATAATCAGGTAACAGCAGGACAAGTTAATGAGTATGCAGATAATGTTTTCAGAGTAAAAGATAATTCAGATGCTACCAAGAAATTAGCATTTGAATGTTCAGGAATTTCGGGTAGTACGACTCGAACTATGACTGTTCCAGACTCAAACGGAACAATAAGTACAGAAAGTTTTGCTACTGCAATAGCAGTGGCTTTAGGATAGTATTATGGCAACTCAAGTACAATTTAGAAGAGGAACAACAGGTGAGCACTCTGGTTTTACAGGTGCAGTCGGTGAAGTAACTGTAGATACTGAGAAGAAAATACTCTGTGTTCATGATGCAACTACGCCAGGTGGTTTTCCTTTATTAAAAGAAGATGGAAGTAATAGTAGTTTTTCAATAGGATCATTATCGAGCTGTGCTTTAAAATTTGCAGGAGATCCTGACACAGGTTTAATGAGCACTGGAGCAGATCAGGTACAACTAGTAACGGGTGGATTTGCAAGGCTTACAATAGATTCAAACGGTAACGTATCAATACCCAGTGGAAATCTTACGATTTCAGGAAACGTAACTGTCACTGGGAACTTAGATAGTTCAAATCAACTCGCTCTCATACTAGCTTTAGGATAATATGGCAAACACCTTTAAGATTGATACTAAATCTTCAGTAAGTAATTCGGGAACAGGTAGCACTGACACTAATGTTGTTACTGCTGGAGGTTCGGCAACCTTAGTTCTTTTAAGTTGTTTAGTTTCAAATAAGACAGCATCAAGTGCTCAAGTAGATGTCTTCTTAGTTACTAATACAGGAGATGATGTATTTCTAATTAAGAATGCTCCAGTCCCTGCAGGATCATCATTAGAAATAATTAGTGGATCAAAAATAATTATGGAATCAAGTGATGTCTTACGAGTAAATGCAGGAACAGCTAGTGCCCTGGATGTTTCAGTAAGTTATCTAGAACAGACATAAAATGGCTTTAACACAGAATAGTGATCTCTCTAATTTACTAGCTAAGTTTGAGATTCTTAAAGCTGAAGTTGCTTCTTTAGATGAAAAACTGAATGAACATAAAGTATTAGAACTAGAAGATGATAGTTGGGAGAATGTTAGAAAGAAAAGAGATTACTTATTAAAGTCCAGTGATTGGACTATGAATCCAGATACAACTATAGATCAGGCTCAGTGGTCTGCTTACAGACAGATACTTAGAGATCTCCCTCAGACTTATAAAGATAAAACTTCTGATGATGTGGTTTGGCCAACACAACCATCTACTGCTGGACCTAATACTTAGTAATTCTAAAGATTACTGACCTTAAAATAAGGAGAGAAAAAAGAATATCGTAGTTGATTATCTATGCCATATATAGGAAATGACATAAGAGCTAACGAAGATTACAAAATCATAGATGATATATCAAGTGGTTTTAATGGTAGTGCTACTTCGTTTGCTTTGCAGGTTGGAGGATCGGCACCAGTTCCTTTTCCGAAGTTTGAACAACAATTATTAATATCAGTAAACGGAGTTATTCAGGAACCTGACCCTTCAGGTTCTGCCGGATTTAAATTATCTGGAACCAACATAGTATTCAGTTCTGCTCCTACGAATGGGCATGCATTTTTTGGAGTTATTTTTGCAGGTGCGGATTATGTTAATGCTGGTGGTACATTTCCAGATGGATCAACTTCAGTTCCCTCTATCACATTCTCCAATGATACTGATACAGGAATATTTAGAAGTGGAAGTGGATTAGTTTCTGTTACTTCTAATGGAACTAAAGTTGCTACATTCCCTACAAGTGCAGGTAGTAGCGGACAAGCTCTTGTTACAGATGGTGCTGGTGTATTGTCATTTGCCACTCCAACAGGAACGACAGCTTCATCAATCACAGTTGCTGATGAGTCATCAGACACTACTTGTTTTCCTATATTTACTACAGGAGCAACAGGTAATTTAGCTCCTAAAAGTGGATCTAATCTAGCATTTAATTCTTCTTCTGGATTACTCACAGCCACAGGATTTAGTGGATCGGGTGCTTCTTTAACTTCTTTAAATGGATCAAATATATCTTCAGGAACTATAGCAGCTGCAAGAGTAGCAACTCTTAATCAGAATACTACAGGATCAGCAGCAACATTAACGACAGCCAGAAATATTGGTGGAGTCAGTTTTGATGGATCAGCAAGTATAGATCTTCCAGGTGTTAATACTGCAGGAAATCAGAATACCTCTGGGACAGCAGCGATAGCAACAACTATATCAGTTGGTGATGAATCATCTGATACCACTTGTTTCCCTGTATTTACAACAGCTGCATCAGGTAACTTAGCTCCTAAAACAGGATCTAATATAACATTTAACTCTTCCTCTGGACTACTTACAGCCACAGAATTTAGTGGATCAGGTGCTTCTCTGACTGCTTTAAATATAGTTACAGACACATCACCACAGCTAGGTGGTAGCTTAGACATTCAAAGTAACGATATTACTGGATCTGGAAATCTTGATTTAACAGATAGCGGTAGAATAAAACTTGGAACTGGTGATGACCTACAAGTATATCATAATGGATCGGGAAGTTTTATAGATGCATACACAAATAATTTGCAAATCAGAAATGATGGTTCAGAAGTAATAGCATCTTTTAACCGTAATAGCGGAGTAGAGTTGTATTTCAATAATGTGAAAAAATTTGAAAGCACAGTGCGAGGCGTGGAGATTTCGGGAAATGCAACTAATCCCTTAACTTCTCTTTCAGATGGCAGCACAATAACTGTAGATTTTGGTGCTTCGTGTAATTTTACAGTTACCTTGGGAGGTAATAGAACTTTTGGCGATCCAGATAATTTAAATAGTTCTGTTGGCTCTAGTGGATCCATCTTTATAGTGCAGGATGGGACTGGATCACGCACCGCATCATTTCATGCTGATTACAAGTTCCCTGGTGGCACTGCACCTACACTATCGACAGCAGCAAATGCAGTTGATAGACTAGATTATATTGTGCGAGCTAACAATGATGTTCATTGTGTGGTTACCTTAGACGTTAAGTAAATGCCTATATTTGATCCCATAAGATTAGGAGCATCTGGAGCAGCTGATGATTATGAAATTGAACGTAGTTTAAGATTTAATGCTGGTGACAGCCCAAATATGCACAGAGAGGGAGGTAGTGATGGTAATAGGAGAACTTTTACTGTTTCTGTATGGATGAAAAGGCAAGAAAGGGCCGAGCATAGTTGGTGGGATTTTTATACAGATGACGCAAATAGAACTATATTTCAGCTTTATTTTGGATATTTAAGATTATTCAGCAGAGTTGGTAATAGTACTCAATGTAGTTTAAATACTGATAGCAATATGGAATTAAGAGATTTCAGTGCTTGGTATCATTTTATTTATGCTGTTGATACTACTCAAAGCACAGAAGCAAATAGAGTAAAAATGTATATAAACGGAGAACAACAAACTGTAAGTGGTTCTTTTCCATCTCAAAATGCTGAGATGTTTGTTGGTTCAAATAATGAAAACAGAATAGGCTGTCAGCATGACTCTGCTGGTAATGAAGCTTTCTTTGATGGTTATATGGCAGAGTTTAATTATATTGATGGGTCACAACTGACACCAAGTGATTTCGCAAAAACTGATACAGTCACAGGACAATATAATCCTATAAAATATACTGGTTCTTATGGAACAAAGGGATATTATATTAATTTTTCTGATAATAGTTCAACTTCTGCTTTAGGCACAGATTTTAGTGGTAATGGTAATAATTTTACTTCAGTAAGTGGTTTTTCTTTATCTGCTGGAACAGGATATGATTCTTATGAAGATACTCCAACAAATAACTTTCCGACCTTTGATCCTAATCTTGCTCAAGCTCAACATGGTGGTCCAACTAGTTTTTCAAACGGAAATTTAGATGCAACGACTGTTGCTGGGGTTGGTCAGTATCCTTTTGTGTTTGGAACTTTTGGTGCAAGAAGTGGCAAATGGTATGCAGAAATTACTACCAGATCATCAACAAATGCTGCTGGTGTTGCAAATATAGCTTATCTAGATTCTGATGGAACAAGTAATCCTTATGGAGGATATGCAGTTACTTCTATAATTTATACATCTAGAGGAGAGGTAAGAACAAATAATGGAAACCAATCAGGTGGGCCAACTTATGGAAATGGAGTTGTTATAGGTATTGCTTTAGATTTAGATAATAATAAAGTTTATTTTGCTAAAAATAATACTTATATAAATTCTGGTAATCCAAGTGCTGGATCAAATGGTTATACTCTCGGATCTATGCCTACTGGAAAAACAGGTGACTTTGTATTTACTGCTGGAGTTGATGGAGCTACAGATAACTCTAATATTTCTTTAAATTGTGGTCAAAGAGCTTTTAGTTATACACCACCAACAGGTTTTGAAAAATTGTGTACAGCAAATTTACCAGATCCTACTATTCCAGATGGTAGTAAGTATTTTGGTGATCTTTTTTATACAGGAAATGGTAGTAGTAGTCATGCAATAACTGGGTTAAATTTTTCTCCTGATTGGGTATGGATAAAAGTAAGAAATGCAACTGGATCCCATCCAATTTTTGACACTGTAAGGGGTGCAACAAAAAGATTAGGCAATAGTGCTGCTGGTGTTGGTACTACTGGTGAAAGTACTGTTGCAGATAGTTTAAAATCTTTTGATTCTAATGGATTTACCTTTGGTAATGAAGCTGGCAATAATAATGGTGAGAATTATGCTGCATGGTGTTGGAACGCTGGAGATTCAACTGTAACTAACAATGATGGATCTGTCTCGGCACAGGTGAGAGCTTCGACAACGGCAGGATTTTCTATAATTACATGGACAGGTACAGGTTCTAATTTAACAATAGGTCATGGTTTAGGTGTTAAGCCTAATTTTCATATAACAAAAGCAAGATCAGGTCAAAGCGTTTCAGAAGGTTGTTCTTGGTTTGTTTATAGTGAAATCTTAGGAGCCACACATAATCTAAGATTAAATACCACAGCAACATCATCATCAGCTTCTGATTTGTATAATAATACCGAACCAACAAGTTCAGTAATAACGATTGGTAACAGTGTTTGCATAAATGCAAGTGGAGGTACTTATGTAACTTATGCTTTTTCTGAAGTTCCTGGGTTTAGTGCTTTTAACTGCTATACGGGCCGAGATGCTGATGATGGACCTCTAGTGAACACCGGTTTTAGACCTAAATTCGTGATTATAAAATGTACCTCAAATACAGAACATTGGAATATACCAGTATTTACTTTTGAAAATACTAATTCAGGTGTTAAATTTCTATCAAGTAACTTAAATAATGCTGAAAGAAATATGGATGACAATCCAGGTATAGAATTTTATGCAAATGGTTTTAAAATACGAACATCAGATGGCAATTTAAATAGATCAAATGGATTTCAAAATTTTGTGTATTTTGCTTTTGCAGAAACTCCTTTCAAATATGCACGAGCAAGATAAGTACTTGTAAAATAAATTTATGGCTTTTAAATTATCAGACGGCACTCTAATACCAACAGATACAGCTTTTACTATTGGTACAGGGGAAGATGCAATAAATTATCCTGCGAACTGGTTACGTTTAAGTACAGCAGATGAAAAGACTGCCCTTGGAATTACAGAAGTAGCAGATCCTACTCCTATTGATTACAACTTTTATAACCATGATGGATCAGCAAAAGCTTTAGATGATGTTAACTCAGTTGATAGTAATGGTGATCTGATAAAAAATTCAGATGGTACACAACATATTACTTATGGTTTAAAAACTTTTTATAAAAACAAAGAAAAATCAACAGCACAAACAAAATTAAAAAAATATGATTGGTATATTACAAGAAAAGCTGAATTAGGAACAGCAGTTCCATCTGAAATCACAACTTATCGTGTTGCTATTAGAACAGCTTGCAATACAAGAGAGGCGGAAATTGATGCTTGTTCAGATGTAGCAGCTTTGATTACTTTATTTGGTTTTACAGAAAAAGATGGAGTTATAACTCCAAATATGACTCAATATCCAACAGATCCTTATGTTCAAGAATTATTATGACTGGTTTGTTTTAGATATCACAGTAGAATAAGTATATATAACATGAAAAATGTACAGCCAGAGACCATCTAGATCGAAGAAAATACTTGTAGGTTCTTTAGGAATATTATTTGGACTGTCTCATCTTGCTTTAATACAATCAACAATTAATAGAAAGAGTAATTTACCATTAATTAATCTTCCTGTAGGACCTTATACAAGTTATATAGCAAGTGTCACAGAGAAAGGATACACCATTAGATATAAATCTCATTCACCAAAGATAATTGGAAATGAAAAGCTGATTGAAAAACCAGCAGGTTTTCTTGGTTTAGGTAAAGCAGAAATCAAAACATTTGAACAGTCAGTAGCAGGAGAAGCCTCTGGAAGCATCTCAGAGAGCTCTAAACTAACTGAGAAACAGATTGCATGTATCAAAGCAGAAGGCTCTGGAGAGGCTACAGGGAAGCTTGCAGCAGCAAGTATTACTGCTCCTATAACTCCTGCTCTTACAGAGATACCTTATGTTGGATGGTTAGTAGCTGGGTTCTTTAATATGTTTGGACAGAAACAAGGTGGAGAGATAGGTGGTCAGATGGCTAGAGACTTTGCAGATTGCTAAGTGCCTGAGATACAGAATATAGGAATAAATTACATAGGG
>Ga0209348_1001310_pt1 | contig 12150 bp, 2 predicted proteins | sample ETNvirenome_2_30_FD_184065 | JGI IMG/M metagenome (GOLD analysis project Ga0209348, IMG submission 184065) | Marine viral communities from the Pacific Ocean - ETNP_2_30 (SPAdes) (version 2) | ecosystem: Environmental > Aquatic > Marine > Oceanic | place: Pacific Ocean | collected 2013-06-22 | reverse complement strand
GCATCCCAAAGATACTGTTCTATTTTAGACTCTTCTGCTTTTAATGTCAAGAACTTTCTGTCATACTCATCTTCAATGATTAGTTTTGCTGCAACTTTCATAAAGGCAATAGCAGCATCAATTCTTTCTTGAGGTAATGTAACAACAGTCTTTCCTTCTGTTGAGACATCTCCCATAATATTTTCAGATGATAGTGGATCTTCTGAGGTAACCTTAACTTCAGTACGAACTTCACCAAAGTGTTTTACACCCCATTCACCTATATCTTCTGTTACCTCCTCGTATGAACCATGCAACTTATGAAGATCTCTTACCCAAGCTTCATCAATAGAAAATACAGTAACACCATACTGATTAAAAGTTAATTCAGCAGTAAGTATCTCTGTGATACGAGGGTCATGTCTTGCTATGTAATACTTCTTTGTCATAATTAGAATCCTGTGTATCCATACATTAGAGTTCCGAACTCTATACCCGCAGCAGACGCTGTGCCAGGAGGTCCTGACCTGTCCATTCTACTATCTCTTGTAAAGGTATGACTTGCATATGTAAAGAGATAACCATTGTTATTCTGAGAACCATCATACTGACCACAAATAAATCCATAGTCATTACCTGTGTGCATGGTTTCCTCACCAGTAGTTAGTCCGTTCTTACTGACGTTTGCTAAGTATCCACCAGTGTATGTGCTTCTTAAATGCCAGTCACTAGATGTTCGATAACCACCACCAGTATTCCAGTATGCAAAACCATCTCTACTTGATAGAGTTTTGTTAGTTCCGTCTGTGCCAGGTCCGTTAGGCCATGATGTAAATGATTCTGTTGAGAAGTTATATGTTCTAGCAGATCCCGTTTTTATATGTCCAACAGTAGCAGCTTGACTAGATGCAGGGTTGTTTTGTGTGCCATCAGGGTGAGTTGTGCTGAAAGCATTTGCCTCTGTATTAAGATTATACTTCACCATCTGACTAGAGTTACCACCACCATGAACATAAGCAAAGTTAAAGTCTTTTGACATTGCAGTAGCTCTGTGTTTTGTTCCTGCCATTGATGTAGCAGCACCCGCATTACTGCTAGTGTTCATGTTGATTTTAGATACCTGACTGGTAGTTGTGTTCCATCCGTTACCAGTTGCAAATATAAATCCAGTAAAGTTTAGACTTGGTTTTCCGTCAATATATGCACCAGACCAGTTAGTCAAGTCTCCTAAGTTTGACTGTGAGAATGTAGCATGTGTTAGAACATTAACGTTGTTATATGATGTTCCCCCTCTATATCCACAACAACTAAAACCTTTTGTTATATTAAATCCTGCTTTATATCTTGATTGAGATGCACCAAATGCAGTTCCTTCTCCACTTGTAGTATCCCAATATGCCTGTCCAGTATTACCACCAGATCTAAGAACAGAACCCAAGTTGCTTGCGTCCTGAGTGGGTAGTGTTACAAACGGAGATCCGTTCTGTAACAGTTGACCAGTAAAGTCGATGTTACCGCTGACGTTAACAGTTCCAGTAAATGAAGCACCACCAGTCGGAAACGAGACCTGACCAGATTCCGCTATATTCGTTACTTCATCAACTTTAATTCTAGATGCCATAATTCTTTAATGTAACCAAAGTTCCCAAGAGTTTGTATAACAATATTCATTGTATGCGTCAGTGGTTCCCCAAATCACTTGTGGAACTTGAGAGGAAGAACCTCTCTCTGTACCAAAGGATAATACACTTGTATTTACACTGAAAGAACCGTTACCACTTCTCAAGTCTCCATTATCCAAAACTAACATATCACTGTTAAAGTTACCACTAGCATTACCAGAAAATACCACTGTCCAATATCCCTGACCATTGTTTTGATAGGGTGAGTTATTTACAATACCACTAAAGTTTCTTGTAAATGCTCCCATGTCAGCAGTCTGACTACCACCAGTTACACGAGATGCTTGATACTTACATTTTGTAAGTCTCGGTAAAGCACATCTAATTGTAGAAAGTGAGTTACCTCCTGCATGTGATTGCTCCCTTCCAATTCTATGAGTTCCTTGGTTAATAGTATCGTTGCTAGTGCTGTTAGTTGAGTTTGTGTTGAAAGCAGGAATAATTGTGCTCGGACTACCATATACAGTATATGCAATAGCAGAGTTATTTGCTCCAAAAAATGCAGCATCATATTTAATCCAACCAAAGTCACCAGTTCCATAACGATCAGTTGCATCATATTGAAATTCAAATGCACCACTGCCAGGTATTGTTACCCATACAGTTCCTGATGTTTGGTTTCCCTGATCATATGCATCTCCACCTGAGAGTGCAGGATTACTGGCAGATCCACCTCTATTTCCTCCACCACAAACTGCCCATCTATCTCCTGTCCAAACTTCTAGAGTTGCAGTTGTAGAATTGAGAATTAAATCACCTATTTCTGGATTACTAGGTTTTGAAGTGCCAGGATAATTTGGTAAACGAAATTGTCCTGCAGCACCAGATAATTTATGCCCAGCTGGAATCTCAATCTTATTACTATAAGTTGATATTCCTTGTAAATTGTGAACTGATAGTGTACTCATTTTCTATACGATTGCCCATGCTCCACCGTTACTGATAGTAACTGTGCTTCCATTATTTATAGTGATAGGACCAGCGGTCATACAGTTATCACTACTTGATACTGTGACACTCTCACTAATCTCTTTTCTATTACGTTTAAATATTCCGTAAGAGTCGATATACTGTTTGTCACCTGTTGCTCTTAGAACTGTGCTCTTCTGTCCAGAAGATAGTCCTTCAGATGCATTTATATTTAATCCATTGTCACCTGTGACTTGCATTCTGTATGTTGACTGAATGCTGTTGCTGCCAGGTTCATGGAAGTGTGTTCTACCACCTTCATCCCATGATGCAAATGTCTGGTCACTGTCATTTCTAAAGAAGAAGTCGTTACCTGTTCTAAAGTAAGTATGACTGTTGTTAGAGAAGTAGAATCTTGCTTGACCACCCGCATCTAAAATCCACTGGTTAACTGTTCCTTGTAAGTATGGTAAGTTAAGTGCTTCATAACCATCAAGCATGTCTGCGTTTAGATTATCAACCATAGTAGTTGATGTTACTGCTAATGGTGCGGTTCCAATCGCTACTGTAGATTTAAGTTGATTGTCAGTTTCAATAGCACCACCGACTGTTAATCTAGAACCAGCTCCAGTAGAAACGCCAGAACCTTTACCGATGAATACTCTACCAGTTGCAGAGTAAATTGCAAGTGATGCATTTAACTTAGCATTACTTTGGAATGATGTGGATAGAGCACCACTAGCAGTGGTAAATCCTCTAACGACAAACCATGACTGGTCACTATCATCAGCACCTAACTGCCAACCTGTATCGTTGTCAGTATCAGTAAATGTCATGAAGCATGATGAACCATCAGCACCCGCTGTAATTCTACCATAACCTGATCTACCGTCTCTAAGATCAAAGAATGCAGTAGAAGAACTAGCATTACCCTCAGCAATAATTTCAAGAGGTGAGCCAGGATTTGTATCACCAATACCTATTCTACCGCTACGGAATGTAATGTTATTGTAGTTAAGATATGTTCCGTTGTATCCAAGAGAATTAGTATCACTACCAAATCTTAGATAACCAACGCTAGAGTTCCCTTTACCTTTAATTACTGCAGTATTAGTTGTTGCCTTACCAAATGTAATACCATTACCATCTGCAAGACTTAATGTTCCTGTTCCGTTATTGGTAAAGATACCTTGGTCAGCAGTTAAGTCATTAACTGTTAAGTGACCAGATCCATCTCTACGTGCGATTGTATTGCCCGTAGCAGCAGTTGACTGAACATAACCATCTAAGTAATGAGCGTCTAGCTGAGATGATGAACCATCGTTTCCTGCATGCCATACTGTATTACCATTTACAGTAAAGTCTGAAGCATTGAATCTGATAGCACCATTACCATCTGAACTATTACCACCAGAGACGATCATTTGAACGTCATAGTTTGGTGCCTGACCAGATGATCTAAAGTCTATTGTTGGTGTAGTAGATACTGCTGATTTACCAATCTGTAATTTAGCACCATTTGCATTATCACGTAATCCAAAGATACTGACTGATCCACCAGAAATTTTATTAGATGATGATACAGTCCATTTTGTGCCAGGATTAGGACCGAAGACGTAGATGTTTGCGTTTGAGTTTGCACCTACAAATGCTATCGTTCCTGTTACAAGTGAATAGATCTCACCAGTTGTATGTGTCTTTTCTTGAACACCACCAGAACTATCAACTACAATAGAACCGATGTTATTTGTTGCACCTATGTCAGAGTAGATAGTATATGTTCCACCATTATTGATGTTACCACCAACACCACTATTACAGTGGAAGTCTGGAATGTATAATGTAAATTTGTTACCTGTGTCATTAACGTAGAAGTTCTCAAAGACCATCTTGTCTTGTCCAAGAACTTCTGGTAAGAACATGTCACCGATAGGTGCTGTAATACCACCACGTGTGTCACCTATGTTATAACCAGTCTGATACCATAGACCTTGCTTACCATCCATCTTATCAGAATCCATACCACTGGATGCACCCTGATTATTTGCTGACCAGATTTCATACCAGTTAGAGTAAACTGCAAGACCACCACTATTACCTCTAATGAATAGATTGTTATTATCTGTAAATCCTATTTGAGTAGCAGCATTACCTGTTGCTTCTCTTCTGTATGTCATCACACCGTGTGTGGTTCCACCATCACTTAGACCGTCTGCATTGTTGTTTCTAAGTGCAGCACCAATACCGTTTCCTGCCTGAGCTGGAGATGGGTTTGATGTAAGTGATGCAGTCTCGTTAAATACTAAGTTTGCAGTATCAGCAGTACCAGATATGGATATTGCATATGTGGTATTTGCAAGTCTTGCAGCATCTAATGTTCCGAATATTAGGTTACCCGCATCCTGATAGTATGCACCTTGGTTACCATCTAGTCTGTCAGCATTAAGTTCTGAACCAGGACCTTGATCAATTGTAACACTACCTGTGTTGTCAATGATAAATCCACCTTGATCTTGGTTACCAACTGCTTGGTTTGCAACATCTTTTCTAAATCTGAATACACCGTAGTTACCATAAACTACTGCACTAGATGTTAAGTTATTACCTTTTCTAATATCAATTTCAATGTTACCGAATGCACGGTTAATTGTTCCTTTAACAGCACCAAGTATAGCACCGTTACCACCACCAAGTTCACTTGGTATTACAACTGAGAAATCACCTGTGTATCCTGTTCCTGCGTCAGTAACAGTAGCAGATGTGATTGTTCCACCAGATACAATATATGTTCCACGAGCAACGTTATCACTACTAATTGAAACATTACCACCGTCCAATGGAATGTTCTGGTAAGTTCCATTTGTATAATTTGTTCCACCATTTGTAATAGTGATAGATTGTATGTAACTACTATCTGATAGAGAACCACCAACAACAAGAGCATCTTGTGTAGTAGGTCTAATAGACTGTAGTGCATACTCCCATGAGGAATCACCACGTAAGAATGAGAATGAGTTTGCAGCACCTTTACCCGCTAATCTTTCTGGGTCAACAATACCCGCAACGATGTTAGAAGCATCAATATTTGTTGATGTTAACTGTGTCCAGTTTGCAGCATTGGATGCTGATGTATTGATAACTCTTGATAGGTCAAGGATTCTCTTCCTTGCCATGTTACCACTATTAGTTCCACTAGATGCAGAAGTTACAGAATACTGGTTAGCATTGATAAGAGATATTGTATAGAAACCATCAGCAGCACCACCACTTGTAAAGTCTAGGTAAACAAGATCGGCATTAGATAAGTTGTGACTATTATCTGTGATAGTAATAGTGGTGTTACTCTGAGAATACGTACCTGTGCCCTCATTGACTAGACCCTGATCAAGTATAAAGTCACCCGCGTCAAACTTAATATTGTTTGCAATTGCAATACTTACACGTGCTTCAATCTGTGCAGCAATTACTGCTGTGGTTCCAGATGATACCTGTGCTTGAACAGTTGGTTGTGTATAGTAACCTTTACCACCATTTGTAATAGTAACTTTAGTTACTGATCCGTTAACAACGTTTGCTGTAGCAACTGCTTGAACACCATTTACTGTGTCATCAGGTGCAGAAATTGTTAATGCAAAATCTCCACTATACTGAGTTCCAGCTGTGCTGATAACAAAGTTAAATATTGTTCCATCGTTGTAGTCACTTACAGTTCCACGAGCAGTTGTAGAACTACCAACAATGATATCACCGTTAGTGAATGTGACTGCACTATTAGGTGTGAATGCTAAGAATTGAGATTCTAAATCATTTTCTAAGATGTAAGAGATTGCAGTTCCCTGTGTCTTAAGTTGATGAGTTCCTGCACCTTGAGATTCTAAATTTATTGCACTTCCAGATGTAGCATTAGACTCTGTAGTTGCAAGTTTAATTGTATTATCATCTACCTTAATTGCATAGTAATCTACACCAGTTGATAATCCTGTAACTGGAGTTGACCCTGCTGTGTATGTAAGTAAATCTCCTGTATTAATACCGTGAGATGCAATAGTAATTTGCTCATTACCTGTATTGAATGATGCAGATGCAACAGAGAATGTTGTTGCTGTTGTCTCAATCGCAATGTCACCCGCATTAGCATCTTCAATAGCAAGTCTTTCTGCTGTAGATGATACAGATGTAATATTGAAAGGACGTAAAGCAGGGATCTGGTCAATGTTAATTTTACCAGATGATGTTAACTGAACAAGTGCAGATGGAACTGCGTTTGTAGAATATGGTTGGTTTAGATATGGTCCTAAGTTATTTGAGATATAATCTCTTACCGATGCCTGTGTAGGTAGTAAGGAGTCAGATGCAAATGTTCCACCTAAGTTATCATCTTGTGAGAATCCTGTAATTGTGATGTCACCACCAACAATCTTAATAGATGATAGTTCAGAGATACTAACAGTTCCAACGAAACTAATAGCACCAGTTCTGTTGAAGATCGTAACAAAGTTACCAACTTTGAAGTCACCAAACTCGTTGGTTCCTGATGTATAAACTTGTCCAAATTTTTCTTCTGCTGCTTCGTATGCAGTTCCTAATCCAACACCACCGTTTTGTGGTAACGCAGCGTAGGTGTTACCTGATCCTGCATATTCCCAAGTGTGTGATGATGAGTTAGTAACAGATGGTCTATGGAATCTAATTGTCTTATTAAGAAGATTGCTCAATGGCAAACTTCCTGCAGCATATGATGGATCATTACTTGACTGATAGCGGTTAGTGCCATCAGAGAAATCCATCGAACGGTTAGTTGTAATCTTAGCAACAATTTGTGTGCCAGGTGCACCAGATATAACTTCTGTTTCTAGAATGATATGCTCAACAGCAGGGTCAGCTGATGTGTAACCATCAATCTTGATAATATAATCTTCAACAGGAACACCTGTTAGAGTTGTTCCAGATACTTGAACAACTTGTCTTCCTGTTGGAACTCCATTACCATCAGTATCATCTGTAATAGAATCAATAACACCAATATCAAATGTGTATGCTTCTGCTCTGAATCCAGTTGATCGTAGAGCGTATGTTCCGAAGTTGGATGCAGAGTTGGTTACAGAAGCATATCCACCAGACTGTGTTAAGATACCGTCCTGACAGAAGATAGCGAACACAGATACTAACTGTGTATAACCATCATTACTTACGTTGTACGCAGTTCCACCAAAACATATAATGGTGAATGCGTTTGCAACCATTGACTTACCTTGTGGGTCAAATTGTGCAACTGTGTTACCTTGTGAATTTAGTTTTAAGCCAGGTCTAGGAACGTTAGGTGTAGCAACTTTAGCACCATCAATTTCACAACCAGAACCACCAAGGAATGATATAAGTGAAGAGTTCTGAATGTAAGGTGATGCCTCAATAACTGGAAGATCTAGGAATGTATTTACAAGTGGGAAAGAATACTTGCTCTGATCTTGCTCTACGATAAGAGGATCAGGATTTGTTACTGTTCCACTGTATGCATTACCACTAGACAATACGTTGTCTAAGATACCCCAATTCGTAGTCAATGCAGATACAACGTTGGCACACTCAGGTGCAGATGAATCTACAGTAATAGAACCATTTGATGTAGGTAGTATTTGTGAGAACTGACCTTGCTCTAAATTATTTCTTATTGCATCTATTGCTAATTCTTTTGCTGCAGCAAATATTGCACGAGTATATGTAACCTCAGTTGCAACGTGTTGAACACCACTAGCACCAGAAATGTATAAGTTTGCTGCTTCTACAGTCTTCTGGTTACCACCATATCTTAGATCATATTGGAATGCTCTAAGGATCTTCATTGTGTCATCAATACACTGTTGATCGCCAGATGCAACTGTTCTTGTAATGTTAACATTACCCGCTGTAGAACCGCTTCCTATCGCTGTTGTAACAGTGTTGAAGAAGGTTTCTATTGATGAGATAACGTTTGCACATGAAGGGTTAGAAGGAACCGTTCTAGTGGCATGTGACATGTTATCGTTGGCAATTGCAGTATCAACGATTGTGAAGAAACCATCAATGATTCCTTGCTCTACTGTTGTTCCTTTATTAGCAGTATCAAGAACCTGAGTAAATCCATGATTACCTTCGATAGTTCCAATAGAGTCACTAATAGCGACTGTTCTAGCAAGTGTCTTTGCTATCTGGAATACTGCACGGGATTCTGTCTCTTCCCCGTCTAAAAATGTAGATGATGTGTACAATGCAGCAGCATCATAAACTTGATCGTTACCACCATATGCTAGGTTATATACAACAGTTCTTAGTAAATCTAATACGTCATCAATACAGTTCTGATTTCCACCAGGCACATTGTGTGATGGGTTATCATTGTTGTATCTTTGAACAGATTCAAATGCAATTAGGTTTAGGTTCTTTTGTATAAGAGTTGCAGCGTCACGACGAACTGTTCCTGCACCTACATCTAAAGTTGCATTATGATAATACTGTAATTTTGTTGAATATGGATTTCTGTATAGAGGTAGATTTCTTCCTGCTAAAATACAAGCATCTTTTGCGTATCCAAATACTTCTGCATAACGATCTCTTGTTAATGAGAAACCAGGATTAATATAGAATTTTGCTTGATCATATACTCTGTCATTACCACCCCACTTAAGGTTGTGTGATACACATTTTTGAATGAAGTCTCTAACGTCATCGTAGCATGCTGTGCTTCCTGTAGGAATACTGTAACCACCATTAGCAGCAAGCATTTTATTGACTGCATATTCTGCAATCATGTCTGCGTTACCAAATAGCAACTCAGAAACATCACCATATTTGTTATCTACTGGTTGACTGTTTGGAGTTCTAAATGGTTGTTGTAAATCTGTAAATGTTAATCCAGATGGGAAAATAGTGCTTGAGTATGCAATACTTTTTAAAGGTAAATCAACTCCATCAATATCAAGAACAAATTCTGTGTCAGAGTAGATGTCTCTTATACCCCATGTTCCATTGAAACTTGTAAATGGTGCACCACCAGTCATTCCAGAAATAGTTACAGGTGTAAGTGATTTCTTAACTGAATTAGTTCCTGCACTTATGAAGTAATGTGTTGAAGTATCAGATGATATACCAACATTGACTTCAAAGGTATCATTTGTTTTATTAGATATTTTTAACCACTTATCAAATGCAGGATCTGATCCTCTAGGATAAGGATGTTTAGTTGCACGAGAATCAGTATCGCATTCAAATACGAGTGCACCCGCATCAAACTTAATCAGATCTCCATTACTAAATCCATGACCAGTAATTGTTACTTGTAAAATACCAGTTGCAGGAGTGTATGTTGCACCAGTTGGAGTATGCTGACTAAAGTTAGGATATAAGTTATGTCCTTTATCAACCTTACATATTAGAACTGTATTACCGTTGTAATAATATTGCGACGTTGTTGTGTCGGACTGAAGCATCGTGAACGATTGTATGCCTCTTGTTACAGTTTCTGCTACTTGTCCGAAATTTGTTCCACCAATAGTAAGTGCAGTACCACGAGTAAGGGATGATTCATAATAATATTTGACATATGCAACTGCCTCCTCTGCAATAAATTCTTGGTTGTTTTTAATATTCTCAGCACCATCTCTGAATCTATCACTCTGATTAATCTTAGTAAATCCATAAGGAGAGTTACGTAGAGATGCTAGAACATAGTTGTTAGAACCAACAACAGTCTGGTCACCAGTTGGGTTGATAGCAGTTCCAATTTGAGATAAGTTTCCTCTTATAACAAACTGTAGTGAGTAACCATCAGCACGTTCAATACGATGCGTAATATATTTTCTACCGTTAAGATCGGAAAGGTTATCAAGAATAGAAACGCCACTTCCAGATGATGTTGTTACGTCACTAGCAGTTTCAATATTTGATTGTTTAAGAACAAATGTTACTGTAGTATTAGAACTATTATATCTTGCGTATCCTAAACCTAAATCTGAGTTGCCAGGTAATGATGGAGTTCCAGATCCTGTACTCCAGTTTCCAATAAGATATGTTTTGTTAAACCTTGCATCTGCATTAGGAAAATTAAATGTGACACCCGCTTGTGTCAACGATTGCATATTACCAAAAAAGGCACTTGTTTTTGTATTGTCTACACCAGTAACTTGAACTGTAATTATTCCACCAGTAATTGTATATGAACTATTAGTAGATGCTCCAAGATCTATGGGACTATTTTGGAAACCATAAACATTAACTTCTTGTCCAACTTCATAATCATGGAAGTCAGATGATATGCTAGAACTAGCAAGAGTAAGTATAGGACCGTTATAGGTTGCTACAGTGTTTAATGATGTATCAATTGTTGTGATTGATAAAACTTTATTTTGGAATTCAAATCTTTGGAAACCTAATCCTGTAGATGTTAGAGGTAGTGTTATTGGATCATCATTGCCTGATGCATCTTTCTGTGTTGCGTTAGCAGCAGATGATGCAAGTCTAAACCAATTATCACTTTCTTTATAAACAAAGTATGCTGTTCCATCAACAAGACCACCGATACCGCCCATCTTACCTTGACGATAGATGACACCATCTCCAGTTGCAAACTGATGATTTGTAACATAAATGTGATTATCTTCTGGCATTATGTCGCCAGTTGTCAGGGTGTGTATTTTGGAATTACCAAAATATCCTATCTCTCTAACACCAGTTAGATCTTTTCTACCCTGAGTTATGCTTGTATTGGCAATTGCGTTTAGTTCATTATCATATAATTCAATAGTATTATCATCTACCTTTCTTACCCAATAACGTGTGCCATCAATAAGACCTGGTTGTGGCAGTGTGTCACGACCTTGACTATAAACAACTTGCTGACCAGTTAAGAATCCATGATTAGCAATTGTAATTCTATCAAGTGCAACATCAATTTTGTTTGTCTGACTTCTAAATGGAACTTCTTCTCTTTCTGCATCAATAGTGTGCTGATAAATTTGGTTAGAAATAGTTTCTAATTCTGGTCTTAATGATTCACCATCTACAACGTCGAATCTATCAGATACACTTGGGTTATTAATATCTGTAATAATGTCGTTTAAGACAGGATCATAAAATATTTTTTCAGCGTCTTGGAATACATCGTTAACACCTGATGTAATAAGAATAGTTGCGTCACCTGTAGCGTATGGTGATGCTTGAGGACCTGTAAAATTAACTGCCTGAATTTGACCCTGTGTTCCTGAAGATCCACCTTGTACGAAAAGTCCTACTAATAGAGTTGCATTACTACCTGTATGGTTGGCAAATGTAATCTTAAATATGTTATCACCACGGAACTTATCACCAGGCACTGCAGGGATCTGTGATATTTCTGGTTCGTAGTATAATCTTTGTTTGTCATCAAATACAAACGCATACTTCCAAGTATGAATTACTGTACTTTGTGGATCTGATGCATTCTGTAATGCGTCTCTGAATACAACACCAAAAATGTATGTTTCGTTAGACGCCTTGATCATGTGACGATCTTGGTTAGCTGGTCTAACAATAACTCTTCTTAAGTTGTCACCAACAAGTGAACAGTTTC
>Ga0209348_1001309_pt1 | contig 12152 bp, 18 predicted proteins | sample ETNvirenome_2_30_FD_184065 | JGI IMG/M metagenome (GOLD analysis project Ga0209348, IMG submission 184065) | Marine viral communities from the Pacific Ocean - ETNP_2_30 (SPAdes) (version 2) | ecosystem: Environmental > Aquatic > Marine > Oceanic | place: Pacific Ocean | collected 2013-06-22 | reverse complement strand
GGCACCACCACCTTGAAGTCCTATACGTCCTCCGTCTTGTAACATCTGTTTTGCTTGTTGTGCTCTAGTTATGGCCATCGTTCTATTCTATTTTGTTTTTCCAAATAAATCAAGGCTAGGCATAATGACATTTACGTCTTGAGCCATATCCTCTTGTTTGTAACCCTTAGCTTCCCAGTCTTTTCTTTCCTTAAAAGTCTCTCCTGTTTGCTTGTGTCTATACGTTGTTTCTACTTTTGTTGGTTTTAATACTTGCATTATGTTGTTACCTCTCTTGGCTGTATTTCTAATATAGAGGCTATGACGAACAGCTCGTTTGCGTCAGCAGCCTGTACTTTTAGTATCTCACCCTCCTCCATTATAAGAGGATTGGTTAAAAGTTCTGTTGTTGCTTTAGATCCAATTGCTTTATCTTTAAATAAATTAAATATTACACCACTAGCATTTACTAAGGTTACAGTTATTGTGCTTCCTGATCCTGCATCTTCAGATACTAGTAATGATTTAATAACAGAAGATTTAAAACTAGGCACTGTATATAGTGTAGTTAAATCTGCTGTAGTTAAATCTACTTTTTTATTTATAAAATTATTTGCCATTAATCTAAAAAGAAGCTTCTAGCCTCTATCTCATCTTTTAATTCTTCTTGAAACGTAGAATTTAATTTTTCTACAATAGCGTCAAGATCTCTTACCTGAGCTTCTGCTGTAGGTAAATCATATTCTTTACTTGGTCTTGTTAATACTTGTACTATTTTTGCCATTATCTACGTCCATCTGGTTGTAAATCTAATCTAAAAGTTCCTAACTTCCAACTTTGACTAGCTGCTGTATTTTCTATTTTCATAGCTACCGCTCTTGCTCTTGCACGAGTATCTACTTTAGTTGTAGTATTAGTAATATCAAATGGTCCAAGTGGTGAACCAGATTGTGTACTATTAGGATAATTTTTTAACTGTAATGTAATTCTAGTTGTTCCTGTTTGTGATATAAAATCTGGAACAAATCTTCTTATCTTCATTAAAAATTCACCATCTCCTCTAAACGTTGCAACACCTGTAGCTTGTCCTGTGCCTTGTGCTCTTGCTTGTGTTATGTCATAATCTCCAGAAGATATATTTGATGTAATTGCAGTAATAGTTCCATTTTTATTTTGATCAGTTCCTATTTCATGTTCGTAATAAGTTGTTTTACCTTCTGTGTTTCCAACAACATCAAAAGATGTATCTGTTTCTGCATCATATTCTGTTGCATGAGGACTACCAAATACTGCAGAGTCTCTCCACATAGTTCGTGATAGTGTGCCATTTGTCCAAACAGGTCTTTGTGGTGATGAATCAAAATAATTAAAAGCAACCATTTTATTAACTACTTGTGAATTTGCTGATGGATAAAACCACATAACTTCACCAAACAAGTTATTTAATCCTGCTGATACCATCTGGTTACCTGATTCTATATTTATGTCATCATAAACAAAATCTTCTACTAAACATGGTAATGATTCTAATTTACCAGCATATCTAAAAAAACCATTCTCTGACATCCAGTATGCAGCACCGTCAACTTCTACACATGCATTCTGTCCAACAAGTCCACAGTTAGTTCCGGCTTGTGCAAACGCAAAGGTAAAAGGTTGACCAACAAAACGTTGAGTAAATAATGCTGTATCAGTCCAAACATAAATTGCATCTCTACCTCTAATAGCTCCAATGATCCGTGATCCGTCGGCCAGTCTTTGTGTACCAGCTGTATTGGTTGCTGTAGGTGTGTAAGTGTTGATATCTTCTTGATCCGAGAATCTTATAAACATTTCATCTTGTGTTGTTGTATCACCTATAGTTGTTTCTGTTCCAAAAAATACTAAGTGTCTATCGGGAGTAGATACAACCATGTGTCGTGATGCTGTTGGTGCACCAGATATAATTGTTGCTCTTGTGGTTGTAGCATTTGATAAAGAAGAGTCCCAAGAAAAGACACTACCATTGTGAATTAAACAAATAGCTTTGTCACCAAAATTATCTATTGACCACATACCAGGTTCAATGACTAAGTCACCAGATGCCGCTTCACCCCACGCAACATATTCAGAACTATCTGTTACTGTTGCTCCATCACTATGTGCTGATCTAGTTGAGTTTCTAACACCTCTTGTAATACCTGTTAACGTATTACCACTAACTCCAGTGTAAGATATTTCTTCATTTCCAACTTGAATAAAATTTGTACCTGCAGTTGGAAATTGTGTAGCGTCTGTTAAAACAATAGATGTACCTGAACCACCTGTTCCTGCCGTATCATTTAATAAGGCCCCATTTAAAGTTGTTGTAACTGCTGAGGTATCTTCACCACCCCAAGATCCTAATCCATATCCAAATCCTTTTACCTGAACAGGAGGACCTACATGATAGTAATGTTGAACTCTTATACCACCAGATGTTGTTGCTCCACTCCCTGTTTCATTAGAGGGCATTGTTATTGTTAAAGTTGTAGTCGATGGTACAGATGTTACCATAAATTTTTTATCATCAAAATCAGATGCGCCAAAATTAGAACCCGTAATTGCTGTAAAATTATCTAATAAAATAATGTCATTTGGTTGTATATTATGTGCACTAGAAAAAGTTATTGTAACTGTTGGTTCTCCATTAGTTGTACTAAATGCACTTGTAAGCGTAGTTGTATTTTTAATAGGATGTATGTCATAAAATACACCACCAGAAAAAGCGTATAGTATTCTATTGGTACCAATAATAGCGTATTTTCTACCTAAACTATTTACAAAATGATGTAAACCTCTGGTAGCTCCTGTTAAATCATCAGTTCCTAATTGTTTCCAACCACCTATTTTTTCAGGTGTTCCATATCTAAATCTTACATTATCGCAGTCTACCCATTGACCTTCAGCTGTGGTCTCTGAGATTTGTTTATTTATACCTGGTTGAAATCCGATCTTCTGTAGCATAATCTCTACTTATATATGGTTTTTAGCATTTTGCTAGTAAAAATCGCTGTTGAAAGATATAATGGTTTTCCTTAAATTTTTTTTAGTCTTTTCAGAAGTGTGTTCTAACATGGCTGGAAAAGTCACCAAATCTCCTTCCTTTGCTACTAAATTTAATGTTTTTTTTCTATTTAAAATAGGTTTAATTTTTGTAGTCATATTTTTATCTGGCAGCTCTAGATAATATACATTTGCAAAATTAGTTTTTTCATGCCTATGCCATTGATGAAAGTCATTTTTATAGTATTGTTGAAACCATGCATTCTCAATATCGAAAGTTTCTTCATTTAAAAACTTACTCATCTCTTCCATGTAAGGTCTAAGTATCTTGTAGAAGTAATCTAGGTAAAGTCTTTCGTAACTCTTTGGCAAATTCCAATCAGTGTGAGTGATATTCTCATATCTATTTTGTGGTATTTGATCAATTAACTCAAGCAGTTTATTTTTAATTTGCTTATGTTCTTTTATCTTTGTTACAAGATAAAAACTTTCTATTTTTTTTATTTTTTGAACCACTGCGGTAAACCTAAATGTGGACGTTTGTCATATATATTATCTTTAGCTCCCGGTGTTTTAACATTATTATAATGTAAAAATACTTGATAACAAACTTTACCCTGAAAAGGTTTTCTCCAATGTTCTAAATCACACCCTCTGTATACTAACATATCTCCTGGTTTTAAATCTACTTTAACACCTTTCATACCTTTTTTACCAGATGGCTCCAAATATATAGGCCAACCATCACCGCCAAGATTCATAGTAGTTGATATCTCACAACTAAATCTATCTTTATGTCTTTTTAATTCATCACCTTTTTTATATATTCTTGCATACGTATAAGCTGGATATAATTTTAATCCTGTAGCTTTTTCCATACCTGGCTGACATTTTAGCATTAAAGTTTCCATAGCAATATCGGAGTAGTGACTATAAGTATTTGGTATTTGTTCATCTTTTTTTTCATAAAAACCATACATAGTTTCAAAAGGCGATACATACCTTGTTTCTCTACAAGTATCATAAACTTGTTTTTTCATAGCAAAATAATTAGCTAAATATTCTGCTAAATCTTTTGAGATAGCTTTTTTAATAACTGTATATTTATTTTTTTTAAAACTCATAATTTATATTTAAAGTAATTCTATAATTTTGATCTGTGCAAGTTGTACTAGAATGTTCTAACGAACCATCAAATATTACAGCTCTATTATTTTTTGATTTAACCTTTCTATTTTTAAATAAAGTATACCCATTGTTATCATTAAAGTAAAATAAAATAACCATGTGTTTATCTTTTCTATCTGTGTGAAAACCATGCACAAGTTGTTTATCTGTTTTTGGATAAAGATTTACTCTTGATCTCAATAGTTTTTTAATTTTTAATTTTTTTACAAAAGGCTCTATTATGTGTGGATACCAATCACTATTAATACCGCAGTCTTCTTTAAAAAAAGTATGAAGCATAAAGAAATCATCATTCTTTTCCTCAGTGACTCCGTGTAGTAAATACCAACTAAAATCTGGGTGAATGATTAAATTTTTCATTTTATCATACTGATCTTTTTTAAAAAAATTATCTACTACTTTAAACATAATTAAAATTTATCACCATTCTATTATTACAATCAGTAGAGTTAGTGCCATAGTGAGGTTGGTCGGCATCAAAGAAAACCATTCTATTACTTTTACTTTCTACTTTTTTATCGCCTATCATTGTATAACCATTGTTGTCATTCAAATAATATATAGCTGTTTTACATTTAAAAAATTGATCTTGATGTTCATTAAATTTAATTAATTTATTAGATATAGGATTTAAATTAGCTTTTATTCTAATTAAAGATAATGGTTTTATTTTATCAATTAAAGGACTTAAACGATCATAGTAATCAGAATTAATACTATGATTCGTATAGAATATGTGAACAAATTGATAATCAAATAATTTATCCGTTTTTGTTACTTTGCCTTGTAAAAAAAACCACGGAAAGTTATTAGACTCCATCATTAGTTTTAAATCTAAACTTTTTTCAGCATCTATATAATTGTCTTCTATTCTAAACATTTGTTATCGTTCCTTTTGGCACAGCTTGTATATTCCAGTGTATAAATCTAAAAGGTGATTTACCAAAATCTACTGCAAACTCGTGTTCAAGGTATCCAGGAAATACCATCAGAGTTCCTGGAGTAGGTTTAAAATGTATTAATTCATTTCCGTGTGCTAAACCATCATTAGGTTTCATAATTAATTTAGTAGCACGTGCTCCTGTTCGTGGTTCGTGAAATATTGGGTATGATGTATTTTCATTACATTTTAAAAAATAAAAACCAGATACGTGTTGATTCCAATGTATATGTGCTGAATGATGACCACCACCTTTTTTAGCAAACTCTTGAACCCACATCTCAGAAAAAATAGTAGTATATCTTTGCATATCAAAACCACACCAATCTAAAAAATCCCAAGATTTTTGACCTACATAATTTCTTAAATCAATAAAATCATTATCATCTAAAAGAGGAGTTGAATGATAAGATCTACCAAAATCTCCATTCTTTTTTATAAATTCTTTTTCTCTTTTTTTAGAAGCATTGATATATTTATCTGATGCTTTGTTTAAACTTTTTATAAACTCTGGTTTTTCTTCAACCCATATTGGAGTTTTAAATATTTCTTGTATTTGCATATTATTTAAATGGATATCCAAGACACCACATGACTAATGAATATCGTGTTCCTTTCCTTACTGGTTTAACTCTGTGCCATACAAAAGATGGAAATACAATAATAGATCCTTTTGCAAGTATTTCTTTTGCTTGTCTTAAATGTTTAGATTCATCTCTTAAAGGCGGATCATAATTTCTAAAATCAAATTCTAATTCACCACCTTCATATTCAGACCCATCTGTTAATTGAAGAGTCATAGATAACTTTCTTATCTTACCATGATCTGAAGTATTTGGTTTATCATAAGGTTTGTGAAAACTATCACAATGCCAATCGTAATACTGGTTAAGTTTATATTTAGTAAATTGACATGGTTCAGACCAGTCCCATTCAAAGTTCCAACCTGCGTTTTGATTTGCTATATTTACATAAGGTTGAATTTCTTTATATATCCAAATATCATCTAACCATGTTACATCAGAGTGTCTTCTTCTTTTAAGCATTGCCATTTCATCTTTATTCAAATCATTTTTATTACTAAACCCACCTGTTCTAGCCATTTCTTCTTTTTTAGATAATCCATGTTTAATTATATCGTCACATAATCTTGGAGGAATAGCTGATTCAAAATACCAATAGTAATCGCTTAAATTCATTATATGTATTCGTAAGTTATAGTTTGAACAAAATTTAATGTGTCTTCTTGTTTATTGTTAATGACATACATATTGTTTGAGGGAAATAAAATAAAATGATTGTTTTCAAGTTCCATATCATAACTTCTACCTTTTCTTCTATTATCATCGAAATACACTCTAACATGACAATTAGATGTGCCTAACCCATACAACAAAGTATAATCAGGAGAATTTCTTAAATCTACAGGATCTACATTTAATAAGGGGTCAGTTTTTTCATTAGATGAAAACATGTCAAACCAAGTATCTTGATTAATTAAATTTACATTATAATCAAGTCTAATATGTTCTATGATGTATTTATTTAATTGATCAAAACTTTTTGAAAATTTAATCTTTTCATTTTTTAATAAAGAAGAAAAACCAGACAAAATCAAATCAAATCGATTAATGTCAAAACCTTTAGGCATTTTAACTTCGCCAAAATATATTCCTTGTTCACTTAATACTTTCTTTTGCATATCTATATATGTTTTGAAAACTTATATATTATGCGTTTCTATCTGTCAATACCCAACCGGTTGAGTTATCTGCTTGATAAGCATCTTCGTCCCAAACATAAAGCCAACTATTCTCAGTAGAGTCTTCTTGTTCTGAAGTTAATGCAGGTTGTTCTCCTAATGGTGATATCCATTTAGCGTTAGCTAAATCTTTTGTCCATGATGGAAAAGGTTGTGGTGGCCAAAAAATTTGATTTGCCTCATCCCAAGTATAACCTATGCCAGCATAATTTCCTCTGTAAGGTGTTCCACCTAATTTATGTGTATTAATTACAGTGTTGTAAGAAGTTTTTTTCCAAAGATGTTGTGGCCAACCATGACATTTTTCTAACCAGTATTGACCTTCAGCTTCAGTTTCAACACCATCTTTATTTGTACAATGTTCATCGGCAACAACGTTTACCGTTAAAACTCTATTGTCTTCTGATATTTTTGCAAAGTGTGCCATAATTAATTTTGAAATTTATACCTTATTACTACTATTCCACTACCACCAGCGTTTCCAGTTGCTCCTGGAGCGGGTAATCCTACTCCTCCTCCAGCTCCTCCAGAGTTAGCAGTTCCTGCTACCCCTTGTTTTGGTCCAGGTCCTCCTGGGTGTCTATCTCCGCCTCGGCCTCCGCCACCTTTTCCTCCAGCTCCTCCAGGTGTTGCGGGTTGGTCAGTTCCTCCTCCGCCTCCTCCTGAATAGAAGAAAGTTGAACATGCAGGAACACCAAAAGAAGATGGTGCAATTGTTGTTGAAGCTCCAGATCCACCTGCGTGTGGTCCAGGTCCTGAACCTGCTGCAAGTGCTCCTCCGCCTCCGCCTCCCGCGTGAGGGCCACCAGGGCCACCATTATTTCCTTGTGGTGGACTAACTGGGGGTGTGTTTCCTAAACCGAATCCACTAGCTGCATAACCAGATCCACCGCCAGAACCACCAGGTACATTTGCTCCTCCTCCGGGTGATGGAGAACCACTATGTGGTGATCCGCCAGCTCCTCCGCCAGTAGATGTAATTGAACTAAAAACTGAATTTCCGCCTCTTGTTGAATCTGATGGGGACGGAGTAAAACCTGCTCCTCCACCTCCAACGGTTACTGGAAGTGTACCTACACCAATACCAGTTAAAGATGCACAAGTTGCAAGAGGAGATCCTGTCCAAAGTGGAGTTGTAGCTGGGTCTTGAGATTCTCTATAACCTCCGCCACCTCCGCCGGCTCCTGTTGCAGGGCCTCCTGCTCCGCCACCAGCAACTACTAAATAATCAACTTTTTCATTACCAGCTGAACTACCTTGTGATGTTACACAAAGGTTTCCGTCTCCTGTAAATACATGAATTTTATAATCACCTACGGTAAATGTAGAATTACCTCCGGTTGCTTCAACATAAGCAGGTCCTGAAGATCCTGATCCAAAACCTAAAATTTGATAACCGAATGATTTGCCTTTATGAGAAGGCGTGCTTCTACAACTTTTACCTGAACCTGCTCCAAATGAGCCCGGTGTTGAAAAAAGGGTTTTTACATCTTTCATTCTTAAGCTCCTTATGCGTCGTTAGCAGCGTCAGTAGTAAAGAATAATTTAATACCTAATAATCTTGCATCAGCATTTAAATCATCTGCTGAAACATCTCTTGATATTTGAAAAAATACGTACTCATCTGTACTAGGTGAGCCCGCTATTGTTACTGCTCCACTTTCTGCTGTTACGTCTAAATCGTTTGATGTACCACTATGTGCTTTTGCTGTAGGTGCAACTGCAGTACCAAAAGCAGTATTTAAGTCTCCATTATCTGCTAATGCAACACCTTGCAAAGCCCACGAAGTTGTTCCAGTATTTGTTGAAGTGGCTGTGAAAAATGCTTGAAAAGTTACTGTGCCTTCATTCCATGATTTAGGAAAAGCAACAGCAAATTGTGCAAACTCATCTGAGTCTTTATCAAAATCTAAAACTTTTATTTCAGGTCCATTTGATAATTCTACTTGTGCAGCTTCTGCACCATTTGTAGTGTTAGGATACATTGAAATTGCTGGTACCCACATAGTTTCTTTACCTGCAACTTTAACTGCTGAACCACCAGCTTGAACAACACCAGTACCATTTGGTGCTATGTTAATATTTCCGTCTGCACCATCAGTTATTGTAATTGTACCTGAGTTAGTTCCTGAGTTTGTATCTAATATTAAATCGTGTGCTCCACTAGATGTAAGAGTAGCATTTGCTGCTCCTGTTCCAATTCTAGTTTCTCCAGTGCCTTTTGGTTTGATATGAACATCAACGTTAGTTTCTCCACTTGCACCTAAGATTGGTGGATTACCTGTTGCAGCATTAGTTACTTCTAATTCATTAACTGCTGAAGCTGTTGTTTGAAATATAATTTGTTCTGCTCCATTTGCGTCTGCAATAAAACCTGCATCTGCAATTTTAGGAGCTGTTAAAGTTTTGTTTGTTAAAGTTTGTGTTCCAGTAAGTGTTACATCACCATCTCCAAAACTTAAAGTTGCGATATCTGGATTAGTTCCATCATTAGCTGTTGCGAAAACTAATTGATCACCTTTGTCTGTTGTTCCGAAAGTAAAAGAATCTCCTGAACCAGAAGCATATTTAAATTGTACTGTATAAGCTCCGGAACTAGAATTTCTTAAAATATAAAAAGTTTGGACATCTAAGGGTATTGTAACAATTGCATTATCAGATAATGATCCGGTAAACTCAATCATTCTGTGAGATAAAACTGCACCAGTAGCTCCATCAGAAACAGATAAAGCAACTGTTCCACCACTAGTTAATGCTTGTTGTGTAAAACCACCAGAAATTTGTTCGATGATTTGTAAATTAGTATTTGTTTTTGTTCCCCATGTACCGGCATTTTCACCAGTTGCTTGAAGTTCTACCCCTAAAGGTGTGTATGTTGATGCCATAATTTTTATCTCCTATGCAGCGTCACTATACGTTGTATTTGATCCCGTGTCAACATCTTGATACGATTGAATTCCAAAACCTGTAGCAGTTCCAAAAGTAGCTACAGAACTAATTGTTTCAACACCTGTTAAGCCCATTACATCTGCAGGTGTTATTGCCCCTACGGACGACGTAGAAGACACTCCAGTTAATCCTACAAGCATTTGATCAAGATCTATTGATCCTACGGCTGAGGTTGTTGCAACGCCTGTTACAGGCACAAATTCTACAATACCTGCTATTAGATCACCAACTTCAGCTGTTGAAGAAACTCCTGTTAATGATGCTACAGAAGTTAAGTCAAGTGTTACAGAACCTACTGCAGAAGTTGTAGCAACTCCTGATATTCCTAATGTTAATTGAGCTGGATCTAATTCTCCAACAGAAGCAGTTGCAGAAACTCCGGTTAATGAAACTGTTGGTGATAATATAACTGTTGGTGAACCAATTGAGAATGTTGCAGAAACTCCGGTTACTCCCATAACATCAGCAGGGTTAAGTGTAAACATACCCCAACCATTTTCACCGTAAGTTCCATTACTCCAACCATTAACACCTAAGTTAGATGTAATTTCTTGACCATCTAATTCTACAGTTAAACCAGAGAAACCCCAACTTTCAAAGTTCCAAGTATCTCTACCCCAACCTTGTTCATTAAACGCTGATAAAGAACCTACTGATGCTGTTGCTGATACTCCAGTTACAGATACAACAGGACTATTACTTTCTCCCCAAGGCTCTTGACCCCATTCAGATCTACCCCAACCTTGTTCAGAAGATGCAACAGGTGTACCTAAAGATGAAGTTATAGATTGACCTGATAAGATTACTACTTCGTCATTAGCTTGACCCCAAGAACCACCATCGTTCCATGTGTCTGCACCAAAACCAGTTATAATAGCTTCAGTTGTGCCCCAACGACCGGTACTCCAGGTTGTGCCTGATTGGTTCCAAGTATTGGCCATAAGGAAGACCTCCTTATGCTAATCGTATGATTGCGTTCGATGCGTCTGCTGCAGGGAATTGAATTGTAAAAGTTCCACTAGATACTGTTTTGTCACCACCAAATGCGATAACAGCACATGCCGGATCACCAGAAGCAGAATCATTATAAATTAATGCACCGTTTGCTGTGAAAGATGCACTTGTGTAACTTACATCATTAAAATCACAAACAGCTGTTGTGCCGGATGCAGCTGGATCAACACTTGTAAGTGCTGCACCTTTTGCTACATAAGCAGATCCTGATGTATTAGAAATTTCGTTTGAAGTTGAATAAGCTGTTGTACTTGCACCTAATGATGCAGAACTAGTGTATAAAGCTATTCTAAAAGTGTTGCCGCCTGAAGCAGAAAAGTTATGAATTCCTTTTAAAAGTTCTACTTTAAAACTTGTGCATACCGCTGATGATATTGCCATAATATTTTATCTCCTATGGGTTTGCCGAGTTAACTGGAATACGAACAGCGCCATCTGTGTAGTCGTCTCTTCGTCTTCTACCAACTTGCTCATTAGCAAACTTTTGTACCTCTTGTTTATACTTATTTTCATAAAGTGTCAACATATCAATTGGGCCTTTTAAAAACCCGTATGTCTCTGATAGACAACAATACAATAGTCCATTAGGGAAATTCATACTAATATAATTAGTCTGATTACTAGACTCCAAAGTAGCTGGCATTTTGTTAAAATGCACTCTAAATTTGTAGGTTGTATCTGGAACTGGAGCAAACATCATTCTTCCAGATGTAGTGTCACTATCTCCTGTAGCACCACCAAACATTGCATAGTATTTAGGCTGTCCTCTTTTTGCAGTTTCTGTTGAGGGTACGTATTGTTGTAAGTATGTAATATCTTTTTTCTCTAGCCAAACATTATTTCCTGTTACATCAGAGGTTGAATCGTAGACTTGTATACCTCTAATAAATAATGCTCCTGCTGGAGCATTAATTGTTGATTGACCAGTTATTAAATTACCATCTTGTTGTTTTCTATCTGCATCAATAGGAACATCTCTCATAATTCTATATTGTGCGTTTAAGATTATGTTTTCTAATATATCAGTTGTTAAAACATTTGAATCTGTTTCTGTATAGTTTCTAAGTTGTGTAACTAAAGTGCTGTAACTTATACCTGCCATTACGCTACAACCTCTTTACATGTTGGACAACTTTTTCTAAACCTATTGTGTTTTGTACAATGCTCTGGTTTTACTTCTTGTTTTAAAACAACAGGTTCTTGTCTTTTAGGTTTAAATATATTTTTAATTTTATTCCAAATATAACTTATCATAATATACCTCTTATCATTGGACTAACATAAATGTTTTCTCCA
>Ga0209348_1001308_pt1 | contig 12157 bp, 12 predicted proteins | sample ETNvirenome_2_30_FD_184065 | JGI IMG/M metagenome (GOLD analysis project Ga0209348, IMG submission 184065) | Marine viral communities from the Pacific Ocean - ETNP_2_30 (SPAdes) (version 2) | ecosystem: Environmental > Aquatic > Marine > Oceanic | place: Pacific Ocean | collected 2013-06-22 | reverse complement strand
GTTATTTTATCTTCTCAACAAGCTAATGTTGTATGTGTATACAATAATACAAATAAAGAATTATCTTTCTCCCCTCCAATAAATGAAAATACTTACGCATTTTCAGGAGCGTGTACTATCGGAAATAAAGTAATATTTGCGCCTTACAATTCAAATTCTATAGGAATATTTGATATTGGAGAAACAAATATATATAGTAATTTTAAACCAGAAGATCAAAAAACTAAAACATTTATGGAAACGAATGAAAAATTTAATGGTGCAGTTTCCGTTGGTAATAAAGTTATATTCATACCAAAATCAACAAAATACGTAGGCGTTTTTGAGCTAAATAAATCATCTGAAAAAGATGATTCGGAAACGAATTTTAATCTTATACTTGGATTGTCTATTGGATTAGGTCTACCAGTATTAGCAATTATAATTATATTAATAATAAAAGATCCTGCAAATGTTATATATAAAAATAAATTTACTTAACTTGTTTATTATAATTTTTTTATTATAATAAATATGAGAGTTGTTATTATAATCGCTATAATAATAATTATATTAGGATTGGGTCTTGGATTAGGTCTTGGATTAGGCCTTAAGAAAGATGACGATAAGTATACGTATATAGGAGATAAAACTTATAAAAATTATATGAATATAGAAAACCTTTCAACAATTACAGAAATGGGGGATAAATTACAAAAATATTGGGCTATTATAGGGAAAGGGAGTATTGACGATTTTAAGAAAACAAGTTCAGGACAATATTTACTTAAAATGCCAGGATGTAAGGATGATGGCGAAGGATATTTAGTACAAACATTTAGTAAAGATAATATTACTATTTCTCAACCTGCAAGTTTTGAATACTTATTGAACTTGTCTATAATAAATTCTTGTGCTCCATTTGTAACAAATCCCGATACAATTATAACAGATTTTAATAAGGGTATTTGTAAACAAGGGAGTTTTGATATTGAATTTATTGCGTCAATACATTACAAAATAGATGGTGTTTGGATTGATAATCCAAAACTAATACGTCAAATAGGCGATTTTGATAAAACAGAATATAATAAAAAAATTCAAGAAACGAAATCAAATACAGCAAATACATTTTTTATGGCATTTCACATGGTTAATAAAAGTATGGGACAGATTGTTACTCAGGTCACTACGGTAATAGAAACTTTACCATATTCAATATACGAGGACCAAAACAATGACGGAAATATAGTAAAAAAGACTTTTCAATTATTAGCAATCAGAAAATAAATTTACTTAAATTCTTTTATACCTTCGTATAAAGCAATTGCTTTTCTAAAATACAATTCAAAACTATTAGGATCAAGATATTCTCTGACATCTCCCCATATATCATTTTTTATAGTCATTATATTATTTCTAAGAAATTCTAAAAATTTTTGTTTATTTAAATAATCCTTATCCGTTGATAATGTCATTTGATACATCACCTCTCCTCTCTCATCCTCGTCCTCAATACCTCTTATAAGTTTATTTAATCTACCACTCACTTTACCTACAATTGATTCTTCGTCGCTTATTGTTATAAACATATTATCAAACCCCGATAAAGCATTAATCAATCTATTTCCATATCCCGTCGAACACTTTCCACTTGCATCAACCAATTCTTCAACAATTCTCTTTTGCATATCGAATTCTGATACGTGATTTATTGAATAATTGTATACTTTTTGAAGTATCGTTGACAATGAGATATTTAATTGCGAATATAAAGATGTATCCATCTCAATTCTATTCATTGCTATATTAAAACTCTTCTTATCATCATCACTTAATTCTAGTAACGTATTTAATTTATTTTTTACAAAATCAAAGTTAATATGAGAAGGATGAGGTTTGGATATAATCGTATCTAATATAGGAAGGATATCTTTATCTAAATTAATTTTATGAACGTTTTGTTGATCATCGTATATCGTAAACTTACGATTACCTAATACATTCATAATCTGCCTTGCAAGCTCTTTGTATTCATCGTTACCTAATCCGAGTAACACGTCAGTTGCATCAGCTCGTAAATTATATTCTAATTGTAAATCGGTTGCAAAACCATACAAAGTTCCTAAAATATAATGATGATAATCATATTCATATACTTTTTCAGGATAATTTTGTAATAGATTCTGACAAGATAATATCTTATACGTTGCAAACGGTGATTTCAAATTAGTAAAAAACCAAAGCAAAGGAAAAATAAACTTATCTTTATCTAAATTATATACTCTATCTAACGATAATATCATCTTGTATCTAAATTCGCATTCTACAAAACTATCATTCAAAATCACCTTAAAATGTTCTAATGCCTTTTCCTCAAAATCTTCGGAATAAGTAAGATAAACAATTGCTATAATCTTACATGGTAAAGGAATATCGTGATAATGATAATCTAATACATTATGAAGTGTTTGAAAATTTAAATCGTCTTTAGATTTCATACACAAACATTTACAACATTCAACTTTTAATGTTGGTTCGATTTTTGATAATTTACATATATCCTGAATAAATTTTTTGAGTAAACTTGTACCGGTTATCATATACATACTATTAATTTTGTTTATGATTTCTATAACATCTTTATCAGAATATAAATTTATTATTTGTATTCTTTCGATAGATGACAAATTCATATCTAATATCTTTTCTAATTCATTATCATAATCCATTTCCTTCTCTTCACAGCCTAATATACTATCTATTGTAGTTGTCATTTTATTTTATCCCACAAACTTTAAATAAATTTATTTATAATTACTATAAATAAAAATGGCAACTAAACGTAATAAGCGCCGTTCTTGTAAATACGGCAAACTCAAACGACCTATTCGTACTAAGAAAGGTCGCAAGAGAAGATGTAAAAAGAGAAAAACAAAGAGAAAAACAAAGAGAAAAACAAAGAGGAAGAGTTTTAAAATGCTTGCATCCAGTAATGCCTGTGAAAATTATAAATTAAAAAGAGAATGTGAAGCAGATGGTATGGAATGTGTATGGTTAGGTACGAAAGATAGAAGAATGGAAAGATTAGGTGGTAGACCTGGTATAGGATGTGTATCTTTGGACCGTGCATCTGATTTACTTGATGATTATGCAGGTATTATGAGTTCTCGTAGTCGTATTATGATAGGTCAAAATAGAAGAGCAGATACAATACGTGAATCGAATAATTATCAAGATAATTTACTAAAAAATACGGTAAAACGTAGATTGGCTGAGATGGGTATTACAGAAGATATGGCTGACTATAAAGAAATATTCAGAGATACACTATATCAATTATCTCAAAGAGTTGAAAGTGCAACAGCTTCAAGAGAAGCTCAGTTACGTGAAAGAGACAGACGGAGACAACAAAGAGACTCTCAAATACGTGAAAGAGACAGACAAAGACAAATACAATCAGAAAGAAGAGCTCAATTAAGATTACAAAGAGAACAACGTAGACAAAGAGAAAGAGAAAGACAAAGAAGACAACTCGAAGAAAGTCAGGCTGATATATTAAGAAGAAATGAAGAAAGAGTATCTGAATTAGAAACACAATTTTCAAATGAAGAAGGAGATGAGTGTCCAATATGTATGAGTGTCCTTCCTATAAGTTTTGGTAATTTGTTAGAACAACTAAAATTAACAAAGTATAAAAGTGCAATGAATTCATTAGGATATAACAATATGAAAGATGTTATAAATAAATATAATGAAAATAAACATGAATTTATAGGACAATGTTTAGAATTAGGAATGACTAATGCATCTTTAAGAAAATTAACAAAGGCTATTGATGATTTAAGTGTATATCAGAGAACACTTCCGTGTGGTCACGAATTTCACAAGGCATGTGTTAATAAATTAACAAGAAAAAAATGCCCAATGTGTAGAGCGGCATTTAAATTTAGATTTATTTAATTTATTTATAATAACTATAAATAAATATGGCAACCAAACGAATGAAACGTACCAAACGAATGAAACGTACCAAACGTACAAAAAGTACAAAACGCACAAAACGCGCAAATTATAAAAAAAAATTGAAAAAAAAATATGAAAAATACAGTAAAAATCATAGACGTACCTATAAAATGATGAACGAAGAATCTAACTTAACTAATCAAAAATCTTCTTCGGAAGATTTAGAAACTATTGAATTCCCTGGAGTTCCATTAACAACACAAACTATAGCAAGTAATACACCTAGGAGATATGCAAGAAGATTTCCTGAACTTGACAGATTGAGAGCAAGATCAAATATGAATGCGCTTATGGACGCTGAATTGGAGGCGGAGGCGGAGGCGGAATATTGTAGACCTGATTTACAAGGAGAAGACTTCTTGAATGTAAGAAGATCCGATCAACAATATCTTGATAATTTGAATAGAAGTGATGAAGAGAAAGATAAATATATTATGAGTATTATTATGAATGATGAAGAAAAAATCCAAAAAGATTTTCCTTATGTATCTCATATTCAAAAACTACAATCTCTTTTGAATACTGATAGATATGTTATAAAAAATATTGATAAATTTATAATTTATGCAATTCAAAATAATAAACCATATGCTCTAAAAATGCTCTTACTATCACGCGATCCAAGAAAAATAATTCCGGAAGAATGGAATACATTGACAAATAATAAAAAAATTAAAAATATGTTAAATTTATTTAGAAATAAATCACTTACTAATTTACAAAGACAGGAAGAAATAAGTAAACCACAAATATTAGGACCTAAATTAACTATGGCCGAATTAAAAAAACAACGAAAAGAAAAAATGAAAAACAACCCCCAAGAACAAACTCCGGTTTTGAGTCTTAGTATTAAATCACGCAAATCTAAATCTAAATCTAAATCTAAACCTAAATCTAAATCTAAACCTACACCCGTATCTACACCCGTATCTAGAGCTTCTCCAATACAGTATACACCACCGTTATCTGATGATTTATCTGTTTTTGAACAAATAGCTGAGAGTCAAAGATCTAATAATAAATCTTATGTATTTAAAACACCTGAAGAATATAAAAAGTCATTTAAATCAGAAAATGATAAACAAAAAATGAGAAAAGAATTAGCAAAAAGATTTACACAATCAAGCGATGATGTTCTTGATTTTATTGAAAATAACCCTATTGGTGAACGTAGAACACCATCTTCTCCATCATATGATAACCAAATTGATCCACTTACCAATATTTTAAATGATATAACAACAGCCGTTAGTAGTGCAATTCCAACTGCAAATGTACAGACACCTAGTATGTATGACTTATTTGGAACAGATAGCGAAGATGAAGATGATTCAATTGCAAGAGCTTCTCCGGGTGAAAGGACAGTACCAACTATTTCAGAAATAGATAGTATGACTGTTAAAGAATTACAGCAAGTATGTAGAGACCATAATATAAAAGGATATTCTAAATATAAGAAAAAAAATGCATTAAAATCATTTATTAAAAATCAATTAGGTTTATGACTAGCTGATACTAATCCAATATATTTTTATGATACTAAAAGTCCATATAAAGAATTTAGTAATTTTTATATACATAAAATTCCTTTACTTATGTTTGGTAAAAAATGGAAAACATCAGAACATATTTTTCAGTCTTTAAAATTTGATGATGAAGAATACAGAGAAGTCATAAGAAATACATCTACTCCGGGTAAAGCATTTATATTAGCCAGACAAAAAATTGTAAGCGGATATAAATGGAGAACCGATTTAAATCCTACAATAAGAAAATATTTAGATAAAGGTGTAGTTATAAGATCAGATTGGCATAGAATAAAGGTAGACATAATGTTAGATATAATTAGAGTTAAATTTACACAAGACGAACATTGTAAAAATGTATTATTATCAACAGGCAATAGACAACTAATAGAACATACTTATCGTGATCGTTTCTGGGGGGATGGTGGTGATGGAAGCGGAAAAAATATGTTAGGAAAATGTCTTATGAAAATAAGAGATGAACTAAAAAAAAAAATAAATTTTTAATAAATTATTAAAAATTTTTATATATATATAAATGGCAACTAAACGTAGATGCAAAAAGGGGAATTTAAAAGTTCCCGTACCAACTCCAACCGGAGGTAAACGAGTATGCAGAAAAAGAAGCAAAAATTCAACCCAAAGTAAAAGTAAACGCAAATGTAAACACGGTAAACTTAAAGCTCCCATAAAAACTCCGAAAGGAGGTAAACGTAGATGCAAAAAGAAAAGATCGGGTAGACGCAAATGTAAACACGGTAACCTTAAAACTCCTATAAAAACTCCAACCGGAGGTAAACGTAGATGCAAAAAGAAAAGATCGGGTAGAAGGAGAACACGAAATAGTACTCGTCGTCCTCCGGGTGGTCGTCGCAGTCGTCCTGCGGGTAATCGTAGTCCTCCGGGTGGTCGTCGCAGTCGTCCTGCGGGTAATCGTCGTCCTCCGGGAGGCGGAGGCGGAGGCGGAGGCGGAGGCAGTTCTTCTATTTTAAGTCGTGTATTTGGTCCGAGTAGTCCGAGTAGTCCGAGTAGTCCGAGTAGTCCGAGTAGTCCGAGTAGTCCGAGTAGTCCGAGTCGTGGTGGTGGTAATATGTGTCGTGCAAGAAGACATACCCTAACTTCGTGTTCCGGTATGAGTCCTACAGAAAGAAGGGTCAGTTATAAGAGGCAAAGTATGCAGGTACATCCAGATAGGCAGGGAAATAGGAATTGTAGGGAATATGCAACTGAAAAATTTCAGAGATTAAAACAAATGTGTGGATAAAATTGATTATTAATTATTATATTATACCTTAAATATAATAATGGAAGACGAAATTTGTATGAGTTGTGAAAGGGATAATGGAGTAACTAATAAATCTAACTGTAAATATTGTGGGGATCCTCTATGTAGAAATATATGGAAATTTAAACATGGTATAAATACTACACTTAAAGTGAATACAACAAACAAAAATGAATTTGAACCATTCAGAACGTTTGATGATGAATATAAATACACGTTTTCTTGTTGTTCGACAGAAATAAATTTTGAAGAAGAAACTATAAAATTTCACATAAAAAACCTGAAAAAGCCAATATTTATAATGTTTGATGATGTTGCAAGAATGAAAATAAACAGACATCCACAATTTCAGCATTATTGTAGTTTAAATCTTACATTAATGAATAAAACAGAAATTAAAATATATAGAAATAATGTTAATTTAAAATTATTTGAAGTGTTGGATAAGTTTTTAGAAACTAAAGATGTTTAATTAACACTTTAATTAACACTTTAATTAAGTCCAGTAATGAGATCCATTCCAATTAATTTTTATTACGTCTTTTTTTGAAACTTTACCAAAAGGCAAAAATTCTATTGTTTTACCATCCTGTGTATTTTTTACTAACACACTCTTCTTGTACATATTACAAAATAACTTAATTTCTATTCCACCACCCCATGAAGAGGTGCTTCGCATTTTCTCAATGTATTCTTCAATATCATCAAATTCATCGTTACCATCTACAAATTCTTCTATTCTTATTTGGTCTATAATAACCGGGTTATTTTTCATATAATTACATATATTTTGTCTCAACTCTTTTCCACTCAAATCAACAAACTGTGATAATGTATTAAACAGACAACTCATTTTATATAATACATTATCAATTTAAATTGTGTTAAATTATTCGTTTCACGTATAATTTCACGTATCGTGTTCTTTTCTGTGACACTCTTCGCATAAGATCATCAAATTGTGTTCCGTATTTTTATGAAAATGTTCTATCATACCCTTCTCATTCGCCGTATGTTGCTCATGTATATGATGTGTATGAAGATGTTCTTCACTACCACACTTTTCACAATGATCTACTATAACCTTTTGATTATATCTACTTCTTTTATTTTTTAGTATCAAATCACTCTTTTTATTAAACCTGTTTCTAAAAGAATATGCAAGTTTAATAAAGTCACTATTCAAATCCAAATAATTTGCGATTTCTATTCCATATTCTTCATCACCACTACCCTCTCTCAACTTTCTTTCAAATTGTATTTGTCCATCTTTCATATCTATCTTAAAGTGATTTATAATCAACTTTTCATTATTTTTTATATTATCAAATTTAATAATACCATGAAGATGTGTTGTAAATAGGAATGTGCAATTTCTTTCCAATAATTTTAATATGGCACTACATACGATACCTATTGAACTTGCAATCTCGGTTCCCGATGTCAATTCATCACATAATACCAAAGTATTTTCATCACTCGTATTTAGTATATTCTTTAATTCCATCATCTCACTTATAAAAGTTGATTGTGCTTTGAATAAATTATCTGTGCTTGATATTTTGCTGATGATAGAACTATAAGGAGAATACTCAAATTCAGATGCCGAAACATAAAATCCTATTTGAGCTAATACAATATTACAACCAACCGATCTCATTAAAGAACTTTTACCTGATGAATTCAATCCAAATAAAATCATACCTTTTTTATCATCATTTAAACTGATATCATTTGTGATATATTGTTTATTCTTGTGTATTTGTTCAATAATAGGATGGCGAATATTTTTAAAATTGAAATAAGAATCATTTTGTAAATTAATTATAGGTTTTGTATAATTATACTTGCCTGAAATGATAGCTCCACACACACTTATATCTATTTCTCCAATAATATTACAGGTTTTTTGTATCACATCAGAAAATTTTTCATCAAACATCTTACACACTTTTTTGTACTCATCATATACTAATTGCGTCAGTTCTTCTATGTGTTTTTCCTGTTCCTTTTCTAATATATTAAGCGCACTACACCTTAATTTTACATAATTAGAATGAACACTAACCTCAAAATTTGAGATGTGATGTTCCAAATTACATTTAAAATCACCTTTCAATACTATTTTTCTATCTTCATCCTTAATATCGTTCCATGCTCTTTTAGTGGTTTTTAAGTAATATCCTTCTTTGTCTGTGCTACACAAAGTGACTTTTGCCCTTTGATTTTCTAAGAATCCTTCAAATTGGTTGAAGAGTGATTTAATTGTATTTATTTTATCAGATACTTTATCGATGCTTTCAAAACAATTTTTATTGAAGAATGAAATAGAATAATCATTGCAATTTGACATAATATTTAAATTGAATAAACGTGTGTATGTATTATAAAATTCTTTGAATGACTTAATAAAATTAGAATCTATATCAAAATTATTTTTTAATTTTGTAAATAATGCTATTATATTCTTATAAGAATTATTAAGATTTGCGAATGAGTTTGGAAGGAGTTGTCCAAGTATCATTTTTCTATGACATTTTTCAATATCACTAATATTTTCTAATAATGATTTGTATTCTTTGGTATTATCTTTGAAATATTCTATATTATTATATCTTTTGTTTAATTCATCGTGACATACAATTGGATTTGTTAGACGATGTTTAAGAAGTCTTTCTCCTATTTTAGTAGACGTTTTATTTATAATATCAAACAATTGAAGTATGTGTAGTTCTTTGAAAGCATCATGATTTAGTTTAAGAAAATTTTCGGAATAACTAATATTATTTGGTTTGTATATTTTTTTAATTATGTTGGGATCATGCTCATAAGCAAACTGAAGAAGATGGATATAACAGTAAAGCAAATCCTGATTTCTTTCTAAATTGAGATATTCTATGATATTTAGTAAATTATGTTTTCCAAATACTTTTTCAAGAAATGTTGTTTGATAATCAATATTTTTAAACTCTTTACTATCTTTTAGTTCGTGTATCAGTGTATTATTTGTAATATTATCGGGTAATTGTATATTACTTATAATTTCTCTTGGATTTATACTATCAATTTGTTTGTGTATTTCATTCATAATAAAATCTTTTGTGTTATGACACTCAAACACTTTATTCTTTCCGGTAGATAAATCTATACTTGATATATACACAGAATACTTCTCGGTTTTACTTATTACACAATTGTAATTTTCTACTATAACACACATCAACTCATTATTTGTATTATAATTATCTTCATCTATATAAGTACTTGGACTAAATATTCCAAATAATTCATGATCCTTATTCTTCTTTTTAACCTTATCCTGATTATATATTGCAACAGTTAGATTATTTTTTAATAATAGTTTAAGATGCTTAGAAACAGCTTCACACGGAAAACCACACATATACGGATTATCTATATTGTGAGGTTTAGATTTATTCTTCTTAGTCATACGACTATTTAATATGTCAGTTACTAATTTCACATGACCCATCTTAACTCTTTCACAATCAAATCCATACACCTCATAAAATCCACCTACCTGCATCAATAAAATACAATTCTTATATTTATTGTCCAAATCTTTTTGTATCTTCGTATATTTCTCTAACATAGGACTTAACATTCTTATTTTAAAGTGATTATTACTTTAAAATATAATTAATACAATTAAATAATATACGAAAGTATAAAATTTTAGAAATTATGAATATTAGAAATACAAATAATGTAGTTATTATATTTATTATTATTTTTGTGTAATTAATATTAATTACTACTATGATTAAAAGTAAAGAAGATATAATTGTAAAAATAGTTAAACATATTGATATAGGAGCATTTATTTCAGAGGACATATTATATTGTAATAAATATATCTCTTTTTCAATTTTTATAATACGATCACATAATAGAGCATAAAGATATAGTTTCTTCGTGTTGATATTTTGTGGAAATGTTATATTTTCTTGAGTAAATATTGTATCGATCCATTTTTCTGTAAGTTAGATTGTTTCCTGATAAAGTGATTTTTGTATTCTTAATTTTTTTTTTGAACCCGCCTGAATCAAAAGTAATTTCTCCTATTTTTTCATTATTTTTATTATTAATTGTTAGTAATGTTTGTGGAATAAAATTAATATTAAAATTATATGTATATAATATATTTCCATAATTATCGAAAACTTTAATATCTCTTAGAAGAAAATAAAATGTTTTACATGTTAATCTTAAATTTTTATAGGATGAAGTATTTTTTACAAATTTAAATAAATATTGAATAATTTCTATCGGTAATTTATCCATTTAAACAATCTAATAAATATTTAAATATATTTCAATTTTTATAATATATTTATAAAAATTTCAATAATTATACACTCATTTTCATTTTTCTTTTCCTACGCGATTTTCTACCTTTTTTGGCCCCGGGTTTTCTTCTACAGGTTCCTTTGTTAGGAGGGCTCTTCTTTTTACCTCTCTTACATCTCCTTTTACTCTTTCTCTTAGTCATCTTTTTACCTTTTTTGGGTCCGGGTTTCTTTTTGCATCCACCGGATTTCTTAGTTCCGCGCCTACACGGAGATCTGGAACGGGATCTGGAACGGGATCTGGAACGGGATCTGGAACGGGATCTGGAACGGGATCTGGAACGCATACTAAAACTTAAAGCATATCGTTTTCTTTGAGGACCCTGATAAGCAGTACCGGCGGCAACACCGGGTTTGTTTGCACAACCTTTGTATTTACCGTTTTTAGACATACGGGTATTGCAATTTGGGTCAGAATCACATGCAGCTTTGCTTGTCTTTTTCCCACACATACTTTTAGGTGATCTTGATCTACTCTTTCTCTTAGGTGATCTTGATCTACTCTTTCTACTCTTTCTCTTTGTCTTTCTACTCTTTCTCTTGGGTTTACACATTTTATTCTTTGAGCATCGTTTAAGTTTTTTGCCGCTGCATCCGCGACGAGTCTTGCCTTTAGGACAACGTTTAACCATTTTATTTATATGAATTAAAAAAATAAAAAAAAATTTTTTTTTTCTTTGAAATTATGATAAATTAATAAATTATTTTTTGTTTTTTCGATATTTATTGTATATTCATAAAAATTCTTTATCTTGTTGTCTGTATCTATTATATAAATATTTTGATCAACATATTTATTTGTATTTATTGTAATCGGATTTGTATTTTCAACTTCAAAAAAGTAAGATGGTTCATATAAAGTCGGCAAAAAATTTTTTAATTGAGGTAAGATTTTTTTATTAACAAATAGATTTATCTTTTCAAAATAAAAATTATGAATAAAAATTATACTCATATTCATACATACATAA
>Ga0209348_1001306_pt1 | contig 12166 bp, 16 predicted proteins | sample ETNvirenome_2_30_FD_184065 | JGI IMG/M metagenome (GOLD analysis project Ga0209348, IMG submission 184065) | Marine viral communities from the Pacific Ocean - ETNP_2_30 (SPAdes) (version 2) | ecosystem: Environmental > Aquatic > Marine > Oceanic | place: Pacific Ocean | collected 2013-06-22 | reverse complement strand
GTTCCTTCATGCGTTAGCTTTTGCAGTCAATACCATACCTGATAGGTCATTAAGTTTTCAGGTAGTCTTTACAGGTTGTGAAGAAAAGAACAATGTACATGGTGGTGCTATGTGGGCAAGAATGCCTATACAAGCACTTGTGGCAGACATACCTGTAGACGAATGGGCAGAACCAATGGAAGACCATCTATGTCAACCTTGGGATTGTGAAGCTAGAAATCATAGTGTAATAGTTATGGATAGAGTTAGTTCTTCTCCTTGGCTATGTAAGATAGATAATCAGTTCTTTACTGCGAAGTATTTATTCACAGTAGACTACACTGAAAGTGATATAGCAGATGACCCTGCACAACATAAACAATCACATGTGATGTATTTGTTAGATGCAGGTAAGTGGACAGGCAATATAGTTGCATTACCTAATAACAGAGTTAGAGCAACAAGTCCTGCATTATGGGTAACAGGCGAAGGTGCTCCTGATTTTGCTCCCTCACAGTGGACACATTCAGCAGAGGCACATGAATCCTACTTAGACCCTTTTACAACATTTAACAATCTATATTCAGATGGTGGCAAGACTACAAACAATAAAAAGAAAAATAAAAAATAAACAAAAACTTGGTTTTTCTGAAAGAGCTAGAGCAGTGAATAAAGGATTGTTACCTTCAAAGGCGAAAAAGAATGGCACTAAAAAAAGCTAAAAAAACAATAAAGAAAGTAGCAGGAAAATTAAAGAAAGCTAGTAAAGCTCACGCAGGTCAAGCTAAAGCTCTTTCAGCTTTGAAACTGAGTTCAGGTGGAAGCACTGTCAATAAAGCAGGGAACTATACTAAACCAACTATGCGTAAAAATTTATTTAACAGAATAAAAGCAAGTGGTAAAGGGGGTTCTCCGGGACAGTGGTCTGCACGTAAAGCACAGATGTTAGCTAAACAATACAAAGCTAAAGGTGGGGGTTACAGAAGCTAATGCCGAAAAAAAAGAAAAGAGACCCTAAAGTTGGCACAGGTAAAAAACCCAAAGGGTCAGGCAGAAGACTATATACGGATGAAAACCCTAAAGACACAGTTAGCATCAAGTTCGCCACACCTGCAGATGCAAGAGCCACAGTTGCAAAAGTTAAAAAAATTAATAAACCATATGCGAGAAAGATACAAATACTTACAGTCGCTGAACAACGAGCCAAAGTGATGGGCAAAACAGAAGTTGTCGCAATATTTAAAAAAGCAAAAGAAAGTTTGAAGAAAGCACATGAACGAAAAAAGAAAAAGGTGTGATACTTGTGAGTGCTACGATTGTGACTGCGATGAATGTAACTGCGATTGTCACGAAGAAGAAGACGAGGTGCAGGGAGCACCTGTATGATAGAGTTTCTTCTTGTGTTTATGATTGACACAAGAATTATAAACCAAACCCAAAGATTTGAAGATATTGATAAATGTCTATACTTTGCAGAACGTCTGCATAACCAACCAGCAATACCAACAGAGGATGGAAATCAACGAATAACTGCATACTGCAAACCTATAAGGAAATAAAATGTTAGCAGAACTAGCTGCAGCGAATGCTGCTTTCGGAATAATAAAAAATTTCGTGTCAAACGGAAAAGAACTTTCAGGTTGTGTAAAACAGATATCAGATTTTGTATTCTCAAAAGAGCAGTTAGAAAAGAAGGCAAGTAAGAAAAAAGCAAGTGGTGGTGGTTCAGACCTAGAAGAGTTCATGGCTCTTGAACAAATAAGAGAAAAAGAAGAAGAACTCAAGAAGATAATGATTTATCTAGGAAGACCCGGACTTTGGCAAGATTGGCAAAGATTTCAAGCAGAGGCTAGGAAATCAAGACGATATCAAGAAAAGATGGCAGAGAAGCGTAAGCAAGAATTAATAGAATACGCAGGATATGGAATAGCTTTTATATTTATATTATTCTTTGCAGGAATTTTATCATGGCTACTGGCAAAATGGATGGGTAAAATATAATGGCACTTACTAAAGGACAAAGGTCACTAGTTGCGTGGACAAAACAAAAATGGCGAACAAAATCTGGTAAACCTAGTACACAGGGGAGTAAAGCAACTGGTGAACGTTATTTACCTGAAAAAGCAATTAAGGCTTTATCTTCCCGTGAATATGCCGCCACTTCGGCTGCTAAACGCAAAGCGACTAAGAGAGGTAAACAATTTTCTAAACAACCCCGCAAGACTGCAAAGAAAACATCAAGATTTCGTAGATTCAGCTAAGTTAAAAGAAGACTTAAAACAACAAAGAATAAAAGAGAAAATAGTAAATGATACAAGCACTAATAGGACCAATAGCAAACCTCGCAGGAACGTGGTTTCAAAACAAAATAGAAAAAACAAAGGCAGATGGACAAGCTAAAGTTGCAGAGGCAAAAGCTCGTGCTACTGTTGCTGAAAAGGTTGCAACAGGTCAGGTTGAGTGGGAAGGTAAGATGGCAGATGCTACAGTGGATAGCTGGAAAGACGAGTTTGCCTTAGTAGTGCTATTAGCTCCTGCTATACTAGTCTTCATACCCGGAATGCGAGAGTATGTAAAAGAAGGCTTTGAGATATTAGCTACATTACCTGATTGGTATCAGTATCTATTATACATAGCTATATCTGCATCCTTTGGTATTAAAGGTGTAGGACAAGCAGCTAAGATGTTGAAGAAGAAGTAATGCAAGATACAGTGTCTGCAATAAATAAAATAATAGAGGATTACATATTACCTAGCGTTCAGATGCATGGTGGTCATGTGAAGTTACAATCTTTTAAAGATGGTGTAGCTACAATATTTTTAAGTGGTGCTTGTAGTGGATGTGCAATGTCTACACAAACATTAAAGATGGGTATAGAGAATATGTTAAAGCATTATATACCTGAAGTTTTAGCAGTAGAAGGTATTGAAGACCCTAATTCCACTGTTGCTCCATACTATCAATAGGGATAACATGAGTTTAAAAGCATTGACATTTTTAAAGTTATCAAGTATAATATGTAAGATAGGTAACTATTTTTGGCATCTGCACGTAAAAGAGATACGTAAGAAACAACTAGAGTTAGGACTTAGACGATGAACATAAATACACTCAGAGAAGAAATTGAGGCAGATGAGGGTGTAAAGTATGAACTGTACTATTGCTCAGAAAATCATTTGACTGGGGGTATTGGGCATCTTATCACAGAATGGGATATAGATTACTATGGTAAACCTATAGGATATCCTATATCTGAACAACAAGTACAAGATTGGTTTTTAAATGATGTGCAAGTTGCAATACAAGATTGTCAAACCATATTTAATTCTTTTGATAAACTACCTGACGAAATACAACACGTATTAATTAATATGTCATTTCAACTTGGCAAACCTCGTTTATCCAAATTTAAAAAAATGATAGCTGCAGTAGAAGCAGAAGACTATCAAGAAATGGCAAATCAGATGGAAGACTCACGTTGGTACAAACAAACAACGAACAGGGCACAACGTCTAATAGATAGAGTCGCAGCACAAGGAATACCACATTGAGTAGAGAACTAACAGAAAGACAACAGAAGTTTTTAAGTGTGCTCTTTGAAGAGGCAGGTGGTGATGTAGTACAAGCAAAACTACTTGCAGGATATTCAGAGAATACATCTACATCTACTGTTGTAGCTTCTATGAAAGATGAGATTATGGAAGCAACACAACTCTACATGAGTCGTAATGCACCTAAAGCAGCAGTGGCTATGGTAAGTGGTGTTGATGACCCAACGCAGTTAGGTATCAGAGATAAATTGTCTGCATCAAAAGAATTATTAGATAGAGTTGGTTTAATTAAAACTGAAAAGGTACAGGTGGAAGCATCAGGTGGAGTGATGATATTACCACCAAAGAAGGATTAATGAATAGAAGTTTAGGCAAGTGGAAGTTACCACAACCCACAGATTTAAAAGATGAAGACCAAAAGGAGTGGACACAAGTTCCTAGAATATCAAGGATAATACCTTTTGGATATAAAAAGAATGAAGAAGACCCTGATGTATTAGACCCTATACCTTTTGAATTAGAAGCTATAGATATGGCTAGAAAGTATGTTAATCAATATTCCTATAGACAAGTAGCAAATTGGATAACAAAAAAGACAGGAAGAGAAATATCACACGTAGGGTTACGAAAAAGATTAATGCATGAACGACAACGTAAGAACCAAGCTAGAACTCTCCGAAAATGGGCTGAGTATGCCGAAAAGGCAATACAAAAAGCGAAAGCCATTGAAGAAGGCAAAATCGGAGCAAGAGCTTAAACAAATAGATGACGTGGAAGCTATACCTGTTGAAGAACAGAATATAGTGTTTCAACCAAACGAAGGTCCTCAAACAGAGTTCCTTGCTGCACCTGAAAGAGAAGTTTTATATGGTGGTAGTGCAGGTGGTGGTAAGTCTTATGCTATGTTAGCAGACCCACTACGTTACATGGGTCATCCACAGTTTAGTGGTTTGTTATTACGACATACCACAGAAGAGTTGAGAGAACTTGTTTGGAAGTCAAGAGAATTATATCCTTTAATATACAAAGGAATAAAGTGGTCAGAAAGAAAGATGCAATGGGTAGCTCCATCAGGTGCAAGACTGTGGATGTCCTACTTAGACCGAGATGATGACGTACTAAGATATCAGGGTTTAGCTTTTAGTTGGATAGGCTTTGATGAATTAACGCAATGGGCAACACCATTTGCTTGGAACTACATGAGGTCAAGACTTCGTTCTACTGCACACGATTTACCTGTGTATATGAGAGCAACAACTAACCCCGGAGGTCCGGGACATCAATGGGTTAAGAAAATGTTTATTGACCCTGCACCTTATGGAAGAGCATTTGATGCCACAAATATTGAAACAGGAAAGGTTCTTAAATACCCTGATGGGCATAGTAAAGCAGGGGAGGCACTTTTCAAACGAAGATTCATACCTGCTAGATTATCTGACAACCCATATTTATCATCTCAAGGAGACTACGAAGCTATGCTTCTTTCCCTACCTGAACACCAAAAGAAGCAATTGCTTGAGGGTGATTGGGATATTAAAGAAGGTGCTGCTTTCACTGAGTTTAATAGGGATATTCACGTTACTGAACCTTTTGACGTTCCAAGAAATTGGGTTAAGTTTCGTGCTTGTGACTATGGTTATGGTTCTTATAGTGCTGTGTTGTGGTTTGCTATTTCTCCAGATGAACAACTTATTGTATATAGAGAGTTGTATGTTTCTAAAGTCCTTGCCACAGATTTGGCAGATATGATACTAGAGCTAGAAGAAGATGATGGAAATATTAAGTATGGTGTTTTGGATAGCTCTCTTTGGCACAAACGTGGTGATACTGGTCCTTCTCTTGCTGAACAAATGATACAAAAGGGATGTCGTTGGAGACCATCAGATAGAAGTAGAGGCAGTCGTGTTGCAGGTAAGAATGAGATACATAGACGATTGCAGATAGATGAATTTACACAAGAACCAAGAATGGTTATATTTAATACTTGCACAAACATTGTTTCTCAACTACCTGCAATACCTTTGGATAAAAAGAATCCAGAGGATGTAGATACAAGAGCAGAAGACCATATCTATGATGCATTACGATATGGCATTATGTCAAGACCTAGATTTAGTATATTTGACTATGACCCTATGGGCAGACCACAAAGTAATATGCCTGTAGCAGACGCAACCTTTGGATATTAATATGGCAGAAGATGATATAATGATTGAAGACGAAGCGATAGCTTTGGATGATACACAAGAACCTGATATAGATGACTCAAACGTGACCAACTTAGCAGGGCATGTTATGGGTAAATACAAAAAAGCTGAAGACTACAGATATGAAGACGAACAAAGATGGGTGAGAGCTTATAGGAACTACAGAGGATTGTATGGTCCTGATGTTCAATTTACTGAAGCAGAAAAGTCAAGAGTATTTATAAAAGTTACTAAGACCAAAACATTGGCAGCTTATGGGCAAATTGTTGATGTTTTGTTTGCAGGTGGTAAATTTCCAATAAGTATAGAACCTACAGAATTACCAGAAGGAGTAAAAAAAGATGTTCACTTTGACCCCAAAGAACCTGAAGAACTTTCTAATCAACCAAATATGGAATCCCCTTATGGTTTCAATGATGATGGCATGGAGTTCCCTAAAGGAGCTACTGCTCAAAGTTTACAAAAAGGTCTTGGTCCTTTGCAAGAAAAGTTGCAGGATGTTGAAAACCTTAAAGAAGGCGTTGGTGAAACTCCGACAGCGATAACATTTAGTCCTGCCATGGTTGCAGCAAAGTCTATGGAAAAAAAGATTGTAGACCAACTGCAAGAATCAGGAGCAAACAAACATCTAAGAAGCACTGCATTTGAAATGGCTTTGTTTGGCACAGGTGTTATGAAAGGACCTTTTGCTATAGACAAAGAGTATCCTAATTGGAATGATGAAGGTGACTATAGTCCTAGATTTAAAACTATACCACAAGTTTCACATGTATCAATTTGGGACTTTTATCCTGACCCTGACGCAGACAACATAGATCAAGCACAGTATGTTATAGAAAGACATAAGATGTCAAGGTCTGATTTAAGAGCATTAAAAAAGAGACCTTACTTTAGAGATGGTGTAATTGACATAGTGATTGAAGAGGGTGAGAACTATGTTAAGAAATATTGGGAAGATGATTTAACAGATTATAATCAAGAAAACTATGTAGAAAGATTTGAAGTCTTTGAATATTGGGGTATGATAGATACCTCTTTATTAACTGAAGAAGGTATTGAAATACCTGACGAGTTAAAAGAGTTTGATGAACTACAAGCTAATATATGGGTTTGTAATAATAGATTAATAAGAGCAGTATTAAATCCATTCAAACCTGCTATGATACCTTACATGGCAGCACCTTATGAATTAAATCCATATTCATTCTTTGGTGTTGGATTAGCAGAAAATATGGATGATACACAAACCTTGATGAATGGTTTTATGAGAATGGCAGTTGATAATGCAGTTCTATCAGGAAACTTACTTATAGAGGTAGATGAAACAAACTTAGTTCCGGGTCAAGATTTATCTGTATATCCGGGTAAAGTATTTAGGAGACAAGGTGGAGCACCGGGACAAGCTATCTTTGGTACGAAGTTTCCAAATGTGTCTAACGAAAATTTACAACTGTTTGACAAAGCAAGAGTGTTGGCAGACGAAAGCACAGGCTTTCCATCTTTTGCACATGGACAGACAGGTGTTATGGGTGTAGGTAGAACTGCTTCAGGTATATCTATGCTTATGAACGCAGCAGCAGGAAGTATTAAAACTGTAATTAAAAACGTAGATGATTATTTACTTAGACCTTTAGGTGAAGGTTTATTTAGGTTCAATATGCAGTTTGATTATGACCCACAAATAAAAGGTGACTTAGAAGTAAAAGCTAGAGGCACAGAAAGTCTCATGGCAAACGAGGTTAGGTCACAAAGACTTATGCAGTTCTTACAGGTTGCATCTAGTCCTGCACTTGCACCTTTTGCGAAGTTTAATTATATTATTCGTGAGATTGCAAAGGCTTTAGATTTAGACCCTGCAAAGGTTGTCAACAATATGGATGAAGTGGCACTACAGGCAGAGTTACTAAAACAGTTTCAAGCAACACAACCCCAACCACCACAACCACCTGCAGGTGCTAATCCTGCAGACCCAACAGGTTCAGGTGGTGGATTCATAGGAACAGGTCAAGCACCTATTCCGGGTGAACAAGGATTTACAGGAGCAAGACAGGATGGACAACAACCACAGCAACAAGGACAACCTCAAGCAGATACTGGGCAACCTCAAGCCGATGGTGCACCACCAAATCCACTTCAATAAATATATAGACGTATTAGTGGAACGTCAACACAAAGTATTAGAACAAGCTAATGATATGGCAACAGTTCACAGAGCACAAGGAAGTATTTATACTCTACAAAAATTAAAATTACTTAGGGAAGAGGTGACAGGTAAAGATGTCAGTTGAAACTAGACGAGCAGAAAGACAACCTAAATCAGAAACACAGGCTATGCTTGAAGCTAATAAAACTAAAGAAGGTTTAAAACAAGCAGCAGACATAGCGACTGACTTTATTCCCGGAGTTAGTGAAACAAAAGATATTATTAGTCTAGGACAAAACATAGGTAAAGGTGATTATGTCGGAGCAGGTATGGATGCTACTGCTTTAGCTTTAGGTGCAGTTCCGATAGTTGGTGATATAGCTAGAAGAGGATTTAAAACTTTATTTGCTCAAGATATAAAAAATGCCACAGAGCTTTTAAAAGATGATAAATTAATTGATAAATGGAAAAAAGATAATCCAAATCCTAAACCACAAAAAAGAAATCCTGATGTTCAAAAAGCTGCGAATGAATTATTAGATGGCAAGATAACAGGCAAACAATATCGTTCTATCGTTAAAGAGAACATGCCTATTAAAAAAATAAATGAAGTCCCTGAGATACCTACATTTACAGAAATAGTAGGTTCATTAACTTCTGATAAATCTAAAAAAGGTATATTAGGATTAAATAAAGAAATTAAAGATGGCACTAGAGTAGCTTCAAGATTAGATATACCTGCATATGAAAATCATGATAAATGGATAGTCTCTGTTCATGATGCTAAAAATAAAAAAGGTATAGAAGGATTAGATGGAGATATAATAGGTTATGGAAAAACTGCAGTTTTAAAAAATGTAGAGTTTAAATCTTCACCTGCAAGTGCTGCTAAGATATCTGCAAAAAGGGCGAGTAAAGGAACTATAGCTAGAATTTTTGGAGACTATGTAAATGCAAATCCTGAAGATGTTGCTTCATCTGCTCAAAAGTTTTTAAATGACCCTGAATGGACACAAGTAGGTTACAATCCTTTTAGGCATGGATTTTTTTATAATAAAGATACAGGTATGCCAATAAAGTCGGCAGAAGAAGTTTTACAAGTAGGTCCTTTAGTTTTAGCTAAGAATGCAAAAAAGTTTACTATATCAGAGGCAAAAAAAGTAGGACCTAGAGGTGGTCTAAAAATTAGAACACCCGGAAAAACTCAAGTTGTATTTAACGAAGGTGGAACGAATATGAAAAAGAACATAGAAGCACAACAATTAGAAATGTTTGGTGATATGGGTATGGCAAAGTCTCCTGCTAAGAAAGACCCAATATCAGGAAATGAAATACCTAAAGCATCCACTGCAGAAGAAGTTAGAGATGATATACCTGCTAGATTAAGTGAAGGAGAGTTTGTGCTACCTGCAGACGTTGTACGTTATCATGGTTTAGAAAAACTTATGAAACTTAGACAACAAGCAAAGCAAGGTATAAATATGATGGATGACATGGGACAGTTAGGTAATTCAGAACAAGCTACTATGCCTGATGATTTACCTTTTACTCCCAATAAAATGCAAGAGGGTGGAGTTGTGCAACCTCAAGTTAATCTACAAAATACTGTTCCCGGAGTTCAGTTTACTGCACCTCAAGCACAAACATTAAGACCCTCTGTTTATACACAACCTGCCATGCAACCTGTAGCACAAAAAGCACCTGAAGTGAATGTGCCCACACAACCTACTTATACTACACAGGTTTTAAGACAAACACCAAAAAGAACAGATACTGCATCTACTCCTACGTTTAAAAGTTTGATAGGTGCACCTTTTGGGCAATTACAAAAAAGTGAAACTAAAAAATATGTGAATGAAGAAACAGGAGAGGAATTATATATTCCTTTTGTTAATGGTCAACCTGTATATCCTATACCTGAAGGATATAAGTTTGAGGGCGATATAAAGAAAGAAGAGGAAGAAAAAGAACCTGTAAAAGCTACAGTGGACACTACAAGAGTTACACAAGATGCAGGAGACGATGGTGGTTTTACTACACCTGATACACCTGAATATAGAGTGGCATCTACATTAGCCTCACAAAAAGGTGGTAAAATAGCTAGTATTATAGACAAAGTGTTTAAAGCAGGACCTATAGGTGTGGCATTAGATTTTTTAGATGATAAATTTGGCACTCCAAAAGATGCTGCAGGAGAAAGATTCAGTTCTGTTGCAGGTATGTTTCCAACAGAATTAGACCAAGCACCTAGCCTTGAGGCAGCACAAGAAGCTCAATTAGAGGCTTTGTCACAACAATCAACAGGTTTAAGTTATTCTGCATTAACAGAAAAATTAGGTGTCAAACCTTCTTTTTTACTGGGAACAAAACCGGGAGACATAAGTAGACAAACAGGTAAATTTTTTAATCAGTATGGACAATCAGAGAACGTGTCTACAGGTGATGTTTCATATTCATCATTTTCAGATTTTGTAAATGCAATGAAGGCTTCTGCTGCATCAGGTTACTATGGTGGTATTGAAAGTGCAAAAGCAGCATTAGCAAAAGACCCAAATAATCAAAAAGCTAAAAATTTTTTAACAGAGATGAATGTTAAATATAAAGAAGAGGATGATGATAAAAAGCCTGATGATAAACCTACTGTAACAACCACACCTAAACCTGATGATAGATTTTTTGCTCCATCAGATGTAGCAGGTAAACCATCAAAACAAACACAACCTGACCCAATAGATTATTCTGATTATGCTTCAGATATTAGAGATGATGACCCTGTGGATGATAGCACACTCACACAAACACAACCTGACCCAATAGATTATAGTGATACTTCTGTAGATGATGTAGGTTCAGAAGAAGACCCCGGAGGTTTTGATAGTAACACTGGAGGTGGTGGTGCAGATGATTACGGAAGTATGTTTAAACAAGGTGGACTTGCAAAAAGAAAAACAAAAGTTAAAAAGATGAAGCGAGGTGGGTTGGCTTCACGTAAATAACCCACAATAGTTGGCTACTTATCCCCCAGCAATATTTGGCTACGATAACCCCAAGGAGAAGAAAATGGCAGAAGAAGCTAAGACAGAAGAAATGGTGGTAGATGCTACACCTAAAAAAGCAGCATTTATGAATAAGCGTTCTACTCATGCAGATAGAATCAAAAAAGATGAGGAAGAACTTGAACTATTAAAAAAACAAGTTCAAGGTGAAACTGAAGAAACTGCTCAAGAAGAAAAAGCAGAAGAAATAATAGAAGAACCTAAAACTGCAGAAGAGAAAACTTTTAAAAAACGATATGGTGATTTAAGAAGACACTCACAAGAAAAAGAAAAAGAGTTTCAAAAACAACTTGATGATTTAAAAGCTCAACTAGAAACAGCAACAAAGAAAGAAATCAAGTTACCCAAGACAGAAGCTGAAATAGAAGAGTGGGCAAAAGAGTATCCTGACATAGCAGGAATAGTAGAAACGATAGCCATCAAAAAAGCAAGAGAGCAATCTAATGCTTTAGAAAAAAGAATAAAAGAAATAGATGAGCTAAATGCGAGAACTACAAAAGAAAGGGCAGAGGTTGAATTGTTAAAAATTCATCCTGACTTTGCAGAGATTAGAGACAGTGATGAATTTCATGAATGGGCAGATGAACAACCAAAGTGGGTGCAAGACGCACTATATGAAAATGACAATGATGCAAGGTCAGCAGCACGAGCTATTGACTTGTATAAAGCAGACAGAGGCATTAGCAAAAAAACTACAAGTAAGAGTGATAAGAGTGCTGCTTTGGAAGTTAAAACGAAAACTACTAGGTCTGTCCCTGATGTGGAGCAAAACTCTACTAAGATATTAGAATCTCAAGTACAGGCAATGTCTGCAGAAGAATATGAAAAAAATTCTGATATAATCATGGAATCAATACGTTCAGGAAACTTTGTTTATGATGTATCAGGTTCAGCTAGATAAAAATAGTTGACAAAGCATTATTAATATGTATAACTATTAATAAATAAAAGTGCGACCCCACTTTGGATACTCGCACTTATACTACACTTGGAAGCCTACCTGATGGTATGAGCCTGTGTTTAAATAGCTACTAAACGCACAACCTCAATATACTATTAGCCGATGACGAGTAAATCTGTCGTATACTTTACGTATACATTCGTTTATTTCAATGGAGATAAAAATGGCATTTAAAACTGCAGCAGGTTATGGTAATCTGCCTAATGGTAATTTCTCCCCAGTTATTTACTCTAAGCAGGTTCAGTTAGCCTTCAGGAAGACATCCGTT
>Ga0209348_1001305_pt1 | contig 12168 bp, 9 predicted proteins | sample ETNvirenome_2_30_FD_184065 | JGI IMG/M metagenome (GOLD analysis project Ga0209348, IMG submission 184065) | Marine viral communities from the Pacific Ocean - ETNP_2_30 (SPAdes) (version 2) | ecosystem: Environmental > Aquatic > Marine > Oceanic | place: Pacific Ocean | collected 2013-06-22 | reverse complement strand
TTTTTAATCTAGTTACTCTAGCGTAAGGGCATGCAGGAAAATTATTTAGATGTTTGTTTGGCTTCTCAAGTACATTGATAGACCAATCTATTATATCTTGTTGTATTAGTTTTGCTCTGCCCACTATTTCTTGACTAACGAACCACCGAAGTATAGGCCTACTATAGCAGACATAAGGTGGGTGTCAAGTGGTGTTATAATAACACCTGCAAAGGATTTATCCATTAAGACTTCTTTTTGGTCTACTAAGAATAGAAAACCTCCTTTAAATTCTGTCCATGTTAAGATAACAGGAATATCAAAAAATACAGGAACTAATTTAGGGTATGCGATTACCATGAATACAGCAGTAAGTGCTATTATTCTTCTTGTCCATTGAAAACCTTTGTTTTCATATGTTCTAGCTTTCTCAATGTGTTTCATTTGGTTATCAGCTCTTGCTAATAACATTTTTTGTTCATCTTGTTTTGCTTTGATACTTTGCGACCAGATGGACATAATACCACCTAATACACTAGAGCCTAGCATTGTAATCATTTCTACTGGTAATCCACCTAACATATTGCTTGTTCCTCCATCTTCTGTTACGTTACTTACTAAATTCGCACCCGTAAGTGCTAGTAGTATATATTCCATTTAGTTATCTAATTTTTTATTTATATTTTTTATTTCTGCTTCTATTACTGCAAGTCTAACTTCCATTTTTGTAAACATTACTATGGCTTGTTCCATCCTGTCAATGTCTTGCTCCATTGCAGATATTCTCTGTGAAGTCATGCCCCATGTTACGCCTAATGCTAACACCACTCCTATAAACCATACAGTATCTTTAACCATATTAATTTACCATTTGAGACAAGCTCGTATTCATATTTGTTAAAAAGTTATCTTCGTATTCCTCTTGATAGTCTAATGCCTTTTCTGAACCTTCTCTTAATAATATTGCTTTGTATGTTTGTTCGTTTAGTAAATTATAAAAAGCATCTACTACTTTTTCATCATTATAAATATTTTCTGTTTTAAGAATTTTTAAAACTACTTCAGCCATTTGCGGATTTTCTAAAACAGTTCTAATTAAACTGCCTTTGTTTTTTGCAAATCTTCTAATAGCTACTTCTGTTGCAACATATCTAGGAGATATAACTCCTCTAGATATTGCAAAAAATCTTGCCAAATATGAGTTTAAAGATAATGAATTTGATATTGGTGTAATATTTATTCTTGATGCATCCGCACCAGTTAGTAATGCTTGAACTCCAAGAACGTCTACTATGTTATCATAGTGCTCTTTTCCAAAAACTTTTTGTAAAACAACTTTATTATCTTTAAGATATTTTCTAGCTTCTGCTGTACGGAAAGTGTATAGCTCACTTACTTGAACCATGTCTTGACCTTTTACAGATGCTTTTACGTCATCAGCTATAACAGCAAATTTATCAAAGAAATTTTTTGATACTAAGTTTTTAACTACTTCATCAAATTGTGCATTTGTTAATTTTTTAGAATCAACAATTGACCTTCTAAGTTTTTCTAAATTATCTATACTACCTGTTGTTATTATTGCTTCATCAAAAACAGATGGATTTGTTAAACCGTCACCAAACTGAAGAATAACAGAATCATCAGTAAAAAACTTTTGATTAAATTTAAAATCTCTTAATTTTTTTGTTAAAGTCTTTTTAATCTTTTTTAAATTTTTACCAAATTTTACAGTATCTGTTCTTGCTATATTGTTAACAGTAGCATTACGTGCTATCACCATGTCTATTCCCACATTCATGTTTATGAGAGTGTCAATGTTTAATAAAAATGTTTTGTTTTCACCCATACCAACAGACATAACCTCATCAAATCCGTTAAAAATCTTAATACCTTTAGAGTCAATTTTTTTAGGAGGGTCTACTAAAAGAATTTGTTTTATTTCTTTTTCATTCATAAACAGTTTTCCTATATCTGTTCTCCTAATATGTGCCGCAAACTCTTCTTGTAAAAACTTACTCATTATTGTGAGTTTTTTCATTGTTTCTGGATTATTAAAATCAATAAAATACTCTCCCGCTTGTCCTATTTTAGAAAAATCTCTTTCTCCTATTAAAGGTAAGATGACCTCGTTTTTAAATTTAAGTGCCGCATTTTCATTTTCTAATATTTCACCCCAATCAATCCAATCATACGAAGATTTTTTGTGAATGTAATTAGGAACTTTAATGTCATCAGCACCCGATATTTCATTTACTATTCTTGTTCCTTCTGTATTAATTGAATTAACTCGTTCTACTTCAGAGGTAGCATTTCCAGATGCATCCTGTTTTAAATCAACCTTAGAACCCTGTCCATTGTAAGTTGTCCAACCTCGCAATGTAGCAAAATTATTAAATCTATTGTAAAAATCAGCATAAGTGTTTACAGCGTCAGCATAAGCAGTTGAAAGTTGAATATTATTTTCTTTACTAATGGATGCTAGTAAAGAATTATCTATCTCAGCAAACATACCTGCATAAATATTTCCTTTAGGTTCGCCTGCCATTGCTTTATTCATGGCACCAACTCCAGATTTAAACTCCATAGCCTCTTGTAAGTTTAACATCAAAGGAACATTACCACCCATTGCATCTCTAATGTCGAGTGCAAAAATGTCTGTTACTTTTTTATTTTTGTAATTTGGATAAGTTGCTATTAAATTTTCTTTCATGGCATTAAATACTTTTTCAGCATTAGCCGGACTTAAATCTAAATTCATTCTAAGAATACCTAAAAGCTCTTCATTTATTACAAATGTTTCTTGACTTAATCCCGGTGTTACTTCGGTTGGGTTGTCAAAAAATTTTATTAGTTGTGCACGATTTTGTTTGTCTGATATGAATTCTATCATATTTCTTTTTGCAGACATTTCTATTATCTTAATTAAATTATTTGTTTCGTAAGAACTTGGGAAGTTACCAGTGTACGCACCTATTGGGTTTTGATTTTTTGTTCCTCTATTTACTCTTTCTACCCCTCCTACTTGCTCTACTATATCATCAAAAAATTTAGTAAAATCTACTCGAACGTTAGGATTATTATTAAACAATTCAAGATATTTTTGTCTTGCACTTAATTTGTAGTGAGTGTAAAGGCCATCAACTAGACCAGAAAACCAATTAGTGTTGTAATTACTGCCATCAGCATTTAATCCTTTACCAATATTTTCAAAATGCGTAATTATTTTTGTATCTAACTCTTTTACTTTTTCTATGGCTTTTTGTTGTATTTCTGGAGTAGCTCCATTTGTTGCTAAGTCTTGTAGTTCATCAAAAAAATTCATCATGTTTAAATTATGAACATCTGTTCCATCAAACATGTTACCAGTTCTCACATAATTTTCTACAGCATCAAAAACTTCTAGTAATTCTATTTCTCTTTGTGCTATGGTTTCTTGTGTTTCTTTAACAACTTCATTTATTTTATTTGTAAACTCAGTAAAATCTGGATTTGTGCTAGGTTTGCTCATAAATTTTTCTAAGTTTCCTTGTATTTCTCTTAGAATAACTTTTGTGCTATTAATGTAGTCATTGCCTTGAGTTAGCATATCACTAGTTAGATTACCGGCGGCAACTTTTACCATGTACATTTCATCCATAGCTTGTATAGCCGCTAAACCTGTAAACTGTCCAAACATTAATTTTACTTCGGCCGCATCTTCACCAGACATACCTAGCGTTAGTTTATTAAATTGATTATTTAATTCTTCCATCCTACCTATTATTTCTGCTCTTCTTTTTGGAGGCATGCTTATTAGTAAGTCGGTAAACGCTCGTAAAGCTTTCGTTTCTTTTAGCGTAGGAGTTCTTTTTAATCCATCTTCACCTATGATATTTAAATCATCAAAGTTTATATTTAAATATTGTGATTTAGTCATTTTTGAAAAATCATCAACGAATTGTGGACTACCTGCAAAAATACTGACAGTGTTTAAAAGACTAGCCATGTGAGTTACGGCACTTTGAAATGCACCATTAAATCCTCTTTTTTTAAGAAGTTTAGGCTCCATAAATGCACCACCTAATTCAAACGCTATTGCGGGGCCAGAATTTATTCCAAATACATAATCTCCTACTCCACCAAAAGTTGACGCAAATATTTCGTTTCTAAACAAACTTTTTTCTGCAGTTGTAAAATGTTTTACTTGAAGACCTGCTTGTTTTGCTACCAATGTTTCTTTTCCTAGTAGCAATCTATCGAGTAATTTATTATCACCTTTTTGGATTGCTTTTAATATTTGCTCATCAATAGAATTTATTTCATCTAACAAATTAATTTTTAATTTTTTTGTTCCTTCTTTTGTTAGTAATTGTTTTTCAAATTGTGTTTGTATTCTTTTAATAAATTTATTAGGTGATTGTTTACCGTACACTTTTGTAAATGCTTCTTTTTGAAAAAATGCATTTAGTGCTTCAATTGGATTTGCATATTTTAATCCGGGCCCAGAATTTTTTAATGAGTATTGTAGTGCGTCATCTGCTATTTTTGTTCCGCCTAATTTAAATGCCCCTAAAATACCATTTAATGTTGCAACATATGGTATGGCTTCTGCTGATGTATCTGCTATGTGAAATAAAATAGATTGGTCTGGGTTTTGAACTGCTAACTCATCTAGTAATTTGTCATCCATTACAAAGCTAGTGTTGTTTTCTACTAGTGCTTTGTATAGTCTTTTATGTGACATAAACAAAGTATTAGTATTTTGCATAGTGTCAAACATTTCTGTCATAGCAACTATTTTTGCTGTGTAATTTTCTTCTTGCTCAAAGTAGGCTTGACTATCTTCAAATATTTGTTGGTCAGTTTTAAATGTGTCGGTTTCAATTCCATTAGCATATACATATGGACTTAAAAGTTTATCATCAGGTCGACCTCCTGCGGCGTGTTTATAGTTGTACTGCTTTATGCCCGCTATTCCAAGACCTGTTATAACAGATGGAAAATCACTAGTAATTCTACCCATGATTTGAGTAAATTGTTGGAAGAAAGATGCATCACCTTCAGTGGGTATCAAATAAGATAAATCTTTTGTTTCTTCATGATATTGAACTTTACCATTTGCCCCAACATAATAGTGAGATTCTTTTAATTGGTCTTGTAAATCTTTTGCTTTATCCGGGTCTAAACCTAATTCTTCTAGTTGAGCTTCATACAAAGCTCTTCGTTTTAAATCACCGGGCCCTGTAACGATTGGTAGGAAATCTCCAAAAACTTTTTGAAAAGTATTTAATTCTTTTTGTTTACTTACATCTAGTTTGTACGCTTTACCATTTTTAAAAGCGTATCTAATACCATCTGTTTCAAACAAATTGTTAGATGCCTCTCTGTTTATGGTTGCTTGAATAGAATCGTCATTACCATTTTGTATATTGTATATTCTAAACAATTTATCTTCCATAGATAAATCACCTAAATCACGAATTGAAACAGGCACAATACCATCTTTATAACCAATAGGAATATTACTTTGTAACATTCTTTGGTAATCCTTATTACCGGGGTCAAAAAATGTTTGATACTTAGGATGTAAATTCAATAGTGCAGGTTGCATTTCATTTCTGTAAAAGGCAGTTATATCTTGACCAACACCCATTGCTTGCATTTCTTCAAGGCTAACAACTTTATCATCTCTAGGTGGTTCTTCTATATTTTCTAATTGATTTTGCTTTTTTATAGAAGGGTCAACAAAACCTTGCTCTATATCAACAGGTTCCATGTCTTTTTGCATTTTATTTAAATTTAGTTCTTCCATGCTACTGTCCTAAAATTCTGGTTACTGCCGCTCCCGCATATTCTGGAGGTCTTTCTTTGTCATATGGTTGAATTACAAAATCATCGGCCGATAAACCATCTATTTCTTCAATCATTTGAGAATAAATATCATTAGGTATGTACTTTGCACTACCCCTAACATAAACACCATTTTTAAGTTCTATGTATATTGGTGTGCCATTTTTAGCTCTTCGAATATCCCAACCATTATTATTTTGATACATTGTAGGTATAAATACTTTAGCTATATCATCACCTGCATCTAGATTTATGTTATGTCTTTCTTCTTGTGCTTTTAAAAATCCATTAGCAGAACTTTCTACACCACCATTTGCCGCTATTGCGGATAGTAATTGTTGAGTTGCATCATGAGTTCTAATATTTTTCATGGTGTTACCTGTTGCAATAAATCTTGTTTTTAATTCTATACCTTCTAAAAATTCTCTTAAAGTAAATAGTGATTCCATAGTTTTATCTGGAGTATCAAAACTAAAGAAATCATCAGATAGTGATAATCCTTTTAAAATATTTTCTACGTCTTGGTCAGATATGGTTCTACCACCACTACCTCCTTGTAACGCCATAGAAACTTGATAAGCCAGAGTAAATTTTAGTAAGGTTAGTTTTGCTTTTTTCTTTGCGGCTACATCAAATATGCCTGTGTCATTATTTATTATTTCTCCTGCTTCTATTATTTGTTTAGAGTAATTTTGAATAGCTTTAGTTGCTACATTACCATCTTCGTTAACAATATTTAAACTTGTTCCAAATGAATTATTTGTACCACCAAAGAAAGATGCTAGTGTTTTAAATTGTTCACTACCTCCGTAATAAGCGGCGGCGGCGTTTAATGACAGTCCTAATAATTTGTCACTACCTTTGTTTTGAAAAACAACGTTCATTAACATATCTGTTGTTTGTATAGCCTGCCTTGCAGATGAGTTTTGTAACACATAATCTTTTATAACAAAATCATCACCTCTTCCATACGCACTAGGATTGTTAGAACCTGCTACAAAACTAGAACCCGGAACATACATAGGAAATTCTGCTTCTGGTTGCACTAAATGTAAAAATTTTACTAGGTGCTCTTCACCTTGAATATTTCCCGCTTTATCAATTTGCAATAATCCTATATCAAACGCATCTTGAGCAAGTTGATTATAATTAGTTGCTAAAGTAATTCTATCATGTGAAGATTCTTGAATAGCATTAAAGTGGTCATGAAGTTGTAAAACTCTAAAATCTATGCCTGCTGTTTCCATAGTAGATATTAGTGTTTGATTGTCTTCAAACGCACTCATGTTATTTACCATAGAACCAAAGAATTTATTATTTTTAGCAACCTTATTGTTAACCTGTACAAGTGAGCTAACTGCTGTGTTAAATTGCTCTATACTTTCAAATTGTGATTTTTTTAAATACTCTTCTTCATCAAAAACTCTTGCTGATATTACTGTCTCAGCATTACCATCGCCATTATCTACTACTTGAGATTCTACTAAAACATTATTACTATCTACGTTTAAATCGTTTGCGGCGTGCTCTTTAAGAGTTTGTTTTAAGTTAACACCTAAGTAATCTGACATATCAACTAAATTATCAATGTTATACCTTCCAAAAATATCTCTGTATTTTCCTTCGTTTGCTTCACCTGTCATTGCTATGGAGTCTAGTAGTAAAGAAAAGTTTGCATTAATATCAGTTTGCAACCTTTGTTTATCTTCTAAAGGCATATCATCAATTATCTCTTTTGTAAGATTAGTGTTTAAGTATGATAAGAAAGTTCTGTGCCTTGTATCTGAATCACTATAATCTTTAAAATTAAATGATAAATTAGGCCCATAATTTACTACACCTTTCTTTTGGTTTGTTAATAGCTTTTCATATTCTAAGTCCATCTCAGCATAAAATTTTTCTTTTTGCCAATCTAGCTCACTAATGCTATTAGTCTCTTTAAATTGTTGAACAGACTTATCAAAATCTAGTTCTGCCTGTTTCATTTCATTTTGTAAGACACCTAACTGAAAACTGTCAGTAGTTTTTTGTATATCATTATTTAATTTTTGTATTTTTAAATCATGGTCTTTTACTAATATTTTGTATTCGTCAGCCCATTTTGCTCTGGTAAAACCAAGTTTGTCTAATTCTAAACCATGCTCTAAACCAAAAACATATTTATCATGTTCAAATTTATCTTGTTGTAACTTAAATTGGTCTTGTTGTAGTGCCATGTTATCATTATGTTTTTGTTGTTCAAACAAAAAGTCTGCTAATTCTTTTTCTTGTTCTGCTTTGAGGGATGCTTGTTGTATTTTATATGAATTTGCTAAATCTATTTCATCTCTAAATTGTTGAGATGCTCCTCCTAAAAATGAAAATAATCCTGTTGCAAAACTCATGCTCTATCTCCCATATTCATAAAGCCTCCCATAGGTGGCTCCTCGTTAACTTCTTTTACATTATTTTTTTCACTCAAAGCTGTCATTAATCTATTGTATTCTTTAGGATTTCTTTCTTCCATAACTTTAAGTGTGGCTTCTTTAGACATCATCTTTCCATCTTCCTCTGTATTTCTGTTAGTAAACATTACAACAGGAACTTTATTTTCTATTGCTAACCCAACAAAGTAAACTGATAACGCAGGTTTTATAATTTCTGCAACATCGGGCGTAAATTCTCCATGTGAAAAACCTGCTAATCCAACAGTATTAACTATCTCTTCTACTGTTATTCCAGATGCCATCATTCGTAAAAAATTTTCTTTAGTGTTTGCACTAGACTCAACTTTGTCAATAACAAAATCTACAACTTTATCTGGGTCTGTCATTCTTGGAGGTCTATCCCAATCCCATTTATCAGGAGCATCAGTTAGTGAATGACCCGGTACAGGAAAATTAAAAGGGTCTGCTCTTGCTTGTTGTGCACCTTGTTTTACGTTGTTGTCTAATTTATTTATTTCATTTCTCATTTTTTATATCCTTAAAGTTTTAAGAGCACTACTTCCTACTTTAATTGTAGTTCCTTTAGGGCCCTCTGCATATAGAGCACTACTATCAATTCTACCATTATCAGCTAAATCATTCATGTATGCAGACATATTAATTAAACTTTCTCTAACTCTAGTGTTATTAAATCCTGCCGTAGACACTGCAGTCGGCGTAAAAGTTCCAACATTAGTTGATATTTGACTATATCTATTTGTTGTATATCTTTCATTTATTTCTCTTAGTTGTGCTAAGTATGCATCATTTTGTTCTTTTGATTCCGTGCCATCTTTATTTAAAGTTGTTCCTGTTAAACCTTTTCCAAATTTAACAATGGGATTATCAGAATATTTTTTAAAAGTTTCGGCTAATTTAAACATTCCTGTAGCAGGGGATTTTTGGTCAAAGGGCTTATTTAATTGTTCTGGACTTCCTACAAAACCTTTTAATGTATTATAAACAGCAGGCCCGTACTTGTACCCTAAGTACGCACTACCTGCTACAGCCGCCGCCGCTCCAAGATTAATTTTTTTTAATTCGTTTGGAATAATGTCGTCTAAAAAATTTCTTAATCCCATATCTATCTCCTAAAATAAATTAAATATACCTTTAATAACACCACGCCCTAGCTCTGCTAAAGTTATATCTTTAGTTTTTGTTTCATACATTTGTTGGTCAAAATCAGATTCCTGTGCAAACATAGCAACTTGGTGTGCACGAGCTTTTGCGTTCTCTGCACTTTGCATTAACCATGATGCTTCATCTCTATATCTTTGCCATAGATTGTTTAATTGATTCTGATTCATCTGCAGTAAGTTCATTGCATTTAATCTGTTCACTTCATTTTGTAATGTAGTATTAGCAGTATTAATATTACGTCTCCATTGCACATTGTTCTGATTTATCTGTAATTGCATGTTTTGATTAAACTTTTCTCTAGAGTCTTGTAATTGAGTTACAAATCTAGATTGTGCGTTTGCTTGGTCAGTATTAAATTGTTGTTGTGCCGCTACTCTGTTTTTATTTGCGTTTTCTACTTGTATGCTAAGTTCTTTAAAAAACATATCAACTTCACTTTCTGTCTTAGCATTAAATTGTCTTGCCGCATTTTCAGCCGCTTGGTCACGAAATAAACCTTGTAGTATTCCTTGGTATTCTAATAAATTTGTTTTTTGTTCGTTGTCTAAATTTTTTAAATCTATAGATAAAAAGTTTCTTGCATTGTTTACAGCACCTTGTAATTGTACACTTAAATTAGCTCTATCCATTGCCGCAACTGTAGCCGCATTTTGTAATGTAGCTTGCTGTTCATTAGATAAATTTTTTAAATCTATGGCCGCATATGTTTTTGCATCAGCCGCCGCAATGGGTATTGCTGATTCTAGTACAGCTTGTGTTATAGCGGCAGACGCTATACTTGATGAACCAAGACCACGTTGTGCCATAATAGCAGAAACTTTTCTTACTGCAGGTGCCGCCCATGCAGGAAGGCTAGTTCCATTTTTCATAGAACTAAATAATTCTTCTAATTGATATTTTACTGTAGCTTCTTTACTTACAGTTCCTGTTGCGGCCGATGCTTGTGCGGCGTTAGAAACAGCACCTTGTATATTACCAACTACAGCTTGAGAATTTAATGTTCCTTGTGCCGCTTGTGCTTGAGGTGTGTTTGGTAATGTATATGCTTGATAAGTCGATGCCGAAGCAGATTGTGGAACAGCTACCTCTAAGTTATTTGTAGGAGCTTGAGCTGTTGCAGTTGTTGGGTCTGTTCCTAAACTTTGTTGAGATAAAAGTTCATTGGTTTTTTCCTGTAATAATATAGGATTTACTTCAGTATCTTTTGGTAATTCTGCATCTTGTGCACCTATACCTGCTTGCTCTGAAACTAAACTTTCTACTTTTTCTTCAGTAGTTGGCGTTGTTTGTCCACCTGTCTGCATTTTTCTTTTTAATACCATGACTACTTATCCTTTTTTTTAAACTCCTTTTCAGCTTGTATTGTTGCTTTTAATCGCATGTTTTCTTGTTTTAATCTTGCAACATCTATTTCTAAAGTTGCTACTCGATTGTGTGCATCATTACGTTGCTGTGCAATTTTACCTATAACTTCTTCATAGATTTTAGGGTCTACGTTATTTGTTTTTTCTTGGGTCATTGTTTCTCCTTGTTTAACGACCACTCCCTATAAAACTCAACACTAATTACTTAGAGGGTTGTTAGTGCTAAGTTTTAATTCTTCTATCATAACATCTTGCACTTCATTCTCTTTTAATGCAATTGCTACTTGTTTTGATAATTCTGATAATAAACTTTCTAATGTTCTAATAGTTTCATTAATTGGTGCTATGAAAGGTTGTATAATAAAAGGTTCTGGTATATCTAACATAGCTATTTGTTCTTTTACTTTACCTATTTCTTTAAACACTAATGTTAAATCAGTAGGTACAATTTTATCATCTACTTTTTTAATTCTATCAATTAAATCTACTTTGTACTCATTTGCATACAATAATGCTTCATCAATTTTCTTTTCTAATTCTTTGTCTTTTTCTTTTAACGGTGTTAAATTTACTGGAGGTGTAGCCTCAATAGCGTCAAGTCTTGAGTTGAATTGACCCCATGTATAGAACCCTCCTCCTATAGCTCCAATCACTCCCAGTAGTGCCGCATATGTGCTAAGTTTTTCAATTATCTTCATTGTCTAAGTGCCTCCAGTTCAGCTAGTAATCTATTCTTTTTACTAGTTATATTTAGTAGTTTGACTCTGTGTACTTCTACAGGGTCATTATTTGTATAGGAATCTAAAGCGACTCCTGCGTATATGTCTCCCGAATAGGAAGATAAATCAATTTGTATAAATAACCCTACGTTTGCGTTTTCATAAATGTCTTCTGCAGAGTAAAAAGCTATCTGCTTGTAAACGTCAAGGCTATTTTCTTTAAAAAATAAATCCTCTTTTGTTAAGTTTTGAGTTGTTTCTTTTGTAACCTTTGCTATTTGTTTAGCTATAATTTTTAAATTCTTTTTTAAATTTGTTTCTACTTTTGCAACATCTGTAGCAACCCCGTCATCGGTGTCCACTTCTTCCGATTGTATGTCTTCTTGCTCTCCACCCTCTTCTGTTTGTATCTCTGACTCCTCAGTGTCTTTGCTATCGGGTTTCTCTTCTTCTGTGCTTTCATTTTTTGCTACTTGCTTTTCTTCCTCTACTGTTTCTGTTTCAGTAACTTCTTCCACTGTTTCTGTCTCATCCTCCTCAACCTTCGAAATGCCCTCTTCCTCCGTTGCGAAACTTTCCAGTGGTTCCTCAAACTCTTCAAAAGATTCCTCAGTAAGTTCGTCATTGAACTCCTCCTCAGTTATCTCTTCAAAAAACTCTTCGGCT
>Ga0209348_1001304_pt1 | contig 12171 bp, 20 predicted proteins | sample ETNvirenome_2_30_FD_184065 | JGI IMG/M metagenome (GOLD analysis project Ga0209348, IMG submission 184065) | Marine viral communities from the Pacific Ocean - ETNP_2_30 (SPAdes) (version 2) | ecosystem: Environmental > Aquatic > Marine > Oceanic | place: Pacific Ocean | collected 2013-06-22 | reverse complement strand
TGTTTTGCCAGTCCCCATTTCCATAAAATATGCGAACGTATCTCTATTCCAAGATTTTTCCAAAGCAGTTAACTGATGCGCATACGGCTTCTTTTTAAATTTATATTTCATCTTTCTATTGACTTGTATATAGGATTTTGCTAATAAGTCAAGCATGAAAGAAAAAGAAAGTATGGATTACAAAGATATAAAAATATCTAAACCTACTGTTTACGTTGTGCAAGAAATTGCAGGCACAAGAGAGGGCCGTCCTAAATTTAATATTATGGGTGCAGCAGAATACGGTAAGTTAAAATTTTTATTAGATGAAAGATCACAAATGATTTTTTCACCTGGTCCACTTATTTTTAAATTAAAAAACTTAGTGAAAGATTTTAAACCAACAGACTACTTGTTATTAACAGGAGATCCTGCTATAATAGGTGTTGTCTGCAGTTTAGTATCGGACATTACAAATGGCAGATACAATCTCTTGAAGTGGGATAGACAAGAGAAAAGATACTATCCAATAGAGATTGATTTGTACGGAACAGGAGCAAAGAATGACGATTGATTTTGAAAAGGATCAAGAACAAGTATTGGATAAAACAACCAATATAAATAAACTTGCGGACAAAATAAAAGAACTGCAGGCATCACAGTTAGAGCTACAAGAACAAGAAGATGCAATAAAACAAAAGAAAAAAGATATAGAACATTTATCAGGTGAGGTCATACCTACGATGTTGTCTGAAATGGGTCTATCATATCTAAAACTACAGGACGGATCTTCTGTAGAAGTTAAAACAAATTACAGCGCCACTATTACACAAGCTAATAAAGAAGAGGCGTTTAACTGGCTTCGTGAGAATGGCCTGGGCGATATAATCAAAAATGAGATATCCGTATCGTTCGGTCGTAACGAGGATAACAAGGCGGCTGATTATGCCGAACTTGCAAAGGGTCAGGGTCTCGAACCTCAGCAAAAGCTGAAGGTCGAACCTATGACTCTAAAAGCGCTAGTCCGTGAGCGTCTTGAGGCAGGTAAAGAAATGCCAACGGAACTTTTCAACATTTTTGTTGGAAATAAAACAACAATAAAGAGGAAACAATAAACATGAGTGAAGTACAAGCAAAGAAGAGAAACGAGATCAGCGCGAATATGTTCGAGGCTGATGCGGGTCAAGGTTTGAACATGACGCAAGAAGATCTTGCGTTGCCGTTCTTAAAAGTTCTTGGCCAATTATCCCCTGAGTGTAATAAGAGGGACGCTAAACATGTCGAGGGGGCAGAACCTGGCATGATTATAAATACCGTGACAAACGAGATTTATGATGGCGTAAAGGGGATAGATGTCGTGCCAGTGCACTACAAAAGACAGCACATTGAATGGCAAGACAGAGGTGAGAGTCAAGGTGCTCCAGTAAAAATATATGAAGCTGGAGATGACTTACCGTCAACTACAAGAGACAAGTTTAACAAAGATAGATTAGCAAATGGTAACTATCTTGAGAACACAGCTAGTCATTTCGTAGTTGTACTCGGTGACAATCCAACAACAGCATTGATATCTATGAAAGCTACTCAACTAAAAGTGAGTAGAAAATGGAACTCAATGATGATGGGTTTAAAGATGCAGGGTAAAAATGGTATGTTCACACCGCCAACATATAGCCATATTTATAAGTTAAAAACTGTGCAACAGTCGAATGACAAAGGCACATGGTTTGGCTGGGATGTGTCTAGAGTTGGACCTATTGAAGACGCTGGTATTTACAAGATAGCAAAAGACTTTGGAGCAAATGTTTCAAAGGGTGATGTTAATGTAAAACACGGCGAACAAGAATCCAAATCCGATTCACCGTACTAAAGACTTCCATTGGGAGGACCTAGAGGCCGGTGATGGGAGACTGGATCCGGCCTCGCAAAATAATTATGGAAAGATTTAGACAGATATTTACAGGATTAATGCGAGCACATGGTTGCACCTATGTGGACAAGAAGGGTGCCGATGGACTCAAAGTCAAAGGTAAGTCGTTTGTAAAACGAGAACCAGTTACAGAAGAACTTTGGCAAAATCATTTAAATGGTATTGAACCTAGTCTTGGTATCATACCAATCAACGAAGATAACAAATGTAGATGGGGATGTATTGATGTAGACAAATACACTCTTGATCACAAAGAAATAATTAGAAAGATAAATACATACAAACTACCACTAGTAACATGTAGATCTAAAAGTGGTGGTGCACATATATTTTTATTTACAACAGATCTTGTGCCTGCAAAACTAATGCGAGATAAACTTATGTCGATTAGTGCTATACTTGGATTTGGTAATGCTGAGGTATTTCCAAAACAGATTGAATTAAAATCGCAAGATGATACAGGAAATTTTTTAAACTTACCATACTTTAATTTTAAAAATACAACAAGATATGCCTATGATTCTAAAGGCAATGCTGTTACACTGTCGGATTTTTTACAAAACTTAATACAGATTTCTCCACAACAATTACAAGATTTAAAAATACAAAGACCACCATCAGAGTTTGATGATGGCCCACCTTGTCTTGAATCATTAACAAGAGAGAAACTTACAGATGGTAGAGATAGAGTATTGTTTCAATACATGGTGTATGCAAAGAAAAAATGGCCAGAAGAATGGCGTAATAAACTTAGCACATTTAATCACAGATATTTTTCAACACCGCTTACAGATGATATTATAGAAAGAAAAAAGAAAGATAATAAAGATTATGGTTTTAAATGTAACGAGGAACCAATGTGTAATCATTGTGATAAACAATTATGCAAGACTAGAAAGTTTGGTATTGGCACGCAACTACTATTTCCACAACTATCTGATTTACAGATTGTAAAATTAGATCCACCATTATACAGACTCAATGTAGATGGTGAAAGAGTAGAAATAAAAGCAGAAGAACTACAAGAGCAAAGACTATTTATAAGAGCGTGTATGAATCAAATACACAAGTACCCACCAAAATTAAAACCAAAAGATTATGACATCATGGTCACATCTTTGATGGCTAATCCAGAACTCGTGGAGGCACCAGAGGGTGCATCTAAAAAAGATCAACTATCACAACATCTTGAAAACTATTGCACAAGTAGAACTGCAGAAGGTGCAACAAAAGAAGATATGGAGTCTGGTAACGTATGGAACAAAGGTGGTTATCATCACTTTATCTTTGGTGAATTTTATCATAAATTTTTACACAGACATAAATGGTCAGAGAAGTATGACGTAACAAACTTTTTACTTACAGAACATTGTGGTTGCGAAGTTGTAAGAATGAATATAGGTAAAAAGAAACTATCTATTATAAAAGTACAAGAATTTGAAAAAGAAGACATGAAGGTAAAAGAGAGAGTATTTAGAAAGGAGGATGCATTTTGAGAAGAAGACCATCATTCAAAAGTGATATATCAGTTATTACAGTAATCTGTATAGCCACTATTTTAATGACACATTTATTATGAAAACGATTGTATTAGGACCACCAGGCACAGGGAAAACTACCACTTTATTAAACGAAGTGGATAAATATTTAAAACAAACAGATCCAGACAAGATAGGATATTTTTCTTTTACACAGAAAGCTGCTTACGAAGCAAGAGACAGAGCTATGTCTAAATTTAATTTATCAGAAGATGATCTACCATATTTTAGAACACTGCACTCTTTGGCATTTAGAAGACTAGGTATTAAAAAAGATGAAGTTATGCAACGTAGACACTATGAAGATTTAGGTAGAAAGATGAATTTAATAGTAGATTATCATGAATATGATAACGAACACACAGGACTATTTACAACTAAAAGTGATTTATTACGTATTGTGCAATTAGCTAAATTACGAGGTATCACACCAGAACAACAATATAATTTAAAAGAACACACACAAGATATAACAGTTAAACAACTTAAACAGTTTGTACATGATTTAAATCAATACAAGAAAGATTATAACTTAATTGATTTTGCAGACATGATTACAGAATTTATAAAAGCAGACCGATCACCACGATTTGATGTAGTTTTTATAGATGAAGCGCAGGACCTATCATTATCCCAGTGGGATATGGCAAGGTCAATATGGGATAAAACAGGGGATACTTTTATTGCTGGTGATGATGATCAAGCTATATTTAGATGGGCTGGTGCAGATGTAGATAGTTTTATAACACAAACGGGAAAGATAATGCAGTTGACACAGTCATACCGAATACCGCAGGTAGTTCATGATGTGGCATCACGCATAGTAAATAAGATACAAAACCGACTACCAAAAGAGTGGAGACCAAAAACACAAAGAGGATTACTTTCATATTACGATGACTTTGAACAAGTTAACATGAAGAAAGGTAATTGGCTAGTGTTAGCTAGAACTAGATTTATGTTAAATGATCTAGAAGATAAGTTATATTCACAAGGGTTGTATTACGAGAACAAGTTTAAAACAAACAAAGAACAAGATTTGTACACTGCAGTAAATGACTGGGAAAATTTACGTAAAGGTGTGGATATTAATTACGACCAAATTAGTAGGATATCATCTTACATGTCACCAAAACATTTTGAAAAAAATTGTTTGAAGTACATGGACAAAGACGCAAGACATACTATGCAAGGTTTACTAGAAAGAATGTGGTTGAAAACAAATGATGTATGGTATAATGCTTTTGATAATGCGCCACAGAAGAAAGTTAGATATATAAGAAGAATGAGGGAAAACGGTGAGAAGTTAAACTCTGCTCCAAGAATTACTCTGTCTACAATACACGGAGTTAAAGGTGGTGAACAAGAAAACGTAGTTCTCTTGACTGATCTATCTAGAAACACACAAAGAAACTACGAACAAAATCCTGATGATGAAAATAGATTATTCTATGTTGGTGCAACTAGAACAAAAAATCATTTACATATCATCAGACCAAAAGACATTTATAAAGGATATAAAATATGACAGACGTAAATATGTTTGATGAAGACAAACCACAAAATAAACAAATAGGTGGATCCCACTACATGTACTTTGACATTCAGCCGTACGAGTTTATTTCAAAAAATAATCTCACGTTCTTCCAGGGCTGTGTTATAAAGTATGTGTGTAGATACATGCACAAGAACGGTGTGGAAGATCTTGATAAGATAATACACTACTGTGAATTAGAGAAAAAGAAATTACAAGATGCTACACCAGAGCAATTAGAAAACTGGGTAGATGGATATAAAAAATGGAAAGAGGAAAATGAAAACGCCTCTTTTTAAACCACAAACAGAGTGGATACCACCAACAGACTTTCCTGATTTAAGAAAGTATGATGAGATAGCCATAGACTTAGAAACAAAAGATCCAAACTTAAACGAAAGAATGGGGTCTGGTTCTGTTGTAAAGGTTGGTGACGTTGTAGGTATATCGTTAGCTACACACGATTGGTGTGCATACTATCCAATAGCACACGAAGGTGGTGGTAACATGGATCGTAAGATGGTTCTTAATTGGTTTCAAGATCAAATGCGATCAGACTCTACAAAAATATTTCACAATGCAATGTATGACGTGTGTTGGTTAAGATCACTAGGTATACAAATTCAAGGTCAAATCGTAGATACAATGATAGCTGCATCTCTTATCGATGAAAATAGATACAGGTATGATTTAAATGGTATATCAAGAGATTATCTTGGTAAAGGTAAAGACGAGTCTGCACTATACGAAGCTGCAAAGTCTTGGGGTGTAGATCCAAAAGCAGAGATGTATAAGCTGCCAGCTATGTACGTTGGATCTTACGCAGAGCGTGACGCCCAACTTACATTGGAGCTATGGCAGGAGTTTAAAAAAGAAATAATGCACCAAGATATTGAAAATATCTTTGAGATGGAAACTAAACTGTTTCCTGTATTAGTTGATATGAGATTCTTAGGTGTACGTGTAGACCAAGATAAAGCAGCTATTGAAAAACAAAGAATGGTTGAAGAAGAAAAGAGATTACTTGGTGGTGTATATGCAGAAACAGGACAAGAGGTACAGATCTGGGCTGCAAGATCTATTGCAAAAGTATTTGATAAACTTGGTTTGCCATACGATAGAACAGCAAAGACACAAGCACCAAGCTTTACTAAAAACTTTTTAGCTAATCATCCACATAAGATTGTACAAGCTATAGCAAAAGCAAGAGAGATAAACAAAGCACATACAACTTTTATAGATACAATACTTAAATATTCACACAAAGGTAGAATACACGCAGAAATAAACCAGTTACGTGGTGACAGTGGTGGTACGGTCACCGGTAGATTTAGTATGAACAATCCAAACTTACAGCAGATACCTGCAAGAAACAAAGATCTTGGACCACGGATCAGAAGTTTATTTATACCAGAGGAGAATTGTAAGTGGGGTTGTTTTGATTACAGTCAACAAGAGCCAAGACTTGTAGTTCACTATGCAGCGTTACAAGGTTTTTATTCTGTAGAAGATGTTGTTGATGCTTACAAACAAGGTGATGCAGATTTTCACCAGATTGTATCTGATATGGCAGAGATACCAAGAACACAAGCCAAGACGATCAATTTGGGTCTTTTTTATGGTATGGGTAAAAATAAACTACAAGCAGAGTTAGGTATAAATAAGTTACAAGCAGAAGAGTTATTCAAACAATATCACACAAAGGTGCCATTTGTTAAACAACTCATGGATGCTGTGATGGATAGAGCACAGCGTAAAGGTAAAGTGAGAACGTTGCTGGGTCGACTATGCAGGTTTCATTTATGGGAACCAAATCAGTTCGGTATCCACAAGCCATTGCCTCACGATGATGCGCTCGCGGAACACGGACCAGGGATCAGAAGAGCATACACATACAAAGCTTTGAATAGGTTAATACAAGGATCAGCTGCTGACATGACAAAGAAAGCCATGATAGATCTACATGCTGAAGGCATCATACCACATCTACAAGTACACGATGAATTAGATATATCTATACAAAATAAAAAAGAAGCAGAAAAGATTAGAGAAATAATGGAGTCAACTGTTGCTCTTGAAGTTCCCAATAAAGTAGATTATGAAGAGGGAGATAACTGGGGCAGTATAAAATGAGGATTTATTATGGCATATTTAAACGCAAACATACCACCGGAATACGCACAGATAAGAAGGGAGTATCTATATGACCTTAAGAAACATCATGGAGAAGTTGAAGACTGCATTATTTTTGGTCTTTCGGCTATTACAGGGCGTAGTATCCTTTTTCATTGTATTATGGAAAATGGAGCTGTCTTCTATCGTCTCCCGATATCTGCATTCATTCAAAGAGGGTTTAAGCCAACGGAAGTTCCTAGACGTAGACTTGACGAGTTACAGTTATGGAATTGTTTTAGTTATTATCCTGCTGTTACTTCTTGGGATATTTTAGAAGCACAATCAGGAAAATACATAGGAAAAGACAAGAAATGGCACCCTGGCAAATACCTATTTACGGTTGACTTTGCCCACCCTGAAGCTAATATCTTGGATACGGATCATTCAGAGATTCCGCACGAGCACAAATGTGCACATATCATAGCTCTCGACGATGGGAACTATGCAGCACAACCTAACAATAGATGTATATGGGATATCCCTTCGTTTACTGTTAAAGACAATGTGCCAGATTGGAAAGTGCAAACATCTGAATGGAACGTAGAAAACACAAGTCAATGGAAAACAGAAGATACTGATAAGTTCTTCTACGAAATTGAGGAGAAAAAACATGATTAATAAATGTAAAGCAATTTGTTGCAAAGTTTGGGACAAAATAAAAGCTGGCTGGGAATGGATCGTGTCAAGATTCAACAGGTAGTTTATGGCCCTAAAAATTTCTGAGTCAGCAGCCGTACAGATGCCGATGAAGACGGTTGCTAGTTTGATCGCGATGGTCGCCATCGGGACCTGGGCTTTTTTTGGAGTACAGGAAACACTTAATCAACACTCAACTCAAATAGAGTTGATGCAAAAAGATTTAGATGCTAACTCAGAGTTTAGAATTAAATATCCAAGAGGTGAGTTAGGTCAATCAGCTGGAGAGGCAGAGCTTTTTATGATTGTAGAACACGTTAGTGGTCTACTAGAGGATGTAGAAGAAGAGATTAAAGGCATGAGAAACAATGCAGTTAACATAGAATTTTTAAAGAAAAGAACAGAGAAGTTAACTGAAGATGTGGAGAAACTAATTAGAAATGGATCGAATCACTAGAAAAATTTTAAACTATATCTCTGACATGGAGAAAAAAGCTAAACAAATGAGCTATGTTAAGCATCTTAAAAAAGAAGTAGAGATTGGTGCTAACGGCACACAAAAATACATGGTAAAAGAAGGACCAAACAAAGGCAAAGTATTATGATAGAAACTGTATTCGCACTTATATTAACTTTAAACGGAAATATGATAGAGCATGTATATAAACCCAACCTCAGCGATTGTTTGAAATCCAAGCGTATCGCGCAGAACGAGGTCAATCCTGAGAGAGTTGTATTTACTTGTAAGAAAGTAAATGCTCAAACAGAAGTATACATGGATCGAAAAAAAATCGTTAAAATATTACCATAATGGAACCCTTTTTCCCTATTAACACACTGATAGCTTTTATCTTGCTTTGTGTTGTAATTTATGTAGGGTTGAAAGATAACGATAAATTATGAAACTTACAGCTAACATAACTCTTGATGAGTTGACTAAGTCTCAAGTTGCAGAGAGAAAAGGTATCAACAATAATCCTAATCCTGCGCAGATTGAAAATCTTAAGGCATTGGCTACAAACATATTGCAGCCAGTCAGATCTCATTTTGACAAACCATTAATTATATCATCAGGATTCCGTTGTGCACAGCTGTGCCTAGAAATAGGTAGCAGTGTAAATAGCCAACATGTGGCAGACAATGGTGCAGCCGCAGCAGACTTTGAAATACCTGGTGTAGATAACAGAGAGCTAGCTTTGTACATCAAGAATGAACTTGATTATGACCAACTCATCTTAGAATTTTACCGTGACAACGAACCGACTTCAGGCTGGATACACTGTAGCTATTCAACTGACAGGAATAGAAACCAGTCCTTGCGTGCACAAAGAGTTGATGGTAAGGTGTCATACACACCATGGCTAGAATAGGACAACTCACTTCACAAATCGTAACGGGTAACTGCCCAGAGTGCAGAACAGATACTCTTCTTGTATCGTTTGATGAAAATATTTACAGATGTGTAAACTGTGGTTATGATCTTGAACAGAAAGTAAACGGCGTAATTAAATATGTTGTAGCTAACGATCAAACAAAATTTAAAGCAAGCATTCTACCAGACGAAGATCATGGCTAAAAAAAGACCACTCTTCGGTGTATCAAACTACACAAAAAGAACCCCTAAAAAACGTCCAGGTCGCCACGCAAAAAAATACTCAAAACGAACACCTTATCGTAAATCCTATCGCGGACAGGGACGGTAATTTAGAATTATTCTAATGTTTGAAAAAGTTACAGTCATAACGTTGTTATTTTTAACAACACTTGGAGATATTAAGATGGAATCTTTTGAGGTTGTATCAGGTGATAGCTGTGAGTCTTGGTATCATCACAATGTAAAAGTTGGAGAGAGAAAGAAACGTAAAGTATTCGGTAATCATTATTACCATAAATATCAAGACAAGGATGTCATTGGCTATATATGCAGTGATGACGTTCCACAATAAATAAACCTATCCCACGAGGGAAAAAGGGGATAGGTTGTAAGGTGAGAAAAGTAATTCTTATCTGTCACAATTTTGACACAATGTCAAGCGCCCATAATGGACTTACATTTAAACGTGACGTATATCTTATTACTGTTGACTAAATCAGGACCCATTTCGGACAAGGCATTAGCTGTCATCAATGTGCCGTTTGCAGCGCAATCAAACCAAGTAGCATGCTCGCCAGCGTTGTACTCTGGCATACAGTCACCATGAAGCGCAGAACAAATTTTCATAATTAAAATATATTTAGTCATTGACAATCCTATATGATTATCCTATATATTTGTGAAAGGAAAGTATATGACAGACACAAGTAAATATAGAAACGTTTCGTTATCACACGCAACATACAAGATCTTGGACACATTGTCGAAGAATTTAGATCCTGATGTGACGTTATCGATTAGCAAAACGATTGAAAAAATAGCAAATGAGAAAGTGAGGAAGTTAAATGGGAAAATATCGGACACCGTTCGCAAATAACGACGTCATACATTTAATTGAACAAAACAAAGAACCAGAGCAAAAACTTTGGATCGCAGTTCTAGCTAAAGCTTTTGATGATGCATTTTATACAACAGATAATAGAGCAGCATTAGAAGCTTTGAGTTGGATTAGACATGGTAGTGATTTTAATCGAGTATGCCAAATGGCAGGCAGAGATCCTGACTATGTAAGAAAGAGAATGTTAGATAAAGTAATAGCGAGAGAAGCATCGATCTTAATGGAACATAAAAGAATTAAGGAAGGTGTAGATAATGTAATTAAACTAAAACTAAAGAAGAGAGGACCTGCACCAGGTACAGTTAAGAAAGTCTATGACTATAAATGGTTACCAAAGCAGACACACGATTATGTCGACAGGTAAACCTAGAATATGTCCAGAATGTAAAGGCAATGGATATCTTAGGACAGAGATGAATACCATTGTACAGTGTTTAACTTGTTGGTCGGAGGGAGAAATAGATGAAACGATTTGGGCTAGGAATTATGATCCTATTATTCCTGATGAGTTGCAGTCAACACAAAAAGAGTGAAGATACTTTAAAGTGGTTGTTGAGAGGTGTAACGAATGTTTGGAGTAAATGATGAGTAAAGTTAATTTTTATATTACTTACTATTCTAAATCAGATGGTAAGAAAGTTAAAAGACCTTACAACCCGCACCATGAAATGCAACACGAGTTTATTGCAAAGAGCACCGGTAACCTGTGTAAAAGATATTGGGACGAGAGCAAGAATGATTTAAGAACGGCTAACGCACCATGGACCATTGAACCTGGAAATGCCAAGAACAAATAAATCTATAAAAGATGGTAAAAAAGAAAAAATATTTGAACTTAGATCTCATGGCTATTCTTACGGGCAAATACAAAAGATTGCTGGATTCAGTAAATCGGCTATCGCGTATCATCTTGGCGACGGACAAAAAGAAAAATGTCTTGAACGTAACAAGAAATTACAACGAGGTGTGTTTAGAAAAACAAGAGATTTCATTAGTTCTAGCCGAGGTCAAAGAGGTGAGTACAAAGATAATAAAGTTACTAGAATTGGACACATTAGGAAAAAAGCTAGAATATTTATGTACGGCCACAAAGGAAAAAGAAAAGGAACATACTATATGCACAAAAATAAACTAACATATCAAGGCGGCAAAGTTTGGGATTACCTAGATAGAATATGGCCAGGTATATCTTTAAAAGATATGAAAGTACAAGCTGTCAATCAGTGGACAGGTAAACCTGATTTTGAAGATGGTAAACCTGTGATGTATCCTATGGTAAGATGTAAACTATCAGATCAAGTTGTAGATGCAGAGATGAGTGATGTGCACTGTGATCACATTGATGGTAACAGATTAAACAATCATCCAAGTAATTTTAGCTTTGTCACAAGAAGATTTAACGCCATGAAAGAACAAGACAACTATGATCAATTATACGAAAACTGTAAAAAATTTATTAAACTGTATGACCGAGTTAGGGGTACAAGTCCTGCAGAATTGCGTTCCTCTGGACCTAAGCAACGACCTGAAAGGGTAGCGACGACACTCGGCGTTAGAGGGGAGAGTGCCAGACGTGGTGTCTCCTCTGACGAGAATGAATATAGATGTGGTGGTGCATACCGAGCCATGTTAAAACTATTTGCGGATAATTTAAAAAATGAAAACAATACCTGATTTAATTTTAGATATAAAATGGTACTATAAGCGTGTTATCGATAGACCTCTATCGTGGATGGAGGCTATCGGTAGCAAAATGAGTAGCTATGCGTGGAGAAAGCGATGGCGTAACAGAGAGGAAGGAACAGGATATGGCAAAAGACCAGAATAAAGATAAACCCAGAGTACAGATTGATATGTTCAACTGGGGTCCTTGTGTTGTACGATTAC
>Ga0209348_1001303_pt1 | contig 12173 bp, 19 predicted proteins | sample ETNvirenome_2_30_FD_184065 | JGI IMG/M metagenome (GOLD analysis project Ga0209348, IMG submission 184065) | Marine viral communities from the Pacific Ocean - ETNP_2_30 (SPAdes) (version 2) | ecosystem: Environmental > Aquatic > Marine > Oceanic | place: Pacific Ocean | collected 2013-06-22 | reverse complement strand
AGCATTTGAACTTCCTGCACCATTATAAACATTACCTGAAGTTTTTGCAGCTACAGTCACTGTAAATGTTATTGGATTAGAAGAAGTTCCTTGAGTTGCAGTAATAGCAGGACCAATATTTTTTATTACATCACCTGACTCTCCAATTGTTATTGTAGAGCCTGATTCAGGTACTATTGTATTTACTTTTAATATACTACTCATAATTATCTTGCCGTTGCTGGTATACTTTGTCCTACGTTAGCTACTAATGGTTCTTCTGCAAATGCCATATAGATGTATGTTCTACCAGAACTATTTAATGAACCACCTGCATATGTATTTTTGAAACCATTTGAAAAAAAATTATAATGATGTGCAGTTCCCTCTGAATTAGTTAAATTTGGTCTTATATAAGTGTTTGTAGGATTAAATGCATCTCTTTTATTGTCATGTATAAACCAATTTTCTCCTGCACCAGTTGTGTCTTTACTTAAAACAAACGCAGGTTTAAATCCTGTATAAACAAATGTTCCATCTGCATTTCCATTTCCTTCGTAGCTTCCGAACTTACTGTAACCTTTTTTTTCTGCGAAGCAGTAGGCAACATAATCTCCACTTTCATTAACATGAGCAGAAGTGCCTAAAGTAAACACAGAAGAAGTTGGTTCTGTATCATTCCATCTTGCTGATGATGTGTCTGCAGCATCAGTATAATCAAGTCTTAAATATTTAGTTGCACCTAATGATGAATGATAAACCTGCCATCTACCAGTTGAACCTAATCTTTTAACAATTATCATTTTAGGAACAGAACCTAAACCATGACCAACAGTTCTAACTGCATCTGCACCTGCATATTTAACAATACTAAATCCTGCTGTTGTATTTACTGAAACTGTTGAGTTTGTAGAACCGTCTGTATTAGCTGAACCTGCTCCATTTGCTTTCCAGTTCCAAGATGCGTAAGTATCTGAACTAGTATTAATTCCACCATTAGTACCAACAGTAAAACCATCTGTACCAAAAGCTGTTAAGTATTGTGCACCTGTATCTTCTGCTGAATCTAAATTTGAAAATATTGCTTTTGTTACACCTCTAACTGCATCATGTAAAAAATGATTTGTAGCACCATTTCTTTCCTTAATCCAAACCCAATCAGGTTGAAAGCCAACACCTGTTACTGAAAGAGAAGAACCTGTACCAGTATAAAGTTTTGTATTATAATAAACAGAAGGTTTTACAATTGAACTATAAGCCATAATTTTTATCCATATGTATTAATATTTTTTGTATTTAATGCGTAATATCCTGATGGTACATCATATTCAAACAGACTTCCATTACCATTAGAACCTGCAGAACTTATAGCTGTAGTACCAAAATAACCATTACCAAAATTAGCTTTCCAAATTGTACCATCGTATCCTCCACATGCTGGTACAAAAAAATCTCCTGCAGTTATTGCTTTAGCTCCTGTCCCTGTTGAGCCTGATGTTGGTACTCCACTATTTTGATAAGTACCATTTTTATGAAAATAAAGTTTATTATTATCTAAATCAAACGCTATACCTATGATATCACCTGAAGTATATGAGTTTCCATAACTTCCTGAACCACCTACACCTTGATATTCAGCACCACCACAATAAAAATAATCTGAACTTGAATCATCACCAGCATTATGACCAGAAGTTTTCATAGCATCACTATCGACTCTAACAATACCTATTGAATTTGCATTAGCAGCAGAGCCAGCTGTATCTAATTTACATTCATAATACCATTTACCTGAACTAACACCAAGAGTGCCAATTACTGTGCAATGTCCATCACCACTTCCTCTAGTCATTTGAGTTGCTCCTGTGCTTAAAAGTGCTCCTGCATCTTTTTGAGCTGAACTCCAAGCACAGCTAAGATTTGATGGTGTATCAAGTGCTTGTTTTAAATTTCCATTAACTGTCCATGTTTGACTATTACCTGAACTATCTGTGCCTAAAGCACCAGCGTTTTCAAACTTTAAATGAAAACCATTTGTACCAAAAGAAATACCAGCTGGTGATTTAAATTTCCAAATACCTGATGTAGAATCTGTTTCACCAAATGATGTTGGTGCTACAACAGAACCTTGAACAACACAAAAATGAGTAAAATATCCACTAAAATTCTGATCGTTGTTTGAGGGTCGTCTACCTATCTCATGGGTAGCAGTTGATTTTAAAAAGAAATCTTCTTCGTTTTGTACCTGTGTTGTGCTTCTTGTAACTTCTGTTTCTTCAACTCCATTTACCCATATTTTAACTCTGTCATTCGCAGTCGCTAAAGTTGTATTTTTTTGAACAACAATATGATACCAAGCAGATGTGTCTTTAAATAATCTATTTGCTTTTATATCACATTTGGTTGCACCACCTACAGTTGAAGAAATATTTAATTGGTCAGATGAACTAAAATAAAAAGTAGATTCATTATTACCATCAACTCTTGCACTAATAATTCTTTGAGTTGCACCTATGGTAGCTCTCTTTATCCAAAAAGAAACTGTAAACGTAGTCATGGTAGGTGTTCCTGAAAATGTTCTTGATAAGTAACTGTTTGCCATAATATTATCCTAGTTAAACTGTCCTGAGTTATTTGCTCCTACTGTAACTGTTACGGTAAATGCACGATCAGCAGTTTGCCCTTCAGCATCTGTGGCTCGAATAGTAAAACTATATGTTGTATCAGATGTAGCACCAGATTCAGTTCCGGTCAATGTAGATGAACCCGATCCACTATTCAATGTCATACCACCTGGAAATGTTCCAGATGTTTTTGCCATTGATACTGAGTTAGTTGCTGTTAATGTAATTGTACCAAAACTTGATCCAGCAGAAAATGAACCTAATGATCCTGCTGAAGTAACCCATGCTGGTGCATCAGAAACTGTAAGCACAGCGTTTGTTTGTACTGCATTACCATCTGGGTTTTCAATATATAATTTATATGTGCCATCTACAGGTAAAGTAAACTTAACTGTAATCTGTGATGCTGAGTTAAAAGCTACTTCATCAGCTATAACTTGTGCACCTGTAGAGTTATTGATAGCTGTAACTAAAGGTACAGATACAAAGTTACCACCAGCTATAACACAAGTAGTTTGTGTGTTTTCAATTGTTGATGGTGTAATAGATGTAAAAGTTGGTCTTGTTTCTGTAGTTAAAGTAATAGATCCACCAAGCGCTACTGCTGAACCATTGATCGTAATTTGTCCCGAACCTACTAAAGATGTGTTTGCAATGTTCTGCGTACCAGTTAGTGTTGCACCTGCAGGAATAGTAATAGTATCACCACTATCTCCTAGCTGTACACCTGTTCCTGATCTTGGACTTACTTTATTTACTTTTAATTCAGACATATACCTTATTTCAATTTAAAAATATAATAATAGCAAGTGAGTATGTGGTATGGTGGAATACTCACTTGCGTAACACAATATACCATATTTTTTATTATAGTATCAACTCTGTTAAACCCCTATTTAAGCCAATTGTACCTTTATAAAAAGTATTAAAAGCTAAACTTATTCTTGTATTATTTCCTTTTTTAGTTTCAACTTGATGAGGGGTTGATGATGGAAACATAAATAAATTGCCTGTTTCTACAGGAAAAAACCAGGTTTTAGAATTCCATAAATTAAATTTTTCTTTATCTGTTTCAGGTCTTATTTGTTGGTAAGGCACTGGATGTGAAAAAAGTATTTTATCATTTTTTATATTTGAATCAAAATATAATACACCAGATATTGCTGAATTAGGATGAGCGTGTTGATGGTGATATTGATTTTCTTCTGTGTAGTTTAACCAAGATTGAGTTATATAAAGTTCTATGTTATTTTTAGGACATATAATTGTCTCAAGATAATCTTTGCAAGCCATATCTAAAAACTTCTTAATGTTTTTAAATTCTTTCCTATTTAAAATGTAATTGTCTTTTGTATTAATATTCCCTTCATTTCTAACACAATGTTTTTTCTGATTTTGAACAAATTTTAATTCTTGTTTTGTAAAGGGTCTATCCATATTTGTGAAATAGATAGGTGTTGGAAACAAATTATTTATTGTAGGTTTATTCATACCACTCTTTTTAAAAACTTAAAAAGTATTATTAATTAACAAGATCCCATTGTTTAGTTTCTTCATTCCAAACATAAAAATTATCATCGTCTGGTTTTACTACAGGTGCCTCCCACTGACAAGTTGTTTCATTTAATGTCCAACTGTCAAAAGGTTTAGGGGGTATGAATGCATCTCTATCTTTATCATATGTAAATCCTATACCTGCATAATTTTTTCTGATACTACCATCATAAGAAGTTGGTATCCATTCGCCTGGTTCATCATCTACATATGTATCAAAAAACTCTGCTTCAGCTCTTATTACTCTTATAACTATTCCATCTTTTACTTTTGCAAAATGTGTCATAAATTAAACCTATATTGAGTACCTTAATATAACAATACCATCCGCACCATTTGTTCTTGTTCCATACGCTCCTCCACCACCACCGCCTGTGTTAGCAACGGCTGCTTCAGCATTTCCAGGTCCAGGTGAATTAGCTCCACCACCATCTGCGCCTCCACCAGCACCACCATTACCTCTATTATTTGAAGTTGGTGCATATCCAGCACCACCACCGCCACCAGCGTAGTATCCACTATCACCTGTTGATGTAGCAGAAGCCCATGTTGAAAAACTATTAGATCCAGCTCCACCATTTCCACCAGATCCTCCTGATCCACCTCCATTTGAACCTGCACCACCTTTACCACCACCGCCACCTCCAGTAGCATAACTACCAGGAGAGCCGCTACCAGCTCCACCATTATTTCCTTGTCCAGGAGTTCCTGAACCTCCAGACTCTGCAGCTGGAGACCAACCTCCATGTCCACCTCCACCTGATCCACCATTTCTACCATTCGCAGGAGCAGGACCTGAACCACCGCCTCCTCCTCCAGTAGAACTTACTGAATTAAAAGAAGAAGTGCCTCCATCGGTGCCTGGAGAACCTTGAGCACCACCGCCACCTACTACGACTGCATAAGTAGCTGCAGTAAGACTAGCTGAACTATTTTGCATTCCTCCTGCTCCACCACCACCAGTTCCACCGCCACCACCGCCAGCGATAATAAGATATTCTACTGTGTGTGTTTGACCAGATGGAATTATAAAATTACCAGAAGATGTAAATGTATGATAACGATAACCTCCAGATTCAACTGTTGTCCCACCAGTAGGGATAGTTTGTGCTTCAGTTGTATTTGTTGATTCATTTATTACTAACCAACCTCTTGTTGAATCGACATAAATAAGAGTTAAAGCTGTTCCATTTGTGGTAAATGTTGGATCGTTTCCTGCGTCTCCACCAATTTTAGATCCATTTCTACCAACAGTTAGTTTATTAGTTCCAAATTTATATGCGTAATCTTTACAAGCGACAAAATCCCCTGCGCTTGGTGATGCAGGGAGTGTCATTGTAGCAACTCCTCCAGTTGTATTTATAAAATAACCTTTTCCGCTTACAGCTGTAAAAGTTCCTGTTTTAATTGAACCTGTTTGCCAATCTATACCTGTTTCAATTGTTGTAGACCCACCTAAAGCTACAGATGAACCATTAATACTAATTGAAGAATTTGCTAAAACTGAATTTGGTACAGAACTTAATCTAGCATTATTAATTGTTCCTGTTAATTGAGTAGCAACAATTGATTTATTTGTTAAAGTTTGTGTTCCAGTTGTTGTAACGACAGTTGCAGGTAAAGAAGTTGTTGCATTCGATGCATCCAACGTAGCTCCTGAAGGGACAGTAATAGTATCACCAGACTCGCCTAATTGAGTATTGGTTCCTGATTGCGGTATAATTTTATCTACTTCTAATGTGCTCATAGTACAATTAAATTTCCTGTTACTGTTATTGTTCCTGTTACTGTTACTGGTCCTGCCAATACACCTGAATCCATTGTTTGAACTTCATCTAATGTAGATGCATGAGTTACAACGTATCCTGTAGCTTGCATAACAGGTGACATCGCTTTTTTAGCAGGGACAGTACAAAAAACTTCTTTCTCTCCTGAACCAAAATTTATTTTAGATGTGTTTCCTGATGAATTACTAAGCACTGTATCTCTTGATAAAGTATCTGGAGAAGCATCGGTAACTGTACCAATACCAACTTCAAACTTATCTGTGCCTGTTTCTGTAATACAATAATACGTAGTATTAGTTGTACCTACTCCAGCTACAAACGTTATAAAGTCCTGTGAAGCACCAGCTAGGTTTAACGTTCCCGTTCCTGAAGTGGTGCTTGTCTCTTTAACCCTATCGTTAATGACAAGTGCCATTTAAACCTCTCCTATGCTAATCTTAATATTGCTGCAGATGTTGTAAATGCAGGGAACTGAATTGTAAATGTTCCTGCAGTTGCAGTTTTGTCTCCACCAAAATCTAAAACACAAACAGCGTCAGTGGTATTAGATCCACCATCAGTTGTTGTATTATAAATTAAAGCTCCTCTTGCTGTTAGTGTTACACCAACAAAAGATAGATCAGCAAAATCTGTAATAGCAACACTAGAGGATACCTTAACACCTTGATTGACAAGTGCTTTTCCGCCCGCAACATAACCAGAAGATGAAACTTCATTACCAGTTGTATAGTTTGTAGTTGATTTTCCTAAAGTTGCTGAGTTTGTGTACATTGCTAGTTTGTATGTATCAGATGATCCATCAAAATCGTGTTTTCCTTGAAGTAATTCTTTCTTAAAAGAATCACAAATTGCATTAGTTGTTATAGCCATATTAATCTCCTTATAAATTTTATGGTGATGGCGAATCTACTTTAATTCTAGGAACACCATCATCGTATTCAGCCCTTCTTCTTCTACCCATCTGTTGAATAGCAAAGGACTGTAATTCTTCATTATACTTGCTTTTATATAGATTGTACATATCCATAGGACCCTTTAAATATGAAAAACACTCACTAAGCACACCATGTAATAACATCGCTTCTTGATATTGAGATAAATAAGTTGTGTTTGAATTATCAAAATGTGGTGGTGTAACTATGTAATTTAATTGTACGCCATATGCAATGTTTGGTGTAGGTGCTACAACGATAGTAGAATCATCCCAATTAGCATAATACTTAGGCTGCCCTGTAGCACCAGAGCTATTAAACTCAGATATAAAACTTGTATCTCTTTTTTCCATAAAAGTTCTTGCACTTGTTATTGATGCATCGGCAAAAACTTGAAGTGATCTTATAACTAAAAAATCTGCAGGCGTAACAATGTATCTTTTATTTGCAGTAAAAGATGAAGTTGCATATTTTCTAGTGTCATCATAATCAACTTTACCTGCAACATCTAATTCGATATTTCTTATAAATTGATCTATCAAAGTATCTGATAATACATTTGCATCTACTTCAGTATAGTTTCTAATTTGCGTTAAAAAATTTGAATGAGTAATTGCCATTAGGTAATACTTACCTCCACTTGTCCAACTAAACCAGTTAGTTCTCTTCTTCTATTTTGTAATGAAGGATCCTCTGGAATCATACTATGTAAAATAGAAGTAACTCCATGTCTAATAATTGTAAAATCTTGTGTTTTAAATGCAAAGTCTCCAGGTAATGTTAAGTTTGCAACTCCCACTGAAGCTCCTCCAGAATTGGTAATTGTAACATCGCTTGTATTAGTATTTACAAAAGGTTGTATTGGTTGCTGAAACTTCATGTTTCTAGTATTTTGTAAAGCTATCGCATCAGCTCTATTATGTTTTACTCTTATTTGTGGATGCTTAGGTTCAAATTCTGAATAGTGTACAAAAGAACCATTCCATTCTTTTACCATTTCCGTGTAAGGAAATGCCATACCTGATCTATCAGATATTGCTTGTGATCTTTTTCCTGTAGCAAATTTAGCCATAATTATATTCCACTTGGGTAAAATGATTGAGGAGTAATGTATGTGGATGTTCTTTGACCATCTTCATCAAGAGCTCTTTTAAGTTCATCTTCATAAACAAGTTTATTTTGTTGAACTAGTTGTGGAGCTTTTTTCATTGATAAATAATATGCAAGACCTGCACACATACAAGGTAAAAATCTATAAGCTACATCTGCATCATTAGTATATGCACCTGCATCTTCAATTCTTTTAATAACATAATATTTTAAAGTTGTGTAAGTATTTAAATCTGGTGCTTGATATAAATAAATTTTAGGTGTTGTTTCTCTAGAAACATAATATTGTGAAGGTTGTCCTGTCGCTAATTTATTTGGTAAAGCTGCATAAGTTGATCTATCAATTTTTGTAAGAGATACGTCTTGAGTGCTTGAACTATCTGAAGAAGCAGCAGTAGAGGATACAAAAGCTTCCAATACATCACTTACACCTGCACTAACACTGTATTCTGCTTGACCTGAAACTAATGCATTTTCATGTAATGCAACTTTCCAAAGGTGAATACCTCTGTTCCCCCATTCAGCAAACAATAAATCAAGACTTCTTCTAGCTGATCTTAAATCATATCCTGACGTAGTTGATAAACCACATCTTTCAAAACCCTCATCAATAATTTCATCAATGTTTAAGTTAAATGTTACAGATCCTGAAGTCGCCATTATTATCCTTTTTACGGTTGTACAATTTCTTGGATTGTATCACTTTTTGACTAAACTTTGAAGACCTTAGACTTTTTGCTATATAATTTGGCGATGACACGTTTTTTCTTCTTTTTTTCATCTCTCGCGCCTCTTAATTTACCTTCAACTTGTTTTGTTATTTGCGATCTACCAATTGCCATTAAACTAAATCTACAGCCTTTCCTATAATAGGTTTATATTTAGTTTTACCCTCAGATTTGTAAGCATGCAAGAATTGTTTTCTTGGTTGGTCAGGTGTGTAACTACAATGTATCCATCCGCTATTAGGTTCACCAGGAGTGTAGAACTCTAATATTAATTGATCATAGTCTAGGTTTTGGTTAATCCAGTCAGCTAATTCTGCATTGTCTGTGCCCATACATTCGAAGTCTGCCGCCTCGGCTTTGGCATGCTGTGAATTTACAGAGCTACCTATCTTTAGACACAACTGTTCGCTACGGAAACCGCTCGTCACCTTGACCCTGCCAAAGTGATCTCGAACTGGCTGTAAAATATTTTCACACAATGCTTTTAACTTTTCAATCTGTCCTGAGTTAGGATTGTTATTAATATCTAACCTAATTGCTGTGTCTGATTTAATTAATTCTTGTAAACTAAAATTTCTTGTTAATTCCATAATTACTCCAATATTAAAGCTTTTATATATTTTCTTCCTTGATACAACTCTATTTCTGCCTTACCTTTATAGCATTTGTAAGTTACAGATTCACTAAACTGTCTCTCCGCGTGGCGCTTGCCCCGAAGGCATGCAGCCATATTTTTTTGCACCAAGTGTTCCTTGATCTCTCCGTTTACAAACATTAAAAGGGCCACTATAGACTCTATCATTGTGAGTAACTCCCATTCTTATAACCAATCTCACGATTAGCATCTTTTAATTTTTCAATATCTAATAATACTTTATCCATTTGTTTTCTTAAAAATTCTATGTTTACTTTGTTTAATGCCATATTTTCTATATGTGCATTTAACTTATCCGTGGTCTTATAAAGATCTTCGATCATCATGTACTGCTCAGAATCGGCAGGCAATGAACCTAGTTGTCCACGTGGCCATTTAATTCTAAACTCTGTATTCTCTTCAAGATCCTTTTCCATTAATTGAAGTCTAGTATCTGCAACATTAAGACGTTCAATAATTTGAAAATAACCCATGGTGCCGAGTGCCACGATAATTATCAAACTAGCAACCGTCTTCATCGGCATCTGCACTTTTGCCTCTTCTCCGATTTGAAGTGGTTTATTGGACACCTGGACCTCCGCACAAAGCCAACACCACTAACATTATAATTAATGCACCTGTAAAATAATAATTCATTTTTATCTCACTCATACGTTGGACAAGATTATCAACTATTGAACCTGCTTTGTCTAGTGCCTCAAAAAATCTATATAGCCATTTATCAATCATTTTTTCTTTTTTTCCATTTCATAGAACATTTTATCGCTGTCTTCTGTAACCAATCCACTATCTTCAGCATCCCAATATGTAGTTTGGACTTTGTAATCTGGCCACCTGTTATCAGTAGTATAACTGTTAACGTGCCAGAGAATACGATTATTAGGCTGAGCTGCAAAATTCCCGTTATTAAGAGCCAATATATGCGCACACTTATGTTCTTGAGGTATTTCAGAATGCTCAACATCCAAGATGTTAGTTTCTGGATGAGCCCAATCAACTGTAAATAAATAGTTTCCATGATAGAACTTTTTATTAATACCTAAAAACTTTCCGTTTATACCAGCCAACCAATCAAACCTATGGACACTAGGCCAATAACTGAAACAGTTCCACAGTTCCAATTCGTGCGTCTGCATATCGGGCACATCGGCTCTATCATACGATTTTTGGAAAAACGCTGAGATAGGCAAACGCCAAAAGCACGCCCCATTTGGTAACATGATGTTAAATAAGAGTGCGCGACCTGATATGGATGTGAGACCAAAGATAACGCATTCTTCACTTTCTCCGTGATGTTCTTTAAGATCATATAGATACTCCTTTCTTACCTTACAATAAATTGGTGGTAGATTAGCGTTTAAATAAGACATCTAGCATTTCCATCTACGCCTAGCTTGTCTAATTCTTGAGTTAGGATCATTTCTAGTTTTTGCACTAGCTCTTTTTAACTGTCCTAACGATCTTGCGCAATAACTTTTTCTTCTTTTAGCAGCTTTTGATCCAGCTTTAACTTTTCCAGTTACTGCAGTCTGTAATTTTGATCCAGGGTTTGCTCTTCTATAAGCAGCAACACCTGCTTTTGTCATTCCCGCACCTTTTTCAGTGGGTCTAAAATTTTTTTTGTTTCTCGCAGGCATGTTATCTCCACCTCTTTTTAACTTTAACATGCCACCTTGAGCTTTTCTTTTTTTCTTAAATAGTAATCTTTCTATTTGTGTTTGAGTAGGCATAGTTGTTAACCTTTCCATATCAGATCTCCAAGATTCATAAGAACCTTCTGTGCCTTCTCTATTTACTTGATACTGTGATTTACCTTTACCTCTTAAAGTATGCCTTTTAAAAGAACTTCCTCTTCTTGTTTGAGCTCTTGTAGGAACGATAGCAGATTTGTCTCCACTACCGCTACTTGCAACATTTTGATATGGTTTAACACTCTTTGTTCCTAAACCAAGTTTTGCAACAGCTTTTTTTGACTTATCGGCAGACTTTCGATGTCTTATTTTTTTTAAGACATCTTTCATCTTTGTACCTACGTATCTACCGCCAGCCTCTAAAAGTTTTGCTTTACTCATTTTACGTATGTGTAATTGTTACCGAAGTATTTGCTCCAACAACTACAATACCATCTTTAAATAAAACACCTGATCCAGGCATGTAGATATCAATTCCTTCAGTGCCGAAAACATATTTTAATTTTAAGTTTCCTGATGCTACAGCACCTGTAGTAGCACAATCATGAAACTCAACTTGACCACTTGCATGTCCTTTAGCTTGTACGCTAGTAATTCTTCCTCTGCCTGTAAGCATGACATGGGTACCACTTCCTTTGTGTACCGAATTTTGGTCTGATGTAAAACTTCCTCCACCTGACATAATATTCTCCTATTGTTTGTGGCTCCCGAAGGAGCCACTAGTTAATTAACCATATATTTTATACGCAATAATCCAAGTAAATAATCCTTGATCAGATGCAGTTGTAGTATTAGTGATCTGTAAGAATATATCTCTTGTAGAGTTTATTGAAGTATTTACTCTTGGAGATATAGCTGGAGCAGCATCGCTTGCAGTTGTATCTAAAAGAGTTAAGCTGTAATGAGCACCTTCTGCAACAGTTGTACCACCATCTAAAATTTCATCAGTGGAAGCAGCAACAAGCTGAGCACCACCAGTAGCAGTACCAACTTTATAACCAATGTCACCTGAAGCAACAGTTGGAGCAGATGTACATACAAGTTGAATACTTGTAATAATTGATCTTGCTGGTTGTGCAAATGTAACTTCATTTGTTCCAGCAGTTGCATTTA
>Ga0209348_1001302_pt1 | contig 12176 bp, 12 predicted proteins | sample ETNvirenome_2_30_FD_184065 | JGI IMG/M metagenome (GOLD analysis project Ga0209348, IMG submission 184065) | Marine viral communities from the Pacific Ocean - ETNP_2_30 (SPAdes) (version 2) | ecosystem: Environmental > Aquatic > Marine > Oceanic | place: Pacific Ocean | collected 2013-06-22 | reverse complement strand
TCGCCCCTATTGCTGACCTTTATAAATCGGAGGTCTGGCTCTTAGGAGAATACTTAGAAGTAGATCAAAGAATCGTAGATGCAAAACCAACTGATGGTTTATGGGATGACTCAAGAACTGATGAGGAGCAACTTGGTGCATCATACGAAGAACTGGAAGAAGCAATGGAGACAGGAAAAGGTTCAGGTCTTCAAGTTCTTCAAAAATTTAATACACAAAACAAACATAAAATGGATCCCATACCAACATTTAAATTATGAAGATTGGTCTGATTGGTGCAGGTAGATTAGGATTGTGTCTTGCTCTTTTGATGGAGGAGGCAGGATATGATGTTATTGCGTCTGATGTTAGAGCAGACTACATCTCCTTATTGAATCAAAAGGTAATTGATACAACTGAACCAGAAGTTAAATACCTTTTGAAACACTCAAAGAACATTTATTTTACAACTGATAATCTGGAAGTTATACACGAGGCAGATATTATTTTCACTTTGGTGAGAACACCATCATTAGAGAATGGTAGATATGATGTCAGTGATGTAGATGATGTGATAAGTGATGTTCTGAAGTATGCTTGGACAAATCCAAACTGTCAAAACAAGTCAATTGTGATAGGTTGCACAACAAATCCTGGTGATTGTGATTTCTTTGAGGATAGATTATCAGAGACAGGTTTTGATTTGTTTTACAATCCAGAGTTTATTGCACAGGGTTCAATTATAAATGATTTACGTATGTCAGATATGGTATTGATAGGTGGATCAGGTCGACATAATAAAGAAATAGAATTAATATATGGAAGAATACAGAGAGGATATAAGATACCCTCGGTTCATTTCATGAGTACAAAGGCAGCAGAGATTACAAAGATTGCTGTAAATTGTTTTCTGACAACGAAGATTAGTTACGCTAATATGTTAGGACAAGTTCTATCCATGTCAGGATTGGGAGATGAAATTAATGGGGTCTTGAAAGCAATTGGTTCTGATGATAGAATAGGAAACAAGTATTTAAAATTTGGTTTTGGATTTGGTGGTCCTTGTTTTCCAAGAGATAATCGTGCCTTTGCTGCATACGCAACAGATGTGGGTGTTAAGTTTAATATTGGTGATACCACTGATAATTTTAATCAAGAGCATCATACCTTCCTTAGATATTATTACATTCGTAAAAATTCAAAGGAACTTCCTTTCTGTTTTAAATACCTTACATATAAACCAGACACAGATATACTCGTTGAAAGTCAACAGTATAAATTATGTTTAGATCTATTGGATCTAGGATATAAGGTTTATTGTACAGATGTTAAAATAAAAGATTTATGTGATGAACGTATTATCTTTGATACTCCAAAAGAAAATGTATGTTGGATTGATTTTTAATGGATAGAAACAAAGCAGTATTTAAATTAAATGGGTTTCCCCACATCTATTATCTGAATCTAGATGAGGAACCAGAGAGAAATACTTTCATGGAAACTCAATTAAAGTATTGGGAGATAGAGAAATACACAAGAATCTCTGCGTATGATGGTAGAGATGGTAGAGATCTTGGACACATTCTTAAAGGTAGGTATCCAGATAACATGTCATCAGGTGAGGTTGGATGTACAACATCTCACCTTAAAGCGATTAAGACATTTCTTGAATCAGGTGAACCATGTGCAATTATTATGGAGGATGATTGTGATATATCTACTGTAAGTTATTGGCCGTTTACTTGGAAAGACTTCTTTTGTAAAGTTCCATATGACTATGATGTGGTTCAACTTGCAGTTATCAATCCAGCAGAGGTGCATATGAGATTGCATCAGAGATTTGTAAATGATTTTTCAACTGCTTGTTATTTGATTACAAGAAGACATGCACAGAAGTTGATGGATTTACATATTCGAGGTGACAAATATAAAATTGATAATGGTGTTAAACCCAGAGCAGTTGCAGATGATTTAATTTATAATTCTGGTAATACCTATGCCATGCCACTATTTTTGTATTATATACAATTAGGATCATCAATTCATAAGGAACATATTGATGTTTTTCATAAGTCAAGTCATGAAGGACTTTGGAATTTTTGGAAAAGAGATGCATCTGCGATAGAGGATTGGAATCCATACTTTGATTATGATCCATTCTTAGGTAGATTGCCACCAGGTTTTGAGAATAAGTAAAGATTATATTACAGATTAGTAACATTTAAGTGTGTATATGAGTCCATATATTAAGTTTCTTGACAAAATTTTATATTTCCTATATAATATTGTTACATAAATTAACATAACTTAAATGACTGTTACAACAGAATCAGGTGGAAGACAAAACGCTTTCCCAAATGAAACAAGACCTTATATTGATGAAAGCGTATCTTATGAGGGATATCCTCAGAACGCTGAGAAAGTTAATGGTCGTTGGGCTATGATAGGTATGGTTGCACTTTTAGGTGCATATGTTACAACTGGTCAAATTATTCCAGGTATTTTCTAATGGATACAAGTCATCCCTATTGGAAGTATGCTGAGATGGTCAATGGTCGTTTAGCGATGCTTGGTCTAATCATCGGCACAGTTAATTATGTGTTATTCGGAGAAATAGCACCAGGTTTCTTCTAATGAAATTCAATTCACAATTCACAATTCAAAAAAGGTACAAACTCATGACACCAGAAGCAGAAAGATTTAACGGATGGGCAGCAATGCTAGGTTTCGTTGCAGCAGTAGGCGCATACGCAACAACAGGAAACATCATTCCAGGCATTTTCTAATGTATCCATCAAACAAAAAAGAAGTTGAAGCACAGAAAGAAGTTGCTGAGAAACTTAACGGTAGACTCGCAATGCTTGGCATCATCGCAGGTATTGGAGCATACCTAACAACAGGACAATTAATTCCTGGCTTTGTATAAATGTCAGAATTGTCCCCATCACACGAAATATCACCCTTTCTAGCAATCCTATGGTGTTTCTACCCCATAGGAATCCTAGTTTTCTTTGAACTTATATTTGGTTCTCAGGATGACGACGATGACGATGAAGGCGGTGGTGTAATGACCCCAGTATACCAAGGAGCATAATGTATCACGTTCTATTCACAACAATAGTTACACTTTATATTGTAACAGGTGTAGGTAATATCGCATACGCATGAAGAAAATATTTTATAGTCCATTCTATCCGCTGTACGAATTTGGTTTTTTTATAATTATAGGTACAGCAGCAGGAATGGCAGGAATTATCTGATGAGCGACCTCATGTCACAATCTTATCACGACGTTATGGAAGTATATAAAAGACCCATGTCTGTCAAATACATACCCACAATCTTCTGGGCATTTGTATCTGTCATTTCATTGTCTTTTGCATTTCCTGTAATGGCACATGCAGATGTACCAGTTTTATACGTACAAGTCCCACAGTGGACAGATGACTGGGCAGTATGTGCAGTTGATATTCCAGATGCAAGGTGTCATTGGTATGTGCAACAGGCAGATAATACATTCGGAGAAGGATTCGACTGGGAGAATGCTCCTTGGTTCGATGTGAATGGATTGAATGATGTGCCAGCAATGCAAGCATCAACAGTAGTAGAGAGATTACAAAAATAAAAGTTGACAAATATTGTAAAGTTGTGTTAAGATAAATAACGAAAGATGATGCTTTGTTCATCATATATGTGCTCCCGCTAACCGAGACCTAAGGGAGGATAAATTACGTCTCTCATATCCACAAGTGAAGGGATTTGTGGAAATATAGTATCGCTCTACCCTTGAGCCCTACTTAAAAACGTCTTACTAATGACAACTTCAAACATTACACGCAGACAAAGCGGACTCCTTCAAGGATGGCCAGAGTTCTGCGAATGGGTAACATCAACTAATAACAGACTATATGTTGGTTGGTTCGGTGTACTCATGATTCCATGCTTACTCACAGCAGCAGCATGTTTCATCGTTGCATTCATTGCAGCACCTCCTGTCGATATCGACGGAATCAGAGAGCCTGTAGCAGGTTCTTTCATGTATGGTAACAACATCATCTCAGGTGCAGTTGTTCCATCATCCAATGCAATTGGTCTCCACTTCTACCCAATCTGGGAAGCAGCAACCGTTGATGAATGGTTGTATAATGGTGGTCCTTACCAGTTAATCATTTTCCACTTCCTTATTGGTATCTCAGCATACATGGGAAGACAGTGGGAACTATCATACAGATTAGGTATGAGACCTTGGATTTGCGTAGCATATTCCGCACCAGTATCTGCAGCATTTGCTGTATTCCTTGTATACCCATTCGGTCAGGGTTCTTTCTCTGATGGTATGCCACTTGGAATTTCAGGTACATTCAACTTTATGTTCGTATTCCAAGCAGAGCATAACATACTAATGCATCCTTTCCATATGGCAGGAGTCGCAGGTATGTTCGGAGGATCATTATTCTCTGCAATGCACGGTTCACTTGTTACTTCATCACTTATCAGGGAGACAACAGAAGATGAATCTCAGAATTATGGGTATAAATTTGGACAAGAAGAAGAGACATACAACATTGTCGCTGCTCACGGATATTTCGGTAGACTTATCTTCCAATATGCGTCTTTTAACAACAGCAGATCATTACACTTCTTCCTCGCAGTATTCCCAGTAGTCTGCGTATGGTTAACATCTATGGGTATTTGCACAATGGCATTTAACCTAAATGGATTTAACTTCAACCAATCAGTTGTTGATGTTAACGGAAAAATCATTCCTACATGGGGTGATGTTCTTAACAGAGCAAACTTAGGTATGGAAGTTATGCATGAAAGAAATGCACACAACTTCCCATTAGACCTTGCTTGCGCAGAGTCTTCTACAGTTGCTTTAACTGCACCATCAATTGGTTAATTTCAAATTGACTTTTTAATTTCACTTACCCCGAAAAAAATTTCGGGGTATTTTTTTGTCTTTATAGTTTTTTTTTATTAAAATATTATAAAATTTCTAAATAATTTTAACTTACAAGTTCATATGAGTATTCTCCATTCTTCAAAGGCTTATGTTTTTAATTTACAGACCACTAGTTCAGCAGAAGCAAAAAGATTATGGAGGAGGGATATAAAAGAAAAATGGAATTTTGAATGTGCGTATTGCGGAGATAAACATAATTTAACAATCGATCATGTTGTCCCACGTTGTAAAGGTGGAACAGACTTTACAAAGAATGTAGTCTGTTGTTGTAACTCATGCAATCAAAGAAAAGGACATGAACCTTGGGATCAATGGTTCCTAGATCAAGATTATTTTACCTTAGATAGATATGAAAAAATAAAGGATTGGATGCAACCAGATCCTCCTCAAAATCTATTTTTATACAAACCAAGACGTAACAACGCAACTTGAATAAATAAATCAGCAGTACATACTGTTTTTGTGGTACATACCGAAAATATATAAATGGCAACGCCGATAAGAATAAAAAGGTCTGCGGTACCGGGTAAGAGACCGCAGGTTACAGACTTGCAGGTAGGAGAATTAGCACTTAATACCTACGATGCAGAACTCGTCACACTGAGAGATCGGTTTGCTCAGACTGGTATAGCCACAGAAGTAGTAAGAGTAGGTGCTGGAGCAACAGTTACAAATATAATCTATGTCACAAAAGACGGAAGCGACAACAACACAGGACTCAAACTTGGAGACGCAAAAGCAACAATCAAATCAGCAGTTGGAATCGCGTCAGCAGGAGACATTATTAAGATTAGTGCTGGATCTTACATAGAAGATAATCCAATTTCATTACTTCCACAAGTAAGTATTGTTGGAGATAGTTTAAGAGAGGTATCAATAACACCACAAAATGCAGGTAGTGATTTATTTTACGTAGCGCCTGGCAATTATCTATCAGAGTTATCATTCACTGGAACAATGAACTCTGGTAGTGCTATTGTAGCATTTAATCCGACGAAGATAAGATATTCAACACAATCACCCTACGTAAGTAATTGTACTAATTTTATAAAAAATAGTATTGGAATGAAAATTGATGGCAATCATGCTATCGGACCTTTCAAGAGTATGGTAACTGACGCTTATACTCAATACAATGCAAATGGTATTGGTGTGTCTGTAACAAATAGAGGATACGCTCAAATAGTATCATTGTTTACTATCAATACAGATGTTGGTGTGTCTGTAGCAAGTGGTGGGCAATGTGACGTTACAAACTCAAACTCATCATTTGGAAACTTTGGTTTAGTTGCAGATGGTAAAAGTACACAACAGTACACTGGTATCATAACAACTGCTGCAGCAGCAAACTCTGATGTCTTTGAGGTTGATTTGTCAACACCTACTGTTAATATATCAAATTTTGTATACGATAATAATACTGGATTAACCACGATTACAACATCTTCAGCACATAATTTTGAAGTTGGTATGGGTGTGACTCTTGCAGGTATTGGTTTAACATGTGCTTTTGGATCTAAAACATATCCTGATGGTGGTGTTGGATTTATTTTTGATGTGAAGTCTGTGCCAAACGCAACAACCTTTACCACACATACTGGAGTATCAACAATACCTCATACTTATGTTTCAGGAGGAACTGCTGCGATTGATGTTGTTCGTCCTTTTGATGGACAAGTGCTTTTTGTTGATGCATTGTACAACACGATTGGTAATGTAAAGGTAAGTTCTGCTGGAACTGGATATACAAAACCTCCTACTGTTACTATAGGTGCTCCAAGTGAGGATTGGGGTGTTACTGCAACTGCAGTCGCTACTTTATTAAATGGTAAAGTGGATACCATCGAGATTGCTTCTGCAGGTAGAGGTTATACAACTTTACCTACGATAACTCTTAGTAGTCCTGATGTCGGAATAAATACTGCAACAGCGACTATTGAATTAATACCAACTTATTATCAAGTAAAGAAATCAACTCCTCTATCAAGTGGAATATCTACGATTACTTTGGCTGATAATGTTCCATATGCAGTTGGAGTTGGCACTACAGTTCCATTTTTCAAACAAAGTCGAATTATAGCATCAAGTCATTCTTTTGAATACATCGGAACTGGTGTTGAATTGATAGACTCATTACCATCAAGGGGTGCTGTTCCAATTCAGGCAAACGAAGTTGATGATCGCAATGGTGGTTTGACTATATTTACGAGCACAGATCAAGGTGGTCAATTTAGAATTGGTGACGGTGTTATTATTGACCAGAGCACTGGAACTATCAGTGGTAATTTTTATTCGAAGAGTTTGTTCTCAACTATCACACCATTCATACTTGCATTAGGAGGAGATTAATAGAATGGCATTAGCATTAAACGTATTTAAAACTGTAACATCAGTAGTTCCAACCAGTCCGGTTGGTATATTTACAGCATCTACTGGTTACACTGGTGTTGTTCTTCTTGCTCAAGCAGCAAACATAGGAAGTGACACAAGCACAATTTCCTTTTCTCATGAAAGATCAGTCTCAGGCATTGCAGTCACAACTGAGATTGTAAAGGATTTACCAATTCCTGCTAATGATACTGCAAATTTATTGGCTGGTAAATTGGTTCTTGAAACAGATGATATTTTAGTTATCTCATCAAATAGTGGGAATAACGTAAAATTTATATCAAGTATTCTAGAGACACTTAAGTAAAATGGCAGTAATTCCAAAGTATGTAAGTAATACTCAGAAAGATTTTAAGATCGGTGTAGATAATTACAGCGAAGATAAACTTTCTTTGCAAATTATTGGTAACGTTGGAATTGGAACTACATCCTTTGAAGATCCAGTTAGTGTAGCGAACACCGCGAAGTTAGCAGTTGGTGTTGCTACTGCACATATAGTCTATGCGCAGATATTCTCAGGGACTTCTGGAACTGGAATACAAACTAATGGCACTGCTACTACTCGTGGTACTAACATAGCAATAGGTAATACTTTCACTGGAAATACATTTAATAATGCAGACTATAACTATAGAAACATAAGCATTGGTGATTGTGCAGGTTGTTGTTTAAATAATGGTGGTAAGAATGTCTTAATAGGAGATCGTGCAGGATCAAAAATTACAAATGGTTTTAAGAACGTTGTAATTGGTGAAACTGCAATGGGTGGTGGTTCAGGAAATGCAGGTGAAAACTTCGTAGTCGGTGATTCTGCAGGTTACAATTTAACCTCAGGTTCTCACAATATTATGTTTGGTGATCAGACTGGAGGTTTCACTTCCACTGGTGGATGTAACATCTTTATCGGTCGAAGATCCGGAATGGGTAATCAGACTGGTAATTGTAATGTCGTATTAGGAAATTTTGCAGGGTATATTAATGGAAATGGTAGTGATAATATTTTAATAGGTACTTGTGTACAGGGTGTTTGCTGCAATCCATCGAAGACTTTAACAATTGGACACTATGACCACCAGTGGATACATGGAGATTCAAATTATAGTGTCGGTATTGGTATAACAAATCCTTCAATTGCAGTTGTTGGTGCAGGAAGCACACAAAAGTTAGCAGTTGGTATTGCTACTGCATATAATATCTTTGCAGATCACTATCATGGTGACACAAATAATAACTTCTATGCAGGTCCATTTGTTGGTTCAAGTTCTACAGAAACCACACTTAACATTGGCATTGGTCAGTCATCCGGAACAAGTCTTACAACAGGTAAAAACAATATTCTTCTTGGAAATTGTGTTGGTGCTGCTCTCACAACAGGAGAACATAACGTATTTTTAGGTATTGGAGCAGGTAAACAGTCACCTGCAAGTAATGATGTTCTAATTGGAAAATGTTCTGGATGTTCTTTAACGAGCGCGAGTGGTGGTAATGTTGTAATTGGATGCCTAGCATTCTGGCAGAAGGAAAATGGTGGTGGACAAAATATTGCGATTGGAGGACAAGCAGGAAGAGGAAACCCTGATAATTATTTTTCAAATATTGCACTAGGATTTCAAGCTGGTTCACATTCGTCACCTACTAATTATAATATTTCCATAGGATATAGAGCAGCAAATTTTACTAGTGGTAATGCAACTTGTGGAACAAATGATGGTAATATCTTTCTAGGTAGATCATCAGGTTCAAATGCAGGATATGGTGTTTCAATAGCATCCAATGTAATAATGGGTGAACATGCTGGTTCTGGTATGAGAAAAGGACCATCTGGCATAATTAGTGAAAACGTATACATTGGTAAATGTGCTGGTAATGGTTATTGCGGTTCTTGCAATATCTTCTTAGGATCAAAGGCAGGTGATACATCTTCCTTGAGTCCTAACCCTGTCGGTGATAGTAATATTGCTATTGGTCAAAACATACTAGTGCCTAACCAACTTGGTAGCAATCAGTTAGCGATAGGTCAAACAAGTCAGTATTGGATTACAGGTGATCAAAACTTCAATGTAGGTATTGGTTCAACAATACCCCAAACAAAATTAGATGTGGGTGGTGCCTTAAATGTATCTGGTTTATCAACATTTGGTGATAATGTCCAGTTTAGGGATTTTGTTAGATTTGGTAAACCACAGTCTGAAGAAGATAACGTACCAGGTAAGTTCGCAGTGTACAATGGAAACTCCTTGTTCCCATCAGCGATGGTCTACACTGGAGGACATCTATATATTGACCCTATGACTCAAGTTAGGTTTGGTCAACCTAACAATTATCTTAGATTCTATAGTACATGCGTCGCAGGTGGAGCAGGAAGAGGTAATATTCAGTTTGGATATTCAGTGGGTGAAAATGGACCAAAGGGTTTAGATATATTTGGACATGGTTCTCTTCTATTGAAAGTTGCTAATAAGCAAGGAGTAGGAATCGGAAGCACATTAGCAGATGTTACTTTAAGTTATGATGATGATCCTAAATTAATGACATCCGGAGTCGGTGTTACAATTTTCAATCAATTAGATACTACTGACTTAAATGTCTCAGGTGTTTCTACCTTTGCCGGAATCACAACTAATACAGGAACTTTATTCGCGAATCAATTAAATGTGGCAGGTGTCTCTACATTTAATGATAATGTTTTGGTTATCTCTGATAAGAGTTTTAATGTTGGCAGTTTGAGCATGAAATATTTTGATGCTGTATCTGTTGCATCAGTTGCTCTTCCTGCTGGACAACAAATCATTACACAAACTGATGGATTTACTGTACAAGATAATAGTGGTCAAAAGTATATAAAGGCAACTAGTTTTGATACTGGTTTATATCATGTTGGCACTCAAAAACTTCGCACATCTACTGACGGTGTACGAGTTGTAAACAATGCTGGTGGTTCTCTCGGAACAATGACCGCATTGAATGTAGACACAACATTCTTAAAAGCATCTGGTGTTTCAACATTCATAGGTGACGCATCATTTAGTGGTAATGTAAGTATTGCAGGAACTCTAACATACGAAGATGTAACTAATATAGATGCGATTGGAATTGTCACAGCAGGAAATGGATTAAGAGTAACTCAGGGTGGTATAAATGTCACCACTGGTATCAGCACATTTAACGATATGTTAAATGCTCCTGGTAATATAACAATATTTAATAGTTCACCGAAGATTCATCTTACTGATAGTAATAATAATAGTGATTTTAGAATTGGCAATTCTGATGGTAAATTCGTTATCCACGATGCAACAAATGATGCTACTAGACTAAAAGTTCAATCATCTGGTCTTGTTCAAATTCCTAACAACCTTGACGTAGATGGAACAACAAACTTAGATGTTCTTAATGTGGATGAGACTGCTACATTCTCTGCTCTTGTAGATGTTAATAATCGTTTAGATGTAGTAGGTGGTGCTAATGTTGATCAACTTAATGTTGCTGGTGTTTCAACATTCGCTGGTAATATAAACGCAAACGGAAATATAGTTGGTGACGACTCAACAAATATCTCTGGTATCAACTCAGTTACTGCAACAGCATTCTTTGGTGATGGTTCTGGACTAGAAAATACTGGTGCAACATTAAGTGCTGCATCCGGATCTCAAAGATTAGTTCTAACAAGTTTAACATCAGGCACAATGACAAGTGCTGCAACTGATGCAGACTTAGCATTTAATGCCACAAGTAATCTATTAAGTGCAGGAAAATTAAATGTTGTTGGTCTGACTACAATCAGTAATTTAAAAGTTGATTCTGGAATCGTGACAGCAGCGTCAGGTATCGCTACATATAATGGAGATTTAGTTATTGGAACTCCATCAGCAGGATTTAAAAGCGGAGCATTCACTATAAACACAACAGATAAAACAAAAGATTCGATCAACGAGTTGAACTTTATATTAGGAAAACTTGTCCCTGATCCACCTGATACGATTAATGGTGTATCATTTACACTCAGTGGACTTGGAAATGGTAGATTGTGCGCAGGATTCACTCCCGTAAACAATACAGGAGGATCACACGCTGTTGCTGCAGGAAGACAATATAGTCGTAACACAGATAGCACAGTCACATCAAACACTCTGACTGAGTTTGGTCCTGGTGATTCTGAAACTGTCACAGGATTTGTGAACGCAGTCGGAGTTGGAACAACAACTTTGACAGTTGGTGTGAACAATGGAACATTTGACAAACTTGTGATTTCAAATAATGAAGATGCTGCAAACTCTTCAAGAAATCCAGGCATTACATCACAGTTCTATGAAATCTATGATGCAAGATTGCTAAATGCTCCATCACCCGATGGTTTCAATAAGGCATTTATTAGTCAGGGTATATCAACAACAACCAGTGCTTTCTGGTATGAAGATCCAAGCACTGTAAGTGCACCAGTGATCTCATTTAGTCCCGTCACGTATCCTGCATCACCTACACTTTCATACTCATCAGGTATTCCACATTATACTCAGGCATCTGCAAATGCATTTACATATGCACTTGGAGTTGAAAATGCTTCAGGTGATATGTACACTCAAAATACTTTTGTAAGTAGTGATGGGCAAACTAGTGGATTTCAAAATCCTGGTAGTAAGAGTTACACTAATTTCACCGGTGGTACAAACCCTCCAGCACAAAATTATGGTGTGGGAGCAGCAGTCACAACACAAGTTTCTCAACAACCAAGAGATTTACACTTGACTGCAACATCAAATGTTTTCACTTCATTTGATGCATCAACACCATATGGTTCACATAATAATCAAAGAGTTGGTTTTACAACTGACGTTAATATTAT
>Ga0209348_1001301_pt1 | contig 12189 bp, 13 predicted proteins | sample ETNvirenome_2_30_FD_184065 | JGI IMG/M metagenome (GOLD analysis project Ga0209348, IMG submission 184065) | Marine viral communities from the Pacific Ocean - ETNP_2_30 (SPAdes) (version 2) | ecosystem: Environmental > Aquatic > Marine > Oceanic | place: Pacific Ocean | collected 2013-06-22 | reverse complement strand
GGGGTGATATCGTCCGCAATGTCAAAGTCTACCGTTTCACCGGACAACATCACTGGGTCAGGTAGCTGGGGTGTCGCCGCCACAGGTGGCGGGGTAAACATCGGTTCTGTGGGCACCGAAACCTCGGTCGGTTGCGGCGGCTGATACACTGCCGGAGGTAAGTCTGGGGCAGGGGGCAGCATGGACGGCGGAGTTACCGGTGCGCTGGGAGGCTGCACTACATCCACTACCGGTGGGGGTGGAGGTGGAGGCAAAGGATCAGATTGCGGTATTCGAGCTTTCCGGGTGTAAGGGTCACCCGTGTCAACCACCTTTACTTCACCCGGTGCCGGTCCTCCTGCAACAATTCCACTAGAGGGTGTAAACGGAGCCGTTTGTTGTTGCACGGACATCGGTGCGCTCGACAATGGAGGCGAAAAAGGCTGCGCTTCCGTGGTTTGCGACCGATAAATCGCGTCTAGAATATCATCTTGTTGAGTCCCGAAAGTAAAACCGGGGTTTAAAAAGGCTACGTTTTCGGGCGCTACTTGCCTACGAGGATCTTGCGACCGGACATAATCGCTACGATCAAACTGCGAATAGTCCGGGCGACCGCCAAAATCTGGATCACCTCCTTGGTTCATCCCAACAGGCATTGTTCCACGTGGAACACCGGCCCCGGCTAGGGGTCCCGACGTGTTGTACTTGCTGAACAAGTTGGTCAAACCGCTGATGTTTCTTCGTCTCATGTTGTTCACCATACCACCGTTTGAAAAGCCCTCAAACGGATTGCGCGCAATTCCGATTTGTCTAGGGTCGTCTGCTTTCGCTGGGTTACCTTTCGCTAAACGCTGCCTTGATTTATCAAAGACAGTAAGAATTTCGTTTTCCTCTGGGATGTTTAGCTTCGTCGTTCGACGCAACATCATAGCCCCGGTTGGGTCCAAATCACGTATCGACATCAACCTTGCGCCGGGGGCACCGGCATCTTTAACGGCGTTCAGGAATGCTTCTTCGTTCAGAAGAGCAGATCCCATGGGGTGATATTGCTCCAGAAGATCTTCTGAAACTTGGGTCGGTTTCCCGCCATCCACGCGAACAGTGACCAGATCATCGAAATCGACCTCTACCTCGAAATCCGTGCCCTCAAAACCGTAAAAAGTCGTCTTTTTTGGGAAAGCAACAGAAACTACCCCGCCCTCGTCCAGTTCTCCGTAGCTTCTACCACCGTAGTCGATTTCTGCGAAACCTCTGGTATCAATACGCATCGGTATCACGGTGCCCAAGTCACCAAGCCCGCCAGCCCCGTAAGTCATTGCCTCCGCAGGACTTTCTGTCATAAAGAAAGCCGGTTGATCGGTGTTCATATGCACACCACCGTCTTCTATGATTCGATCAGCGGCTCCGCGCGTGCCGTGAAACGCGTATTCGTTTGCTTGGTAAAAATCATTACGGGGCAACAATTGACCCGACGAATCCCTAGTGATAACGCTATCTGGAAGGTTAGGCTCATTCTCTTCCAAGTCGATTTCGTGCTGTAAACGAACTACTTCACGCCCAGCTTTAGCCCTTTCTGCTTTGAGTCGATCCACGGTGGATTGTGCCAAAGGCTTGGCGGTGCTCTCAAAAAGCTGCGCATTACGGTTGTCATATGTGCTGCGCTGTTGCTGTAGTTTTGCTTTTTTTGCTTCGAGGCCGCCGTTACCGGGAGGGTCCATTGAAAAAGACGGCTGGCCTTTACGGCCTTCGGCCAGCGAATAAACAAGCCCGCCTTCGGGTAACACCATCCCTTGGGTGATTTCAGGATCGAGGTTTTGCATTTCTACCGGAGTTATTTCGTCAGGGAACGGTCTTAACTGACCAGACGGAGCACGTAAATACTCGCCCTCTTCAATGCCTTCAAACCTTCTCTGCACGTTACGTGCTTCGACTTCACCCGGATTACCTTCATACATCTCGTATGATCGACTGTTTATTTCTTCTATCTGTTCTTTTTCTTTGAGGATTGGTCGTAGCTTTTGTATCTGATCGTCAAAAGCGTCACCAATTCTTTCGGCGACTTTTTCTGGGTTTTTGACTCCGGCTTTTTTAAGCTCATCAGCCAAATAAATCATTTCCCGGTCAGAACCCCCATATCGAAAAGCCTGACCCCTATATTCTGTTTCGACGTCGGCAATTTCTTTTTCCGATGCCCCGCGATCTCGCAGTCTTTGTTGCGCCCGTGAAATAGCGTCTTCGAGTTCACGCCGGGATCTTTGTCCAATCGTAAGCTCACCCGCAGCGATTTGCTCCTCTTCCTCTGCACGCTGTTTGAGATAACTGACGGTTGCACGTTTAACAAACCGAACTCTTTCCTCATCTGCGCCTGCTAATCCCTTCTGAGTGCGCGGCGGGAATGTCGGCGAAGACAATCCAAAAATTTTCCCAAAAAGCCCTGTTTTTGGTTTTTTTGAGTCAGGGTCATCAAGGGTTACCACCAGATTATCTAAGCTATCCTCAATGTTCGTCTCTAGCTTTCTACGTTCATCTTGGTTTTTAGTCTGTCTTTCCGCAAAGCCCGCAGGTTCAAACATCCGGGTGTTGGCACCGCCGTACAAGCCTTCGATGTCTTGCACCGCATGCTGCACCTCGTGCAGTAAAGTGCTCATCATTTCTTTGCGACCCTCTGCCGTATTCGGGACGGACGCGAGAGAAATCTCTTTCGTGTCGGGGTTGTAAGAACCTTTAAGAAAGAGTGCCAAAGAGGGGGTTGGTTTTATTTGTATCGAGCGTAACTGCGGGTATTCGTCAAAAAGTTCTGGAAAATCAACGATTTGCTCTAAAACAGGGGCAGGAAATTTTTGCAAACCACCCTTGCCCACCTTAGAATCTAATTTTGTAAATCCGTATTTATTTAATTGTTTTTCGTCTAGCTCAAAAAACCCCGGCACGTGTATGTAATCTTTGTCGTTGATGCTGTTTTTGCGTATACGAAGACCTTGCATCGCCTCAAGACGCTGTTGATCCCTAGTCTCAGGGTCTAATAACTTACCTAACTCAACATCAGGGTCCTCCGTCTCCCGAAACACCCCTCGAAACGCAACGTTATTCGTAGGTATTTCATAGCGAACCTTGCCATCCAAGCTGGATCGGTATGCCTTATAGGTGTTAGCGCCATCTTGTCTTTCCCACCCTTCCGAAGGGTCAAGGCCCGATTCTTCTAACATCGCGACAGTGTCTTCTGCTTGCTTGCCAGACTTGCCGCTACCACTGCCAAAAATACCAAAGCTGGCTCTGGGCACGTCGCTTACAGCGCGACCAACAGCCAAAGGCGTCGTGGCCGATAAGAAAGCGTCATAAGGCATGCCGGTCATGCCGGTTTCAGGGTCAATAACACGCTCACCGCGTAAGCTTGCAATACCAGAAAGCTGGGCTTGTTTCGTTAATGTTTCGGGCACCGTGCGCAGCGTTTCAATTGCCTGCGCTCTTGTCTCCGGGGATCTGATCAAATCTCCAGCAAAATCAACGGCTTGCGAGAAACCACGGGCCAAGGGCATGTTTGCTCGGGCCTCTGCGCCAGTGGCGGGTGTTTCTGGACGCATAAAGACGCCCGGACGAAGGCGTTCTTCTATCCGCTCGTCAAAGCCAAATGTCTCGGGGTTGTAACTTTCAATCGCCTGCCCTAGCTCACGGGCCGCAGGCATGACCACTTCGCGTCGACTGGTGTCAAAAAGGTCCGCAGCGCCACGGGCCAGAGCCGTGGGCAGTCCTACTCGCTCGGACACCATGGAAGCAGGAAAACCTTGGATTGCATCACCGCTCGCCAGCAGATCACGGATTTCTTCGGAAAAAATGTATTCCTGCTGATCCTTTTCAACAGGAGTAATCTTCCCAAATTCAAACTCGCGTTCAGCCATAGTATGCCCCAGCCGTAATGCTCACCGATTCGTCACCGTCTTCCCAGTCGTCAGTAGGCAACTGCACAAAGTTACCCTGCCGATAGCGCATCAGCGCCTGTGTGGTGCTGTCCACCAAGTCGTCGTGAGTCCCGTTAGGAAAAGCAGCGCATTCTTCCACCACTTCGTGCGCCCAAGACTCATCAGGTGCCCAAATCATACCAGCTTCAAATAGCGGAGATATACTGTGTACCCTAGAAAGCTTGTCATTACCACGGCTTGGCGTGAAATTCACCACCGGAATGCCCAATTGACGCAATTCCTGAGTCAGAGGGGTCCCTGATGCCTTCGCTTCTACAATAACCGTCTCTGGTTCCCAAAATTTGTAATGCTCTAGCGCAATTTCTTTCAGTTCAGGAAAGTCCCACCGCCCTTTTTTGGCATCCAACAAGATTAAATGCGCCGGACCACCAATTTCTTCAGGGTAAAACACTCCCCAAGTGGTAATCGCACTGTAGTCAGCGGTTTCTCGCTTACTAAAGGCCGTATCGTAGCTCTGAATCACGTACTGAAGGTTCGGAATCGTGTCTTTTTCCCAAACATTCCACCATTCGCGCTTCAAAATGGCCAAAGTCTCGGATGTCGGGTTCTGTTGGTACTGTGCGTTCCACTGATACGCCGGAATCGATGCTTTTACCGACTCCAACTCTTCCTTCTTCCAAAATTCAGGCCAACATGGCTCGCCCGACTCGAAAATTGCAGGTAATTCAAGGACTTCCCACTGATCTGCAAAGGGGTCCTTAGTCATTTGACGCACCAAATTGCCCGTCATGTCCTTTTCTGACCACCGAGTTTGCACCAAAACGATAGCACCACCCGGCTGGAGACGTTGCCGGGGACCCGCCGTGTACCACTCCCACGCATTCTCAAAACCACTCGCCGACATCGCCGTCTGCTCTGAGTGCGGATCGTCAATAATGATCAAATCACCACCACGTCCCGCCAAGTTCGACCCGACACCCACCGCGTAGTACATACCACCCGACTTTGTGTCCCACCGGCCAGACGCCTTACTGTCCGCAGACAGCTTCGTATCGTCAAAAATCTCCTTGTACTCGTCCGTTTCCAGCAGGTTTTTGACCTTACGACCAAAGTTCACGGCTAGTTCGGTGGTGTGCGTCGCCTGAATGATCTTCATCGACGGGTTCCGTCCAATCATCCACGCCGGAAACAAGTAAGAAGCAAACTCACTCTTCGTATGACGCGGCGGCATGTTGATGATCAACCGCTTGAGCTTGCCCGACGCAATCTGCTCCATCTTCTCCGCGATCAAATAATGATGCCGACCCGCAATAAACTCCGGCCACATAGATCTGACAAATGGTAAAAATTCAGCCTTACAAGTTTCTACTTTCTCCAATTGCTTCAAACGAAGCTGTAACCGAAGTTCCTGAATGTCCGCTTCTGTCTGAGTGTCAAGGTTCAAGGGGGACCCTATGCGTTTCAATGGTGGTGAGAAAATCTGCCCAGTTCACGGGCTTGGTGAACGTGCCGTGGGCCGCGACCCGTATGCCGTCTTCAAAAACTTCTATCGCTTGGTCCGCGCGGTACAAATGCACGGTGTCGTCCTTTTTGACCACGATCCACGAGCGAGCGTCCTTGTGCCGCGTTGCAAACGAAACCTGATGCGGACTGAGCAAAACCTTATTGCCCTTCGCTACTTTGAGTTCGATTAGGTGAAACTGGTTTTGTCGGTCGAGTAACAACAAGTCAGGTATACCCTGCGTGCTACTGTTCTCGATCCGAGTGCAAACCACATCAGTGCTGGATAGCCCCGTCTTGATCTGCCTCCAAAAGCTCGACTCTGTCTGGTTCGACATCGATCACCTTCTCGCCAAGTTGACGCTTCAGTTCGTCCAAAGCCTTCTTGACCTCGGCTTTACTCATCTGATCAATCGATCCATGGCGGACCTCAGACTTGTTCACGTAAATATCGCCTTGGGCCAAGCCGCGCGCTTTCTCAGCCTGAACAGCAGCAGAGTATGCACCCGCCGCGATAGCCTCATCACGGATATGCTGCAAGTCGCGGATGTGTCGGGCGTAGCTCACTTCGTACTTTTCAGCAAGCTCGGCCCGTCGTGCCTTGAGTGCTTTTACGATGTGGGGTGATTTTCTAGGGTTGAGCATCTCGTAGGCACGTGTATGAGCGCCGCTGACACTGAACCCCGCTTCGACGGCCAGATTTCGTAACGTGTCCTGTCCCTCACGTGTGGCGACCAGTTCGACAAACTTCAATTGCTTGCCGGTCAATCTTGTATCTTCAGAAAGCTTGGGTCGCCCCCGAGTTTCTACTTTTTTCTGCACTTCGGCCATGCGTCAAATCCCATAAAAACCGCTTAATTTTGCGAAATATAGCACTTTTTTTATTCAGTGAAAGCGATTTGTTTCAGAGCCGTATTGTTTGCGTGAAACCTGCACCTTGACACGCAACACAGACATAGGGCCGTGGCGCGCGGGGCGCGGCTCACGTCGACGACCGGCGGAACGCGGTTAGCCTCTATTCGTCGGGGGACCCTAGACCATGCGCGGCGGTGCGCGGTGCGCGGTGCGAGTTGCGCGTTGCGCGTTGCGCGTTGGAAGTTAAAAAGAAACTTCCACGACCGACGGGCGGCGGGCCATGGTGCGCGGATCACGGAACTCGGTACGAATGAAAGGGCGCCCGGGAGGCGGGCGGCGCTTGTTTCACTTTTTAAAAAGACACAAAAAACCCCGCGCTCGGCGGGGTTGATTGGGGCGAATGATCGGCGGGTTAAGTGTGCGCGTAGCCGTCGCGCTCTATACCAATGACCATGTCGGGGACGTTCGCCATGGCGCAGTCGTCGAAGTGTAGCGCGTAACAATCGCGCGCCACCCAATCAACAAAGCCGACGCCCTTGTATAAGGGGTGATCAGTATCACGCACGTGGCGGCAGAAAATGCGGACAAGTGCAGATTGTTGATCGGCGGTGAACTGGGCTAGATGATCAATGAATTGCGGCTTGGCGTTTTCCATTAGTCGAACCTCGCTATTTTAGTCTGTCCGTTGCTATCGCGCAGTCCGACGATGCCGTACGGATACACGAAACATTCCACGTCGCAACGGGACGGGTCCAGACTCGCAAGTGCAATGTATGGGTGCAGATCTTCGTCGTCGGCATAGCCGCTAACGTAGGTGCCATTAGCTTTCAACTCCCCGTCTAGCGGGTACTGGGCAAAGCCGCCGAATTCGTATAGTTCGTCCATACCATCCGCAATTGTTTCTAAATTGCCGGACTCAGTCAGAGACAAAGACCGCTCGAAGAAATCAGGAATTAGCCCGCTTGCCTCTTCGAGGTTTGGCTTGTCGAAAAACGGGTATTGTTTTTGCGGGTCATGTTGCCAGCTAAGCAAAAGTTTTGCGGGTCGAATCTGTATCACTGTTTCCATTTTTTAATTTTCCTATGTTGCGCCGTTATGGCGTGATCGGATTATAGGACTAATCGCATATAGAAGAAAAGCCCGCACATTGGCGGGCTTGTCGGGTTAGTTGGCGGTCCTGATCAGGCAGCCATAGGCGTCTGCGCAATTGTCTCCCATTGGTTGCGCGGCAGATCTAGCACGGCGCGTCCGTTGGAATACCAATCGTCGACACTGTCCGCATCGGCAGTATGCGCCACGGCAGTGACCGCGTTCACTATTGTTGCCCGGCTTATTGGCTTGTTGGTGTAGCCCGGTTGCTGGATCGTTTGCATCAATCCGGCCATTATATCCCCCGCCGATTTTTTCGGCAGACTGAGCACTTTAACAACGCTATCCACGACGGCGGCGGGATTCGCCAGACCATTCGGGACAATGTCCCCGTGCGCGATCCGGAACATTTCGACGGCTTCGTCGAAACTATCGCGGGAAGTGTAACCGGCGACTACGTCTCGAAGTTTGAGTTGCAGCGCGTGATTGTCCGCGTCTTTTGCTTCGCTGGTAAGCAAAGACCAATCTTCGGTCCCGCGTGCGCTGGTGACGTGAGTGTGGCGGCTTTTCTTTTCGCTGCTACAGCCGTTAAGACACCATAACGTCCACACCATTTGCATCACTTCGACGCTACCCATACCAACCTCGCTATTGCGCAACATGATGCCGTTGGCCATCGCGTCACCTATAGCAGGCTCGGCGACTTGGTTCATAGACTTCAGGCGCATGTACAGGCGCGAATCCGTGACGGTGCCGTTCACTATCTGCCATTCGGCTTCTGATTCCATTAACTGGGGAAGCGCGGCTTCTACCAGATCAACATTGTCGAACGTCTTAAACTTGTCGCTAACAATGGCACGCACTAACGGCTGGTCACCATCAAACGTGCGCAGCATTTTGCTTTTGGGTTCATTAACCAGAATTTTATTAATTAGGTTATCGAATTCCGGCGCATAGTTTTCATTATCGCGTAACCGGCGGGCGGTCCTTACGTCGATATCGCAGTTGCTAGCCAGTTGACCGAACGCTACTTCGTTGGTCTGGAATTCCATCGTCGGCATGCCGCGATTAGATTCTATAACTATGTTGGTGTTGCCATCGACAGTCTGAACCTGCAAGTCCTTAGTTTTCGCGATGTAGTCCTGTTTGCGTGCGGCTTCAGTTTGAATCTTTTGCAGAATCGCGCTCAACGTGCCTTTTTCGTTTTCTATGCTCATATCACTTTATCCAATTGTGGGCGTGCGGCGCGCCCTAAATGTTTGCCGCATGCGAATACTCGCATACCGGCAGTCAGTTGCAAGCTTTTTTTAAAAGTTTATGCGGCGGCGCGTAGGATCATATTGCCGTCGACGACGAAACCCGAATCATCGTGCAATGCAGGCCCTTTTGCAGTTAGCCCAATCACTACCGGTCCGGCCATCACGTTATCAAGATCAGACAAGTCACCATCAATAACCGGTCGGCCAAGATATTCACTCGGCATCGAATTTTTAAAAACTACGGCAATCGGTACGCCAGTAGGTAACGCGGCGGCTACTTGGTTTCGGTATTGGTGCCGATCACTATACGAAAACATCAACCGGTAATTGTCTGGCGTGTTGCCTAAGCGAATCGCTAGCTTGGTGTAATCGTAGAAAAACAGATCAGGAAATTGCTGGGGAATGTCGTGCTCTTCAAATGGAATATCTGACAGCACGTTGAGGCGTACCACACCCTGCACGCTTTGCCTTTCGCAAACATTTTTTTGAAAGTTGGTAAGTTCGCGTGTGAGTTGGGCGAGAAATCCGGCTTGGTCGGCGTGCCAGTAATCCGTCTTTTTTTGGCGGGCTATGTTGATCAACTCAAATTGCTTGGCGCGTCCGGCTTCCTTCAAGCAAGCGTCCATACAACCGGCTGCCTTGCTGCCCGCACAAATGATGTTGTCGGGCAACATGCTTAGGCTTGCCATTCTAATCGGCTTGCCAAAATAGTTGTTAGGTTTGTTCTGAGTTTTTTTGATTTTCGTGTTGCTGGCTGTCGTGTTCAGTAGTTTCATCATTCGCATCCTTGTTTGTAGGTGTATGCGAATTCTCGCTGATCAAAACACAATCGGCAAGCTTTTTCTTTTTCTGATGTTCTTTCAATTTTTCCGATAGCCGTGCGTTAATGATGGGCTTTGGTTTGAACCATTCTCGAATTTTAAAAATTAGCCAAAACACTATAAAACTCCTATGCGATTTGTCGCAGCCTAACAATGGTCCGCCGCGCACTGTCAAGACCCAATTCCTTAATTCGCTTCCCTATATAGAACTTTTTCCCAAAACAAAAAAAAGAAAAAAAATTTTTCCGGAAAACTCCTATGCAGTTACGCGTTTTTTGGTTTAGCCCGTAACGGCTTGAATCACGGTGGTACACTGCCGGTACGGCTACAGGCCCCGTCCTGCAAGGGATGTACCGCCGTACCGCCTGTACCGCCATTTTTGAAATTTTTTTTTCAAAAAATATTTTTTCTGGAAAAGTACTATATAGAAGCGGGTTTTTTTGCACCAAGCGCCGCGAACCGCGTTACGCGCCCTATTCCCCGTCCCCTCACTCGAACATATTCTTTTGCAAGTTGACTACTTTGTTATCGCGAATCCCATACCGTCGAATGGTGTTGTGGACGGTATTGGCGTTCAGTCCGAGTTTTTTGGCGATGTCTGTCCCGCGCATTTTGTTTTGGTGCAGGGTCAGGATTTGCAGTCGCACTGCATCGGTGAGCGGAGCGAAAGGTTTTTTCGGTGGATCGCCTAGTATTGGGTTCGATCTGCCTCGCGGCAGTTCTTTGGCTTTTTCTTGTGCGCGGATCGCGGCTAGGAATTTCTCTGTCATTGTCGTCCCCCTACTGCTCATGCCAAGCGTGCCGGTTAAAAAATGCGACGATCCCCTCTTTGGTCGCGGGAAACTCGCAGGTGTGTTTGTCGATCTCAACCCACGCCCCACGGTCGTGGACTTGTTGAATGTATTCTTTCCGTTCTTTCGCCGTAGCAAATACATTTACTTCGTGTTCTCCGCCGTCTTGGTCCGTGACCCGTGCTAAATATAATTTCATTCACTTCTCCATAGATAAGAAAGGGGCCGAAGCCCCTGTTGGTTTAGAGTTCAAAGACCGTATCGGGATGCTCGTTTAGAGCATGCTCTAGCTCCTGTTCCAAATCGAACGGTAGCCGGAACGTTTTCAAAATGAGCAGGATTTCCTGATCGGTTAGTGCCACGTTCTTCACGCTGCGGTCTACAGGTTTACCATCGGCTCCTGTCTTGGTCGTAACTTCTTTCAATTCCATTCACTATCTCCGAGTTGTTAAAGATCTGGGATGTTCCACGTGGAACATTGCCCCCGAAAAAGGTCCTTTCCTCAATCGGTATGCACATTATCGCATATGCAACCTTTGAAAGCCAGAAGAATTTTGAGCAAAATGTAGACAAAACTTAGACAAATTCAATTATTTTTCAATGAGGGGTTGACACGGAAACGCTAATCACTTATTCGCTCCGTCCGGCTTTTTTGCCGTTCTTTGATCGTCGATAAAATTTTTCGTTCTTCGTCCGCTAGCTCATCGGGTCTAACTGCTTCCGCCGCTGCGCGGGCAATTTGTTTGGCGGCTTCTTTTTTGAGCGCGTTGTAAAGATCTGGGCTGCGTTGGTGTAAGATAGCCAACATCTGTTGCTGCACGTTTGTAGAAATATTTCGGCTCGGCGGAATTTTTAAAATTTGTGCCTCAAGGGCCGTGATCTTCTTTACGCACATCTTTATGTGTTCTAGCTCCTCGGCGCTATATGACCGGCGTTTTTTGATGTTTTTGTAAGTTCGGCGGTCGTTGTTACGGATGGAAGGGACGATCAGGTCATCAATTTTTTTCTTTTTCGGCAGTTTGTACTTGGTGCGGAACGCATTAATTTTCGCTTGTAACTCAACCTTCTGAAGGATCAGTGCTTCGCGGTTCCAATCAGTTTCTACGATGTACGAGCCGTGGTCCACGTAACCCCGACGTGACCCGTGGGTGGAATACTGGGATGTGCGCTTCATAAAGTCCGCTGCTTTGGAGTTGTTTAGACTGTGCGCCATTATTCGATCCTCCACACCCGCATCACGCCTTCTGCCGACACGCTACGCGTTGCAACTTTCTGGCCCGCCGTCCGTGCCCTGCCCAAAAAGGCGGTCATTTCTTTAGGCGGTCGTGCGTGCTTTTCGTTCTTTTTTGGTTTGTGAGCAAAAGCAATGCTATCTCCCACCTGCCAATTTTTTATGATTTCGTCAAAGTGTTGATACTTTAAATGCCGACCTTTTTTGCCTTTGGGCGGTAAGGGGATGTTTTTTTCTATTTCGATCATTTTTTTTCCAAATTAAGGTTGCAAACCTAAGATAACTCCCATAAGATCGCATTTCAACTTTTTTGGAGAAAGTGATGCATAAAGATGCAAACAAAATCGCACGTGCCATTGACGACGCGTTCGCCGCGCTCCGTGAACAGGGGTTCTTTGCGAAGGCCCACCACACGTGCTGTCAGTCCTGCGGGCTGGCGGAGATACCCGAAGGTCGATACGACGAATATGTTTTTTATCACATGCAAGATGCTGAATACCTGAAACAGGACGGCGTTTGCTATCTGTCTTGGGGCTTTTCTGGTCCGACACTTGAGACAAAAAGAAAAGCGCGAGTGATATGCACCGCGCTCCGCGAAGCGGGCTTGGAGGTCGATTGGAACGGCAGCGAGCACACCCGAATCAAAGTCACCGGCTTGGTGCCCGCAGCAAAAAAACGCTGGGACGTGACGATCATCCAAACGAGTCTTGTGAGAAACGTGCAGGCGCAAACGGCAGAGCAAGCGGG
>Ga0209348_1001299_pt1 | contig 12192 bp, 17 predicted proteins | sample ETNvirenome_2_30_FD_184065 | JGI IMG/M metagenome (GOLD analysis project Ga0209348, IMG submission 184065) | Marine viral communities from the Pacific Ocean - ETNP_2_30 (SPAdes) (version 2) | ecosystem: Environmental > Aquatic > Marine > Oceanic | place: Pacific Ocean | collected 2013-06-22 | reverse complement strand
ATATCAACGGTTGTTAAAGTAGATGTGCCGCTTACTGTTACGCTGTTTAATGTTGCTAAACCAGATGTTGATACAGTAGTAAATGCACCTGTAGATGCTGAGTTAGCACCTATAGTTGCTCCATCAACAGTACCACCGTTTACATCAATGGTTGTAAATGTTGCTGTTCCTGTAGATGTAAGTGTTCCTGCTACTGTTAAAGTTTTGCCACTACCAACATTTAAACCAATACTTGTACCTGTACCATTAGAAACAAAGATTCCATCTAATGTATCTAAGTCGGTGTTAATCTTGCCACCCCAGGTATTAGTAGAAGCTCCTACTTCTGGCTTGGTTAGATTAAGATTGGTGGTAAATGTATCTGCCATAGTGCTTACTTATTAAGTTTGGATTTTATTAATTCAATCCATTCTGGTTTCTTTTTATATATTATAAACCCAACAACTGCTATTAGTATAACTATTTCTATTAATGTTTCCATGTTTACCCTATTGTTTTGGTGACTGATGTTGGGGTTATTTTTTCAGCTATTTGAGCATCTAAACCTGCTTTTAAAGCTGTAACCGCATCAGCACCCATTGCTGTTTCTACCCAACCTTGTACGTCTGATGCAGTTAAATCTGCAAAAGCTGTAAAGCTTGATAGATCTGAAGTGTCTACAGACTGTGATCCATAAGTTGAAGCTGTTTGGTTGTTACCTTCAGCATCTTGGTTAGCATCATCTTCTGCGTTTAAACGCCAATGCACGTTGTAAACAACGTCACTTTGACTTTCATGTGTTGGGTATGTATCAACTGTTGATACGTCCCATGTATATGTTATTGCCATTTTTATTCTCCTTTTAGTAAGTTAATTTCAGATTGTAAGGCTTCAATCTGTTCTTGTTGTTCTTTCATTCCTTTTACAAGATGTACTACAAGTTTACTGTAATCCATTTGGTACATATCTTCTTCGTTTTGACTAACTGCATTTGGTACTACATCTAATACTTCTTGAGCTATTAAACCTTCATCAGCTTTTCCATCTGCTTTCCAGTTGTAAGCTACAGGGTTAAGTTCATTTATTACTTCTAGTCCTCTAGCTTCGCCTGTAACATCTTTTAATCTTGCATCTGATGATGTATTGTATGCTGTGTTTCCTGAGGCTGTAGATATACTTCCAACTGCTGAACCGTCTTTATTAAATTCAATTAAAGTACCATCATCTGTATTTCTATTAATTGAAACAACTCTAAACCCACTACGAGAAAAAGCAGCAGAACCACTAGCGTTAAGTGATACACCTGTATTTGTATCGCCATCGCCAGGAAAGCTATCAGTAGTTCCAACCATTAAATTTCCTGAGCTATCTATTCTTGCTCTCTCTGCACCATTGTTAGCAAACTGAAGTGCATCGCCTGAAAGATTTATATAGTTTGTTGTGTCGTGGAAATATATAGTTCCAGCACTTGAGCCATTGTCGACTAAAATACTTCCACCATAAACATGAAGTTTTTGACTTGGTGAAGTTGTACCTATGCCACAATTTCCATTGCCCTTAATATTAAAGGCTTCACTTGTACCACTATTGGTCGTAACTCTAAATAGAGTATTAGTTGCTGTATTCCAACGAGTATCTACCCATAAACCATTTGATGAGGTTGAATTACCATCATTTTCAAGTTTAGCTATATAATCATCAACATCTTTTTGTACTGTTAAAGTATATGAAGGACTACTCGTTGCAATTCCTACGTTGCCTGATGAGTCGAATCTGCCAACTTCTCCTCCATCTACCTCAAAAATAATATTGCTTCCTGAGTCTGCATTGTTTTCATCAGAACGAATTAATAAACCATTAGAGCCTTCGTTGTAAATAATTTCACCATAAGAAGTACCATCGCTATCTTCTAAACGTATACCTGCAACAGAATCTTTAATGTGCAAAGTCCTTGCTGGACTATCAGTTCCTATGCCAAAGTCACCACCGCCTGCAATATAACTATCATTACCATCAGTTCTAAATGCAACTTTAAGAGCATCAGCACTATCATATAAATACATATATGCATCATCTTGAGCATCTGTTGCTACTTTTGCTCTTATGCCACTTGCTGAGTTAAGGTCTAATAAACTTTGACTGTTTGTTCCTGAAGAAACTAAATCAAGAGTAGCACTTGGCGAAGTTGTGCCTATACCAACACCTGAAGATGTTATATTTAAAGCTGAACCTGTAAGAATACTATTGGTTGAATTAGAGTTGTTTAATCCTAAACTTAAAACATTAGTATCATATTTAATTAAACTTGAATGATAAGCACCTGAACCATCGTGTAATAATATTGAAGTACCATTATTGCCATTACTTATAAGTAAATTAGCATCGTCTTTATCGTATGAACCAAAGTCATTCACACCAACTAAAGCACTTCCAACAACATGAAGGGGTGAACTTGGCGAAGTTGTCCCTATGCCAAAATTTCCTGAAGAATCAATACGCATTCTTTCTGTATCACTTGTAGCAAATCTTATAGGTATTGCATCAGCAGTTTGTATAAACATTGTTGAGTTTTGAATACCAATGTATCCATCTTTATCATTATCAGTTTCATGCAAGGCAACTTGTGGCATAGTTCCTGCTACTAATAATTGTGGACTAGAAGAACCAAAAGCACCAGTATTAGTTGAGGTAGCTCCAATTAAAAAATTTCCTGAGCTATCAATTCTTGCTCTTTCGGTGCTGTTGGTAGAAAATGCCATTGGTTTAGAACCTGTGCCATATAGACCATGTGTATTGTTTGCATCTAATAAAGATATAGTTCCTGAAATTGTGCTATCGCCTCTATCAACTCTTACTGAAGCTGTACCACCTGAATTAACAAGATGTAAAACCTTACCACCAACTGCACCACCACTTGGCGAACTTGTGCCAATTCCAATATTTTCACTACTATCAATAGTAATCGCAGTAGCATCTGCATTGTCGTCAATACCTGTTGAAGTAAAACCTGTAAGTGTTCCAACACTTGTAATATTAGGTTGTGCTGCTGTAGCAAGTGTGCCTGTAATATTACCTGAAGATTGTATAGTGCCTGTAATATTAATATTACCTGTACCTGTAATGTCATTAGAATTTAAATCTAAATCACCACCAAGCTGAGGAGTTGTATCTTCTACAACATTGTTTATAGAAACAGCTTGTACTCTTGCATCGGTATAATAAAGGTTAGAGCCTTCAGATAGATTACTTGTAGATTTAGAACTTAAATCTAAGTTAGCACCTGTTTGTAAATTAACCCTAGCATCTGCCCTAGCATCAGTATAATAAAGGTTAGTACCTTCAGTAATTGATGATGTGCTAACGCCACTTAATGTACCAGTAACATTTAAAGTACCGCCAACAGATAAAGTTTTGCCTGATCCTATATTTAATCCTATGCTTGAACCTGTGCCATCTGATTTAAAAATTGCATCAAGAGTATCTAAGTCTGCATTAAGAGATATACCCCAAGTATCTTCTGCTGCACCTAGTTCTGGCTTGGTTAAGTTTAAATTAGTTGTAAATGTGTCTGCCATTACGCTGCCTCTTGCTTATCTAATTGTGTCCATGTTGTATTTGGATTTGTTTGGTTTGTCCAAGTATCACTAGCAACTATTTGTTCTGTCCATGTTTCATTTGAAACAATAATATCTTCCCATTTTAAACCACCGATAGCTACAAAGCCACTTGTTTCAGCTATGGTTGATGCGCCTTTAAAAGTAGCTCTACCTGTTGCATCAAAGTCTGATACACCTGCTATGGCTGATACACCACCTGCGGTAATAAATCCTTGTGCGTCAAAACCAGAAGTAGCGCTTATAGTAGATGCGCCTAAATCAATCTGTCTGCCTGTGGCAGTCATGCCAGATATAACTGGTCCTATAACTGCGCCTTGGTCTATTTGCGTACCAACAGCTGTAAAGCCAGATACGCCTTGGATTGTGGCGCTACCGCCATGAATTTGTCTAAGTGTAGCGCTTACACCACTAACACCTTGTATAGTGGCTTCAGCCTGAAATGCTAGGTTATTATATTTAGATCTTGAATAATAACCTTGGTTGTAGCCTATAGTAGCCACGATTTTATGCCAATGTTATATCTAAATCACCAGTATTGAATCTGAATACATCTCCGCTACTTACAACTTTAGAAGTTGTTAAGTTTGCGTAAGCTAATAAGTTACCAGATGATGAAGCATCTAAAATACCTACTGCAACAACAGTACCATAATCTGCTGTAGCTGTTGGATATTCAATAGCTGCTGTATTACTTGCTGTGGTTGGGTTTGTGCCAGAAACACTAAAAGCACCAGTTTGTCTTGCATAAGATCCGCCTGATACTTCAGTACCACCACCTGTATCTGTTGGTGCTACTGTAAACAAAGCAACATATAAAGTTCCTGGTGCTGTATAAGCATTACCACCAAATACATGTTCTAAAACTTTGTCTTCTAAATAATCGCTAAATCCTGCCATATTATCTCCTAATTATTACTCCAATAATTTATATTTTTACCAGCTTTGCCATAAGTTCTTCTTCTTTGTATTAGCGAACCTTTGCCAAATTCTGCTTTTTCTTGTTCTAATCTCATCTCTTCTAATGCTTTTTCAAACTGTTGTGTGAATAAAGCAACCCTATCATCTTCCATTAGATAGATAGAAGCGTGTTTTAAAGCACCATATAAGTAAGCATCTGGATATCCTGTGGATATAAAGTTCGTTGTATTAGAACTACTTAGAGCATCAATAGTGCCATAGTATGTTAATTGTAGCGTATAACTTGTATCAGGGGTAGGTGCTAATTCTATTGTGTTGTCTACCAAAGCGTAATAAACAGGTTGATTGCCAACATTATTTGTTGATTTTCTATAAACATCTAATGATTCTATAGATTGTTGGAATAATGGTGTAAATTCATTACTATCAATTTGTACGTTGATAGCTTCTAACCAATCTGTTGGTAGTGATATGTATTGAGCATCTGCTGTAGCAGTAGCTCTTTTAATCATATCTTTAACTCTTAATCTTCTATTAAACTCTGCTTCTGTTGCATCTATAAAAAAATCGAGTTGACTTGTTAAGTCTGATCTGTTTAAGAAGTTTGCAATATTAGTTTTTAATTCATCGTATGTCATACTTTACCTTTCCATGTCCTAAAGGGTTTATTATCTGAATGGTTTAACCATTTCTTCCATTGTGCAGAATCCTTGGCCCAACCTTCTCTAACTGCTTGTTGATATATTACCATGGGTACTTCTGCTATATGACGAAAATCTTTACCTGGTTTATTTTCAGATAAATGTTTTACATAGTCTAGTGTTGGTTGTATATCTTGTTGTGTTTGATATATAACCTTGTCATCTTCTGTAGCAAATACAGATTTCAAACCGCGTTTATGATCTATTAATGTAGTTTTTGCCATGTAGGAATTTTAGCACAAAAAAAAGGGAAGCCGAAACTTCCCTTAAAGCTTATTTAACTAAACTTATGATGTTGTTAAGTCTGCAACGACACCGTGAGCAGCTTCGTTAGATATTTCTAACCCGTACTCAACTACGATCATTTTAGTCTCAGCGTCACCTATTGTTGAGATATCAATAGTTTGGAAATCTCTTAGGTATGACACTTTTGCAAACTCTGGGTCTACTAACAACAATGATCTTTCTCTCGATCTGTTTGATGGAACGATTTTTAGTTCACCAAAGTCAGATGAATAGATTGATACTGAAGCTTCGACTGTGTTTGCATCAACAAATTGTCTAGCTTGTGATCTACCTGTAAAAGCAGAAATCTTCTGCTTGTTAACAGGGCCACAGATTGCCATGTTTGGCTCTGCACCACTAGCAAACATAAGTTGTAAAACATCTTTTAATAAAGTTTCTGTTAATGCTCTTTGTGTTCCGTCTGTTGGAGCAGCACCGCTACCAGTAGAAGCACCTGAAGTTCCTCTTGAATCGTTAGTTGTAATCCAAGATTCGAAACCGCCAGTTACCCTAGCTGTTGTAGCATTACCAGTTGTTTTAGCACCTTTTTGACATAGAGCTTCTTCCATATCTCTTTTAAGTGCTTTAGCCATAATAGCAAGTTGGTGAGCCATTTCTGATCTCTTACCAGCTGCATCTGAAGCTTCTTGTGAACCTGTTACAGTTGCGTCTCTAGCTGAAATCATAGCAACATTACTTGCTCTGGTTGTAGCTGTAGAAGCTGTTCTTGAAAGCTCAAAGCCTTCTAACTGTCCACTTGCACTTGGAGTAGGTAGACTTTCTGTCTGCCAATCAAATACTACGTTTTTAATATTTCTTTTACCGATTGATGACATAAACGGTGTTTGCATTGGAGAGATGTTATAAATAATGTTACTTAAATCTTCTCTGTCAGCAGTAGCTGTATATGTATCAAAGGCATTTGTTACTTTAGCCATTTTTTATCCTTTAAATTAATTGTTCAAATACTTTAGCCGCATCTGAGGTTTTCCCAGTTTTAGCCAACCTTTGTTTTGCTTTCTTCACAGGGGCTACTGATTTTGGTCGGTTTGTTGTACCAGGTCTAGCAACTCTTGCTGGTGCTTTTTGTGTTGGTTTCTTCTTGACGGTTTCAGCGATTTTATCGTTTAACCAAGCCTTTCTTAAACCAAGTAAAGCTCTCCAATCATATACGGAGTTGACCTCTTCTTGGGAATATCCCAATACATCCATTGCATGTTTAGCAATCTCAGCTTTTTCTTTGGCAGCAACCTCTGGGTTTTGCCATTCTGGAATTAACTCAAGTAGCTTTTGCTGTCCTTCTTCAATTTGTTGTTGAATTAGTTTTTGCTGTTCAACTAAAGATTCTTGTTGTAATCTTTCTTGTTCAGCTTGTACTGCTTGTAGCTTTTCTTTTTGTTCATCCCAAAGCTGTTTTCGCCTTACATAACCAACAGGATCATCTTCGTATAAAGCGTTCCAATCTGGTTCTTCACCTAAAGCTGCATTTAACTGCGCTTCCATCTTCGGTAACAACTGCGAATAAATCGCATCTCTTTGCGTTAACTCTGCTTGCTGCTGCTCAATAGTCTTTCGCTGTTGTGCGAGTTCTTGAGTTTTACGCGTATAATCTTGCTGACGAGAATAGCCGTTGATGAGTTCCTCTTGCGTGACTTCGACCTCTTGGCCATCTACTTTTACAGTAAATGTTTGAAGTTGCGGAGCTTCCTCTTCAACATCGGTTTGTTCTTCATCCAGTTCTTCGTCCTCTTCAACAAACTCTTCCTCATCTTCTACATCTTCTTCAAGATCTTCAGGTGATTCAAGTTCCTCTTCAAGAACTTCTTTTTCTGCTGCTTCTTCTGTTTCTGTGACTGCCTCTTCAACCTTGTCCTCTTCAGGGGTTAAGAAACTTTCAAACATAGTGGCAGCTATTTCACTATCTGTTTGTAAAGCAGTCGGTTTTCCGTTATTGCTCATATAAATACTCCTTAATTGTATTTAAGGGTATTTTAGCTTAATAATGTGGGAAAAGAAAAGGTTTAGCCGATTTTTCTAATTTTGTTTATGTTGGCTTTTGTTAGCTTACCTTTCTCTGCAATGATTCTAAGATGTCTTTCAACTTCTGGTAACAGCAATATAGACCTATGAATATCTTCTCTTGCTTTGATATCATCAATATTTCTAAGATTTAACCAATGAGTAACGTACTCGTTTTTTAAATTTTCAATTGCTTCTTTAAAAACATCTGATTCTAATATTTGTTCTGCTTGCGCAGCTTTAACTACTTCTTCGTGTGATATTGCCATTATCTAAATAAATTAATTGGAAGCCTACCAATACTCATTGGACTTTGTGGCTTTTGCATTTCTGCTGGTTGTGGTTGACCTAACAAAGATTGTGTTTGTGGAGCCATTGGTTGTTGTTCTATAAAAATATCTAGGGGTTGTTTTCTTGGCATTTGTGGTTGCATCGGTGGTTGCATTGGCATAGGTCTTGGCATTGGCATTTGTGGTTGCGTTGGCATCCCATAATTACCAAATAAAGACATTGGTTTTCTTGGCATAAAGATTGGGTTATTGCCGTAACCCATTGATGACATTGCTCCTTTGCTCATACTAACCTGTTATTAATTTATCCATTTTTTCGTCTAGCTTATCTAAACGATCTATGACTCTATCTATACTTATAGTTAATTCAACCTTAGTTACATAATCTTTTGCAACTTCTTCGCGAGTCTTGTTAAGTAGTATATCAACTCTTTTTAATTCTGTCGCGTTTGTTCTTACACCATGCACTATAGGTGCAATTACCAAAGTGATAAGAATATTCCAATACATTATGGGGTCCATCAATAACTCCAAATATGTGGTCGTGGTCGACCTTGTGAATCTTTAGATATATCTAAATGTATAAATCTAGCTCCACCTTTTTGATTTACACCTATACCAGTAAAGCCATAATCTGTAGCTTTAGATATTATCTCTAGTGCTTGTTTTCCTCTAACCCCTATATCTGCTGCTAAACCTAGTGCGTGTGTTCCTGGCTTTGATTTATTTTTTTCTACAGGATGATCTGCACATCTAAAACCACTTGTAATTTTAAATGGAAAACCACAGTCAGTTCTAAGTTCCTGTAATTTATCTATAAGATCATGTTCAATCTTATTTTCACCGCAATGCTTACAGGCAAACTCTTCTAGTTTAAAGTTATCCCAACTCATTTGCTTGCAACTCCTTTTGTCTTTTCAAAAGTTCTTAAACCACCAAGTCCTAACATACCCATTAATACAGTCATTAACGATCCCATGTCAAAGGATGGTAAAACAAAAGATACTCCAGATGCTGAGAGTGCAAAGACGATGATAGGCTGAAGCAAAAAGTGATAAAGCATAGCAATAGAACAAGTCCAACCCACAAACGGTCGCCACCCGCTAACAAAAACAGATTTATGACCAGCTTCAATTTTATTAATTTCAATCTGAGCCATATTCGCTTTATGTAGTTCGGTTTTAAGTTCATGGTTTAGTTTTGCCTGTAGGTCCTTATCAGGAACTAGCTTACCAACTATTTCGCTTACTGGGCCTATTAATGAATCAATCATTTTTTCTTTTTGTATGACACTTTTTTACCAGCTTTCTTAGCAGCTGTTTTGGCTTTCTTCATACCAGATTTTGTGTATGAGTATTTCTTTTTTCCTACCATTGGCATAATGTTTACTCCTGTATTGTATATATCGATAATTTTTGGCTTTTGCCTTTAACATTTATCGGTTCCAATAATTTTAACTTAATTTTACAATTTATGGCAGTAGAATAACCAATCAATATATCTTTTCCTACTTCTTTAGTTGCAGATTCTAGTCTTGCTGCTGTATTCACACAGTCACCAATAGCAGAATAATCAAACCTTGTATCGCTTCCCATGTTGCCAATAACAGCTTCACCTGTATTTATACCTATGCCTATATCTATACCTAGGTTTGCTTTCTTCATGTTTTCTTTTATTTCTATAGCAGTTTCTACCGCTGCGCTTCTATGATTTGGTAAATCTATAGGTGCATTAAATATAGCCATCATTGCATCACCAATATATTTATCTACCATGCCTCCATGTTTTTGCACAGCATCTGATTGTATGGTCAAAGCTTTGTTCATAATCTTGGTTACTTTTTCAGGTGGTAGTTTTTCTGACAAAGATGTAAAACCTCTGACATCTGTAAATAAAAATGTTGCTTCTTTTTTTTCGCCACCAAGTTTTAATAAGTCAGGATTATCTTGTAATCGTTTTATTTGTCTAGGATCTAAATAATGTTCAAACTGTTTTTTAATTTGTTGACGCAATTTATATTGTTTTTTGTAGTTTATATAGAAGGCAACAGAAGCAGTTATGATTTGAGAGATAAAAGTCCATGAAAAATCCAATAAAATACCCTTTTGAACGCTAAAAACGCCTGAGAAGCCTGTGGTGAAGAGTAAAATTACAGCTATACTTAGACCCTTAACTACACCAAGATAATTGATTACGAGCCATGTCAGCGACACAAAAATTCCAAAAATCAAAATTTCGGCTACTAAATGCCAATCTGGAATCCTTGGAGAGTTTTCTATAAGTATTGACTCAGATAATGCAGCTTGAATCTTATGTGGTTCTAATAATCCAGTTGGTGTTGCAACTTGTGGCATGATTCCTGGAGCAGTTACACCAACAAATACAAATTTATTTGCAACATCTAGTTCTTGTAAATTAGTTTGTGGTGTGTCTACCCAACTAATCCATTTACGACCAAGGCTATCTGTTTTGATTGGTGGCAATCCTCTGACTGATATTTCTTGAATACCAATATCATTGGTTGTAATAATATAAGTTTTTGCACCTACTAAACTTTTTAATACTTCTGTACCAAAGGAACTAACATAACCGTCTGGTGTTCTAAGTAATAAGGGTATACGTCTGACTAGATTGTCAAGATCGGTGGGTGCAGCAGATATACCTTCTTGTATATAGTTTGTTCTAAGGTTGTGAGTATTCTGTACTACACCCTTTGATAGCATACCACCAACATCAGGACCTTTGATTACAGTACCAACAGTTTTTGGGTATATTTGATTTGGGTATTCAAATGAAGCCAAAATAGATGTACCATAAACAAGAGAGTCTGCAAAAAATTTATCACCACCAAATCTATCTGGATGCGGAAAACTAACAACCCAACCTACACCCAATGCACCAGCATCTATAATCTGTTTGTGTATTTCTCCTAATCTTTGTCTTGGTATAGGCCAACCGCCTTCTGCATCTATATCTGCTTCGGTTATATTTAAAATAGTAAAGTAACCAGACGGTTCTTGTTTAAGAACAAGATAATCAAAAACTTTTAGTTTTAGTATTTCTGTAGGTGTTGACTGATATAACAAAGGCAACACTAGTATTATAAGTATGGTGAATAGTATGCGTTTCATTAATTACTTTGAGTTATTTTAATAGTGCTGCCAGTACCACCATTTATTTTAATAATATTAGATGTACCGTCTTGGATAAAGATAACAGTATAACTACCAGCAGAATCTATATCTATTCTAGCAGTATCACTAACACTACGCATAAGCGTTAATACTTCGCCTGTTATAAAAGATGTTATTTGTGTTTGTAAGTCTTGTCCTAGTTTTGTACCAACTATGTTTGTAGATGTAGCATCCTGTGCTAGTTGATCTTCTTGTTGTATTTCTTGTAGTGCATCTATGACATCTAATAAATCTTCTAGAAAGTTTACATCAAGATAATTTATATCTAACTCTGTAAACTCTAGTTCTTTTTCTGCGTCTAACAAATCTTCTTCTAAGTAATCTATATCTAAGTCATTGAAATCCAGTATGTTTTTCTTTTGTGTTTGTGCGGTTTTTTCTTCTATAACCTCTTCTTGTGGTGGATTTACAATCAACATATTGTCTATAAGTTCTAGTGATAAATCTAAAATAACAGGAGAACTAGGGAGCTTTTCATAGACATCTACGGTGGTAGCTTCATAGGGTTTGTTAAGAGTAACGGTACCCATAGCTGTAGTAACAACTATCTCTCCACTACTTAAACCATTGATATCAGGTAATAAAATTAACAAACTACGACCTGTTTCATCAACAGTTACAGTAAAGTCTGTACCTCTGATCGCTATGTTTGCGGTGGGAGTTTTGAGTTCTATATTTTGTTTATCTATCTTATTTAGACTGCCAGTAATAAATCTAGCCGTACCAAGGCCAAAGGTAATAGCCATTTTAGATTTACTAGGATTTGGGTCAAAGATATATTCATCTATAGTTAGTTGTGAGTGTTCAGTTAGTTTTACTTGTGAATCATCCAAAAACCTAATAGCCATACGGCCATTGGTTGTTATAGCTTCATCGTTTTGTTGTATGTTAAATTCTAGCTCAGCATTATAAGGCTTTTCTCTTATAACTCTAGCTGCGCCAGTTAATTCAGATATATTTCCTACATCAACAGCTTGTGCTTGTACCCTGGTCGTTTTGAATGACGCAAACAGTACCATTATTACCATTAGATATAATTTTAAGCCAGTCATTATCTTGGGTACTTAGTTGCTCAATGTTAAAAGTTCTACTGTTGCCTGTTTGGTCAAGATAAAAATATCCGCCTGCATATCCGCTTCCTGTAAAGTTTACTGTATTACTATCTCCGTCTACATCAACATAGTTAGTA
>Ga0209348_1001297_pt1 | contig 12204 bp, 32 predicted proteins | sample ETNvirenome_2_30_FD_184065 | JGI IMG/M metagenome (GOLD analysis project Ga0209348, IMG submission 184065) | Marine viral communities from the Pacific Ocean - ETNP_2_30 (SPAdes) (version 2) | ecosystem: Environmental > Aquatic > Marine > Oceanic | place: Pacific Ocean | collected 2013-06-22 | reverse complement strand
TGATTATATTAAAGAAATTAATTGTAGATGTATGCCCTGCTTGCGGTTGCGATCCTTGCGATTGCGATTGGGGAATTGAACTCAAGTTGGTATGCGAGAGATGCGGTAGTGAAGACTGCTGGTGTCATTGGGGAGATCAATAGTGATATTTTTATTTTTAACAGCGGCTCTCGCAGAAGAACCAGCACCCATCATAGTGTATCAGGAAAGAACAGAGATCGATTTTGAATCTGTTGATATTGAGGGAGAACTGGTAAAGCCTGAGGGTATTTTAACCACTGAAAGAGTGGCAGCCACTTTTAATCCCTTGATCCGACTAAGGTTGGACTGGGATGAAGAAATAACAAATAGTGTAAACGAAATAGAGTAATGGAGGAATAGTGAAGCATTATAAAAACGGTCAAGAATTATCAACAAAAGTATTAAGAGGAGTTAATAAACTCGCAGACAATGTAGGATCAACATTGGGACCACGCGGTAGAACGGTGGGTATTATGTATCAGGGAGAAGATATCCCAATGGTTACTAAAGATGGCGTAACCGTTGCAGAACATATCGACTTTGAAGATCCTTTTGAGAACATGGGAGCACAAATCGTTAAACAAGCCGCAAAGCAATCGGCAACAAAGGCTGGCGATGGGACAACGACTGCTACAATCTTAACCCGTGGAATTTTGAACCGAGCCCAAAAGTATATAGTTGCCGGTGCTTCACCAACCGAAATAAAAAGGGGAATGGATAAAGCAACAGAGGTCATAGTAGAAAAATTAAAAGAAATAGCACAGCCTGTTCGGTCACAAAAAGATATCGAACATGTTGCAACTATATCCGCAAATAATGACAAAGGCATTGGCACACTCATAGCTAAGGCAGTCGATTCGGCTGGTAAAGATGGATCTGTCCTTGTTGAGGAAGCAAGATCGATAAACACATCTCTTGATTTGATAGAGGGGTTTCGCATAGATCAGGGATACTTGTCCCAAAAATTTATCACAAACGAGAGACAGAACACTGCTGAGTATCACGACCCCTTAATTTTGGTGACAGACGAACAGATTGATACCATCGAGCAGATTTATCCAGCATTGGAGATCGCTGCAAAAGATCAAAGACCTTTGCTTGTAGTTGCAAATGAAGTTGAGGGACAAGCACTCGCTGCTTTGATTGCAAACGCTGTGCGTGGAACTATGAAAGTGTGTGCTGTCAAATCGCCACGCTACGGTGAAGAAAGGCGCTCTATTCTAAGAGATTTGGCTACTTCGGTTGGCGCTACATTTATGACTAGGGAAGATGGTATGTTGCTAAAAAATATACAATTAAAGAACTTTGGTCGGTCAAAGAGCGCAACCATTAGTAAGTTCTCAACCACGATTGTCGGAGGATCAGGAGATGAGGAAGCTATTGAAACAAGAATTGAATCAATTAAAAGCGAAATTAAAGATACAGAAGATTTGCAAGCGTGCGAACGCCTGCAAGAAAGAATTACAAGACTTGCTTCTGGTGTCGCTGTTATTCGTGTTGGTGCTGCAACAGAGATAGAAATGATTGAAAAAAAGCACCGCATTGATGATGCCCTTGAAGCCGTCAGGTCTGCTCTTGAGGAAGGTGTTCTCCCCGGTGGCGGTGTGGGCCTCATCCGTGCGACCACTGGGCTTCATGTTCCAACTGATAACGAAGAGCAGGCACTAGGTGCCAGAATAGTTCTAGATGCAGCCCAAGAACCTTTGCGACAACTTTGCATTAATTCAGGCGAGTCTTGTGATTTAATTGTTAGTGGAGTAATTAACAAGACACAGAATCAAGGATATAATTTTCTCACTAGACAATATACAAACATGCTTGATTCTGGCATAACGGACCCGTGTAAAGTCACTCGGTGTGCCCTACAAAATGCCGTGTCAGCCGCATCAACATTGTTAACAATGAACTATGCGATTGTAAACTCAAAGGACTAATTAAAGCATGGATACCAACGCACATCTTATAAGTTTAATTCAAGAGCTTCGAAGTGATCTTCAGAGGATGACTGACAAGCAAGAGGAGATGTTTAACGACATCAAGCAGATAAAGGAAGCGGTATATAACCCTGACTCTGGTTTATATGCTCGTCTTCGATCCCTCGAACAGTGGAAGGAGACTTATTCAAAAGTTACATGGGCGATGCTAACAGCGCTCATTGCGTTGGTAACGGGCTCTCTTTATCAAATGTTAATTGGAGCTTGACAATACATATAAAATATGTTATATTATATAAAACTCTGGAGGTAAGATGAGAGTTAAATTATCTTATTCAGTCAACTTAGATGAAGTACCTGAGATTGTAGCTGAATTAATAGAAGATGAGTCTTCACATCTCAGTTATTGTGATCATTTAATAACTGAGATATGCGATACTTTGAGGCAAGAGGATGAAAATTTTTCTTTTGTATTAAATAAAATTGATAAAGTGAGAACATCACTTGGTGAACTCGATACTCGCCTAAACGAGATGGATTCTGTTCTTAGGGGATTTGTTATTGCAAAAGATCCTCAACCAGAAGAGGACACTAATTATGGTAAATTTCAGACACCCTATGAAATACCAAAGGAGTCAACAAAATGAGTTGTTTTAAGCAGGGGGATCTAGTAAGGATCCCACAAAATACATGGCTTTTTAATGAGGAATCATTGCATAACAGTCTTCTTTATCCTAAGAAAATATCATTAACACCAATCATAGGCTGCGTGCTTTCAACTGAAAAAGCAGGCGATATTTTAAAAGTTTTTGTTGATAGTGAGTGCTTCTTGGTAAGGTCCAAGGATGTATTCTTTGCAAAGGAGATGGCTAATGCTTGCTGAACTGACTAAAGTCGAGATGATTAATGGCTCTCCCGTCATTGATAGGATTTACATTAACTCAGAGCATGTTGTGTCTATAACAGAGGATAACCTCAAATATCATGAATTAAGAGAAGGCTTGCTGAGAGCCGGGGTTCATGATCAGTTTTCAATCTCAAAGGTTGTCCTTTATAGTGGCGGCACACAATCAGAGATAATAACAGTGATGGGCGACCCAAAAATAATTAAAGAGAAACTCAGCGGCACAAAAAATATATTAAGAGGTTGAAGTGGATTATTATCAAATTATAGGTTTTGCTGGTTGCCCTTGGTGCCAGAAAGCAAACTCGCTGCTATTGCAAGAAAAGCTGCCATTTGTTGCATCTTGGATTGAAAATTCACCAGACCTTTTACAATCATTTAAAGCTAATTATGATATGAGCACTGTTCCAATAGTGTTGAAGTTAAATACCATTGGTATTAGTTTTGAAGTAATCGGAGGCTATACTGATCTCAAGCAATACATTGACAAAGGATTACATCAAAAAAGCAATTAACACATTGTGTAATTATTGCTATGATGAGCTTTATGTTGCTGTTGACTTTATTGAAGAAAGCGAAGAGTGCTCTTTTGGTTCTGACCCTGTTGATCCATTAGATATTGATTTGGTCGGTGACATCGAAATAGGTATTGAGTTGGATTTAGAATATCAATATTACGCTTTGATTCACGAGACAGGTCACGCCATTTTGCATTTAAAGGAATCAGAACCAAATGATGTGGTCTTACTAGAGGCTCAAGCATGGTGCGAGGGCTTGAATACAGCAAAAAAACTTGGTCTTGAGGTCAATGAGAAGAACTTCAGAGAACAAATGATGCACGCATTGTTTTTATATAACGAAGAGATTAAAAAAAAAGTATATGGACTTTCTTAAGTGAGGAGTAAAAATGTTAATTGATAAGCCATGGGGAATCGAGCACACTTGGGCTCACACAAATGACTATGTTGGCAAGATGCTTTTTATAAAGCAAAACGAAAGATTGTCACTAAAGTACCACACGCACAAAAGATTAACAATTTATGTAATAGAAGGTACGATGGAGCTCATTTTAGACGAGGGCTCAAGACGAGATAAGTTGACATTCATTCTAAATACTGGCGATTCATATCACATTGAGCCCCTATCGGTTCATCGTTTTTGTGCCACTCAAGGGACGGATGTTAAGCTGATAGAGGTTTCCACTATACATGAAGATGATCTAGTGCGAATCGAAGATGACTACTCAAGAAAATAGCGAGCAATGCAAGGGACACCGTAGAGTGTCCTTTTTTGTGACTAGTTATTGTGTGGGGGAATTCATCATGCGATATTTAAAGGTTATAATTTTGGGGTTGCTAACTCTTTCAATGATGGGTATTGGACCTTTTATCGGAAAAAATAAACAAGATGACAAGATTAGATCGTCATATATGATAATGTGCCTTCAACAAGGGCGGGTCATTGGCGCAGGTTCTGGAAACCATTTTAACCTAAGAGGTGAAAAATTCATCTTAACTGCGGCGCATGTGATTGATACATGTGAAGAAGTAGCTTTAATCGAGTATACCGGAGAAGAGTTCATTCTTGATCCTGTCATTATTGATGAGACCTTTGATTGGGCCATTCTAAAACCAAAGAAGGACCTACCACTAAAGCCCGCGAAGTTTTATCGTATTGAAAAGCCTGCGATCGGCATGAACTTAGATATGGTTTCATGGCCCTCAGATTATGGCATGGTTTACACCAATGGGATGCTGTCTGGAACCCAATACCTTAGTTTTTACTTTCAAACTTTCTGTTGGCTTGGGTCTTCCGGCGCTTCGATCTTTGATGATAATGGAGCCTTTCTCGGTGTGCTACATGGAATTAAAGTTGGTTATTATGATTCTCGCATGCCGCCACAACTACTTAATGGAATATGTCTGGTCCGGCCACTTGCTAGCATATCAGATAATGAAATTCATAAGGCATTGAGAGAGTATGATGGAGGTGAAGCAAGGTACATTAATTATTGATAACGGTAAAGTTGGTATTGTAATTAATGTTTATAAAATAGGCTCTACATCAACGGGCGATGAAACTTCCTTGATTCACTGGGAGGAGTCATATCATGTATTTTATTCAGACGGTACATTTTCATACCTGAGTAGATCTGGATTTGAGATACTTCTAATGACCGGGGACATTAAGATACTATGACCCACTACCCCCCTGCCCCCTGCGAGATATATTATGTGGACTGAAGAGCAAATTTTAGCCATGGATATGTATCTGTGGCTTGATTACACAATTGAAAGCGTTTGGGTATTTTACATTGAGCTTTACCAAGGCGAGCACGTTTTAAGTTTAGAGCAGGAAGAACAAGTAACTATGATGATGGACATGGTCTATGATCTAGAGACAAAAGTCATCGACTTAATAGACACACACGTAATTACGTTTTCAATGATAGATAAGTATAAGGAGACATACAATGTTCCACATTGGCCAACTCGTTATGGTTAAGTCACTGTCACCACGCAATTATCTTGGCATGATAACTAAAACAGTCTTATATCTTGATAGTTTTGAAAATGCTTTTTATGAGGTTTATTTAATAGATACAAGATATCATGTCACTGTACCTCATAGTTTCATAATCCCTGCTAATGGGATTATATCTGGGTCTGGTAGTATTAATTACCACGACTATTTTGATTTTTAATTTGACAATAAATCAATAAGGTGATATATTAAGAAGAAGGAGGAAATATGTTTGTACCAAAAAATATAGGAATCTTTGGTGAAGCCGAAGAGAGACACAATAAAATGATTAGAAGAATGGAGGCGATGTCGGTTCTCCTTAAATACATTGAAACTATTGAAAAATATACCGACTCAAGCGACTCCACCGCACAAACCCTAATGGACGAAATGTTAAAAATAGTCATTGAGCGCTTCAATGAAATAGAGGGAGTCGATGATGAGATCGTTGATGTCGTGCGAGATTGAGTCAACTTTAGTTGTGGAAGGCGATTTGATTGAAATAGTTCACAAGCCCTCTCGTGATTATTATGGAGAGGTATGCATTGTTCTTGAGTCACCAACACACTTTGCTGCGAAGCGTGGGATCACATACGACAATGATTGGATCTGGGCTTACTCCCCAAAAATACAGAAAGGATTTCAAGTCAGAGTCGGAGAATATAAAAAAATTAATAAACCTTCTTGACAAATCATTATCATCGTGATACATTACTTACATCATCACAACACAGGAGGAATGATGATCTTCGCACAAAACGCATTTGATTTAATGAAAGATTCTATACAAGAACAACTAACTATACAACAACATGGTGATCGGTGGGGGCAGAGCCCATTTTCAGACATCGATCGATTAAAGAACGACCACTCCGGAAAAGCGGGTGAGGTATTCATGGATAAGCTTTGTTCTCGACTCGGTATACCAAGAGTTTATGATGGTGACTTGATCGCTGATGACGGCCATTATGACATTATAATTAACGGTAAACTAGTAGAAGTTAAAACTGCTAGAGAAGGTAAAAGCGGCACATTTCAACACGAAAGTTTGCGTAATATAGGTTGCGACCACTGGGTGTTTGTTGATGTCACACCCAGCAACATTTACATCACAGCGATAAAATCATCTGACTGGAACCTTCATGAGGGCAAGAGGCACCCTATCTTAGAGATCGGAGCACACTCAAGACACAGCACCACCGACCAGTTTAAGGTTGACACTCGTGCCTCCTCATCATTGGCAAAAGGCATCAGTGCAGGGATTACATTGAAAATTAGTGCAACAACATCTCTTGATGAGATCAAAACATTTCTTAACAAGCATATCAAATAGGAGAATAAAATGCGGAAGATAAGAGAATGCAGAGAGTGTGGAGAAGAATTTGACTCCAACTCAAAGTGGAAACGAGAGGTCAAAGGATACATTAATGTATGTCCTTGGTGTACTGAAGAGATGGGCGGTGACCCAGCACCAGAAATACGAGGCTTTGTGACGGGCTCAGGCAAGATGCAAGACATCTCTTTTGTTCGCTTTGAGAGCAAAGAAGAAGCAAACCAGTATAAGAAGGCATGGTATGCTGCATCAGGTGGTGGTGCTATCCGTAATGGTCACAGGCTTAACAAAATCAAATATGAACATGCCGGACATAATGGTGGCAATCCAAATCACAAAGGTAAATCGTAATGGCTTATAAGCACAATTGGAAATCTGACAAAATCAGTGCTAAAGAGGCGGTGGAATTGTTGATGCGAGAAGCAGCCGACTATACCAACAATAGATACACCGTCCAAGTTCAGACTGACGATGGTGGTACACACTTAGCAGTTATTGCTGAACGAGATGAGGATGGTAACGATCCTTATCACAAGGACATACTTTCTCGTTTTATGGGCTGGCGAATGGTCTGGTTCATGGTTCCTCATGGATACATTGACACATTTATGGCAGATAAAAAGTGACAGACCCATACGCATTGGTGGGAAAACTTGTAAATGTCAATGGAGAATTTGGCATCATTGTTGGTTGTGTGTACGACGAGATAACCGACGATCATTTAATTAAAATTAGCTTCATGGATAATGTTTATGGCTCAGCAACCATCGAAGTAACTTGGACTTCAGCCATACCATTTCTTGTCAAGTAAGGAGGACAAATGAATATATTCGCTATTGAAGGAAACAAAGAAGAAATCGACTGGGTTAAGTCTGCTCGATCACTAGATAATTATCGTGTTGTCAAGATGATCCTTGAGTCATGTCAGATGTTATGCACTACGCTAAATGTTCAGCACGATAAACAAATCGCACCGTATAAAACAGTTCACAAAAATCACCCGTCAACCAAATGGACTCGTGCATCATCAGCCAACTTTATGGCATTGGTAAAACACACCGAGGCAATGATTGAAGAATACACTGAACGCTTTGGTAAAATCCATAAGTGCGAGGCCGTACTTCAAGAGGTTATGGATTTGTATGATCCCTCTCTGTTCCCAACAGATGAGCCTACCCCCCTCCCTCTTTGCATGCCAGATCATTACAAGAGTGATGACATTGTGGAGAGTTATCGTAACTTTTATTCAGACAAGCCAAACATGCGCTATCCAGTAAGCAAGGTTCCAAACTGGTTTATGGAAAAACGAACAACAAACTTTCAGCTTTTGCTTGACAAATAATGCCAAACATGATATATTATTAATACATCAAGCATTGGAGGATAAATGCTAACATCACACAAACAAATACTTATCGCCGCTCTCGGGGTATTAGAGCAAATTTCTACCTCATACCGTACCACCCGCTGGGTGGGTACATTCAACGATTTCGTCACATACGATAATTCACAAACATTAACTGTGCCAATGGTTCATGAGCTTTTAGAGGCAATTGGCAAAGGAGAACTACATCTTCCCATGTCTTTGGTAGGAAGGGACACTATTTATGTTGACGCTGAGTTGTTCAACTGGTTCGGGGAGAGGCTGTGAGAATAAAAACAAGAAACTGGCACACTGTTAATGCAATTGATCGCAAAGCCGGTGCTCATAAACATAAACGAAGGCATCAATCAAAAAATGCTTGTCGTAAATCAAAATCTCAACGATGGTCTGATGATTAAGTTTGAGAATATAACCTTTGACAATTTGTATGTAGGTGCTGAAGTTCGTGACCTTACGGTTCATCCCCCCGTCATGGGTTTTGTGATAAACATAGAAGAGTATGGATGGTATGAGGACGAAGGCGCAGGTGAGATAGCTCACTCTTATATCTTCACAATAAAAAATTGCGATGGACAACTTCTTGAGTTTGACCTATGTAGTCTAGCAATAAACAGCAGCTTGAGGATAGTCAAACACGACAGGAGACTAATAAATGATAGCGATGCCACCTGAATTCTATGAATATACATACAAAGTTGTTTTAATCACATCTTGCGTCATAGGCGCATTATCACTCGGCATTATGTGTAATTGTGAGGAAAAGTTTGGAACTTTTTTAAACAATTTATTTGACAAATCAGATAATAGATGATATATTATCTACATCAGCAATCATGCTGAAATAAACTTGGAGATACAATGGCTACTTTTCCCTGCTCCTTTTGCAAAGGCGATCACACCGAGGTTAAATGCCCGCATCTTGATGGCTATGTAAAGCACATGCTAACAGTCATTAATGATACTTCATACACTCTAGATGATGTTCACTCTGATCCATATAGCGTAGCACATTTGTTTGATAGAGTTGCGACACCGACCGAACAATTAAATTTTCAAAGATATACTTGGTATCAAATCGCTCGGACTTATTCAAAAAAAATGAACTATAAGGCCGCCGGATTGAAGCGTAGAGGTAAGAAGCGAAAAAAAGCAGTTAGTTGTGGCTATTGCAGCAATCAGGGGCACACAAGAAGAACTTGTGGTATTATGAATAAACACATACGAACTATCGAGAAGGTGAGCGATGCTTACCGTAGCCTCTTTTTTGACGCATGCCAGAAGCAAGGGATAGGAATTGGCTCAATTATAAAGCTTACACTAAGTGAGCGAGGTCATGAATACCAATCGTATTGGGGCGATCTACCGAATACAATGATGGCTATGATAACTCATTTACCAGTACAACACCTAAGTCTTTTTATGAACCAACCAGCATGGAGCAACCTTTATCTTGAGGCAAACTTTAAGGTTAAATTTATTGCACCAACTGAAAGATATTCTCACCTAAGCACATACGATTTACCGATAACTAGCAAGATATTTGATGGAGCGTTTAATTCGTTCTGCAATATTCCATCTCACAATGGACTAACAACACAGTACGACTTTACCATCATTGGCAAATCAACTAACTTTACTTATGATGACACACTCAGTAAGCCTTACATTGAGTTGTTTAAAAAGCATGATGAATATACAATGGGAAGATACATAGGACAGGCAGCACAATGGTTAAAAGAAAAATCTTTATCGTAGGCGACTTGGTTTGCTACATCGGACATGGAACGGACGAATATAGACAAGAAAGAACTGCTGGAATTGTGCTTGGCACTATGAGGGGCATGGTTAAGGTGAAATGGTGTAAAAATAACACACATCCTGCGGGCATCTGGTATCAACCTAGAGTATTACAACACTTGGAGAAGTAATGATTTTATTTTATTTATTGGCCTGTGGAATATGCAGGGTAGAACAATCAGATTTAAATGGGTGGTATACACTAATCCAACAATCAAATGAGGGATCTTGTGCTGACTTCACAAAAACAGCGCTCCATGATTTCAGAATTGAAAATGGAAAGCCAATGGTTTTTGAAGATGCTTATGGTGATTATTGTCTTGAAGGGTCGAGCACTTGGAATAGCGAAGAGTGCTCTAATACTTATAATTGGTCTTGTGGCGAAGAGCTTTTCGTAGAGGACATTGATTTCATCAACGAATGGGTGGTCACTTCAAGCCCTCGTGACCCAAATCAAATCACCGTTGACCTTTATATTTTATCAGTTTATGCCACTGGGGTCGTTGATTGTGAAAGCAATTACTTCTTCACTGGGGTCAAGCATGGAGTGGAAGCACATGATCACAATTGATTTACACGGTGTAAGATACCGAGATGTGTATGGGATGCTTGAAAAGCATTGCGTTAGAGGAGAGACCCCTTTTGTTGTGATAACTGGTGACTCAAGCACAATGAAAGACATCGTCCATGAGGTTGCCAAACAATTTGGTCTTTTAATTGAGGATAAACTAGGTAATACCGGCAGGGTTATTATTTATGAAAAAAATACTTGACAAAATATATAGAACATGATACATTACCTATATCAGATGACCTGATACCCCCCTACCCCCGCTCTGGAGAATAACATGGCGTATTTACAACCAAGACAATTAATCTTCATCAAAAATAATAAGCAACCAATTACCGCAATGGTTTCGAAAGTAGCCTTTCGTAAATACTGGGGTAAACGACGAGACAAAGAAAGCGGCAAGTGGGTAAGAGCCCGAAGATCAATGCCTTATGCAATTTGTGAAGTCGTGATGTCTCAAGATAATGATGTCCCGATGGGATCCGAGTTTACTATTGCTGGCTACATGCTTCAAAATGTAACAGTAAAGGGCGAGAAAGCACTAGCATTTCAATCAAAATATGAAGTTGCCTTTGCTGATGAGCTTGGAAATGAATGGGTTCGTCGATTGATAACTGAGGAAAATAAACATGATACCTGAAATGTACCAACCACAAATTGGAGACCTCGTGCAATATGTTGGACCACACAAAGTTAATGACGGCTCCATTGGTATCATTATCAAAAGAGAGACTATTAATAACTTCCGGATGGCCACATATTTTTATAAAATACAGTTTCCTGATGCAATTATCACCTTAAGACCTCAACATTTTAAGATAATAAAAAAAATCAATAAAAATACTTGACAAACCCTGCTCCCCGTGATACATTATCTACATCAACGATAAATACGAGGTTCAAATGAAAACATCAAACATTTCCATTTTACTCAATACAAGAGACGGAAAAAAAACTTACAATGGCAGAGGTGTAATCATATACCCTTTCGTTATTCATCGGAACATTAAGGACATAAATGCTATGACTTACTATCGTAATGACTGGTGTGTATCACATATATCTTCAGGCCGTGCCGCATTTTATGCAAAGACACTCAACGACGCAGAGCGTATGATTGGTGTCCTTGGACGCTTTGATTTGTTTAAGATGCCCGATTGTGAAAAGTTCAATGAACTATGTCGCCGTGATGGTAGTGCAATTCGAGACGCCTTGTCAAATGAAGGTTATTCTTTCATAACAACAAGGTTTCGAAATGCTTAAAGTTGGAGATCTAGTCGATGTAATCGTTGGCCAAAAGTATGCTAAAGACAATGGCTATTCTAGCATCGCCATCATCACCAAAATAGAACATGGTCACTTTCAACGATACCCACTTTTGTATCTGGTTCATACCGATGGCAGAACATCATGTGTATCTGCTGCAATTGTCAAGAAGCTTAATGTATGGCGTTAAAAATGTCCTTTGGTTTACCCACTGTTGGGTCACTCTGGGTAAATGCCTATAGTGGAATATGCATAGTCGTTGAGATAAAGCCTGATGGCGATTTTAACATAATTCGTTATCGCTACATGGATAATCACTGGCGGGCATCGGAGATGTTTGATTACAACTTCTTTATGTATTTCAAGCCTTTGGAAAAAAAAGATAAAAAAAATACTTGACAAACTCACACCACCGTGATACATTATATACATCACCGCAAACAACGGAGTTAAAATGAAAGTCGGAGATTT
>Ga0209348_1001296_pt1 | contig 12212 bp, 14 predicted proteins | sample ETNvirenome_2_30_FD_184065 | JGI IMG/M metagenome (GOLD analysis project Ga0209348, IMG submission 184065) | Marine viral communities from the Pacific Ocean - ETNP_2_30 (SPAdes) (version 2) | ecosystem: Environmental > Aquatic > Marine > Oceanic | place: Pacific Ocean | collected 2013-06-22 | reverse complement strand
AACACTGGTTGGGGTAGAAAAGCTTGGAATGATCAAACTTGGGGTTCTCCAAACGAAGCGGCAGACATAACAGGTTTTGGTTTATCAGCAAATTTAGGAACAGTTTCATTAACTACAGAAGTAAACACTGGTTGGGGAAGAACTAATTGGGGTGAATTAGGTTGGGGTATCCCAGGAACTTTAATACCAACTGGGCTATCTATGTCAGCAACTTTAGGCACAGTGACAGCAACCGCTGAAGTAAATATTGGTTGGGGAAGAAAAGAATGGGGTCAAGGTTTATGGAATAACGATGGAGACAATTTAGTAGTACCTACAGGATTTGGTATGAATGTGGTTCAAGGTCTTCCTTCAATCGATACAGAAATTAATACTGGTTGGGGTAGAAAAGCTTGGGGAGATTTAGACTGGGGTGGATTCTCAGATTCAATAGTTGTAGGGGTTTCTGGAAATCCTATAACTGTGTCATTAAATAGTGTTGTTCCTATACCAAATACTATTGCTACACCTACTGGAATTAATGCAACAATTAGTCTAGGAACCCTTGACATTGACGCAGATGCGAATATAACAGTAACAGGAAATAGCTTGACAGCGGCTGCAGGATCGCTTAATGCTATTATCTGGAACCAAGTTGATACAGGCACAGCACCCACTTGGAAAAATGTTGACACAGCTGCTTAATTTTAATAAAATACGAACAAATAAGGATTTAAAACTATGGCAAACAGTACATCAAGCTTTCTAAAACTTACCGTACAAGCGACTGGTGAAAACTCAGGTACGTGGGGTACAATTACAAACACAAACTTATTAATTCTTGAGCAAGCATCAGCTGGTTATGAAGCGGTAGCACTTAATGCTACAACAGGAGCAACTTTAGTTGCAACTAATGGTGCTGTTTCAAACGCTAAAAACATAGCATTAGAATTAACTGGAACGATTACAGGCGCAGTAAATGTCACTGTTCCAATAACAGAAAAATTTTACATTATTAAAAACTCAACATCTGGAGCTTACGCAGTAACAGTTAAAGTATCAGGTCAAACTGGTGTAACTTGGGCTGCTGCTGATAAAGGAACTAAAATTCTTTACGGTAACGGAACAGATATGATCAACTCTAACTTAGAGAAATTATCATCTGACTACGCTCCTCAACTTTCAGCTAACTTAGACGCAAATGGTAAAAACATTTTAATCGATGGTGCTAATTTCATCGGAGATGAAAGTGGTAATGAACAAATTAAATTTGTAACTACAGGATCAGCTGTAAATGAATTTTCAGTAACTAACGCTGCAGCAGGAAATGCTCCAGCATTAGCAGCTACTGGTGGTGACACAAACATTGATATGACTTTAACTCCAAAAGGAATTGGTAGAGTTACATTAAATGGTGGTGGTAAAATCCAACAGCTTGCAGAAAAAGTTACAACATCTGCAACATCAGCTACTGGAACAATCAACTACGATGTTATCACACAAGCAGTTTTAAATTACACATCTGATGCAGGAGCGAACTTCACAGTAAACTTAAGAGGTGATGGTTCGAATGCTTTAAATGCAATTATGGATACAGGTGAATCTATCACTGTAGCGTTTATTGTAAAAAATGGTTCAACGCCTTATTACAATAACGTTGTTCAGGTTGATGGATCAGGTGTTACTCCAGAATGGCAAGGTGGATCAGCGCCTTCAGCAGGTAATGCTAGTTCATTAGATGTTTATACATACACAGCGATTAAAACTGGTGATGCTACATTCACAGTGTTAGCTTCTCAGACTCAATTCGCTTAATAGGAGAAGGAGTAGAAAGATGCCAATTTTGACAACAAAAGGAGCAGCTGCCGCAGGAGGATTTGGTTTTAGCGGAGGTTTTGGTCCTTGTTTAATTGTAGCAAGTGGAGGAGATTCAGTTGTAGATAATGGAGACTTTAGAACACATATTTTTACTGGTGCTGGAAACTTTATAGTTAAAGATATTAAAGCAGCTTCACCAGGTGTAGTAGATTACATGGTTGTTGCTGGAGGAGGAGCAACCGGAGGACCTTACGCAGCGGGAGCGGGAGCGGGCGGATTTAGAATTTCTAACAACCCAGCATCCACTATTCCTGCACCAACAATGTCTCCTCTTATAAGTACATGTGGAGTTACTGTAACTAAGCAAACATATCCTATTGCGGTTGGAGCTGGAGGAACAGGCGCTACCACTGGTGCATCAACTACAAGCGGCGGAGTTTCAACTTTTGCAACTATAACATCAGCTGGCGGCGGAAAAGGAGCTTGTGCTCCAAACGGGACGGGAACTGCGGGAGGATCCGGAGGCGGACATACCAACAGTCCAGGCCCACAGGGTGCTGCAGGAAACACACCCCCTACAACTCCTTCCCAAGGTTTTCCTGGAGGAAGTTCGGGTAACAACTCAAACAATGCAGGAGCTGGCGGAGGCGCAGCTGAAAAAGGTCAAAATACATCTGATGGACCAACACCTTCAACAAGTCCACAATCAGCGACTAAAGGTGGAGACGGAAGTTTTATAGCAGACGCATTTATTGGACCAACTGCTCCTAGTTATGGAGAAGCTGGACCTGTAAGCTCAACTAGATATTTTGCTGGCGGAGGAGCTGGTGGTTCTGATACTTCTCAAACTAACGCAGTCGGTGGAGTCGGAGGAGGCGGTGACGCAAACAAACCACCAAATAGTCCTACTTGTTCTTCAAGAACGGCTGGATCTACAAATATGGGCGGAGGCGCTGGCGGAGGAACTAATTTTGCTGATAACAAAAATGGAGGATCTGGAATAGTAATGATAAGATATAAATTTCAGTAAATAATATGGCACATTTTGCAAAAATATCAGAAGAAAATATCGTACTAAATGTTGTAAGAGTTAGCGATGGTCATGCATCAGACGAAAATGCAGGTAAAATTCATTTAGAGAGAAGCTGTAATTGGCCAGCTAATCTTTGGATTCAAACATCTTACAATACGAAAAACAATAAACATTCATCAGGTGATGACTCAAAAGCATTTAGAGGAAACTATGCTGGTGTAGGGTACACTTGGGACGCAGAAAATCAAATATTTTTACCCCCAAAAGACCATACTTCTTGGGTTTTAAATGTAGCTGAAGCTAGATGGCAATCACCAATAGGTGATGCTCCTGAGCTAACCGCAGAACAAGAAGCAGCTAAATCGTATTATGATTGGGATGAGGCTAATCAATCTTGGGTTTTGAAAACTATGGATGGTGAAACTGATTTACCTCCGTACGACGAAGAATAATCATACATAATTAAAAGTTATAGTCTGAATAAAATTAAGATGTGAATTCTTATTATTTTCAATGTAGTATCTTTTATCGGATGGAAACATTATAAAATCATCAGTTTTAAGTGGCACAGACCACGTTCGATTTTTTCTTCTATTATCATCGTAATTAATATGTATCATGCAAGAACCTGGATCTATTTCAACACCATATAACAATACAAAATCTGGAGAATGCCTTAAATCTACTGGGTCTACTTTACATTGTGGTTTGGAAGTTTCATTTCTTTCATAATAGTTTCCATAACCTTCTTGTTCTATAAGCATTATGCCATGTTCTATTTGCATAAAATCTCTAAAATAAGTTTGTAGTCTGTCGTAAGTTATTGAGAACGGGTAATCAACATTATCATAAAATTGATACATTAATATATCTTTTACAAGTCTATCTTTTTCAATTGCATAGCCTTTTGGCATTTTTACTGTGCCAGTATATAAAGCTATTTCAGATAATATTTTTTTATTAATCATTTGTTTTTAAAATAATTAGGTAAACCTAAATGTGGACGTTTATCAAATAAATTTTCTTTAGAGCCTTTAGTTTTGGTATTATTGTAATGTAAAAATACTTGACAACAGTCCTCTCCCGTAAAAGGTTCTCTCCAATGCTCTAAATCACAACCTCTATAAATTAACATATCTCCAGGTTTTAAATTTACTTTTATTCCTTTTGGAGCGTTTGGTTTATGTATATTTTTATATTCATTTATAACACTATTTTTTCCAGTGGGGTCTAAATAAATAGGCCAAGCATCACCACCTAAATTAAGTGTGGTAGATATTTCACAACTAAATCTATCTTTATGTCTTTTAAGGACATCTCCCTTTTTATAAATTCTTGTGTAAGTATAGTTAGGCGTTAGTTTTAACCCTGTTTGTTTTTCGACAACAGGTTGAAGCTTTAATAATAAAGTTTCAGAAACTATATCAGCATAATGTGAGTAAGTTTCAGGAACTTGCTCATCGTTCCATACACCCCATTCAGTGGTGAAAGGAGATATAAATTTTCTTTGAAACAAAGTTTTAGCAACTTGTCTTTTCATTAAAAAATAATTGTAAGTAAAAGTTGCTAGGTCTTTTGAAACAGCATTTTTTATTATCTTAAATTTTTGTTTTTTAAAACTCATGGTGTTTTCCTTACAGCTTGTATATTAAAATGTATAAATCTAAAAGGTTCTACCCCAGGATCTACAGTAAACCTATGCTCTAAAAAAGATGGAAAAAGTATTATGGTGCCTGGTTGTGGTTTAAAATTTATCATTGGACTTCCAAAAGTAATATTGTCAGCGTTTTTTTGAGGTAACATAGTCATCATCTTACCAGGTCTAGGATCATGAAAAACAGGGAAAGAAGTTTTATCAGAACATTTTAAAAAATAAAAACCTGATATATGGTTATCATAATGAACGTGACCATCGTGATGGCCTCCACCATTTTTTGAAAATTCTTGCACCCAAAATTCTGTCCATTTAAATTTATAGTTTTGTAAATCATAGCCCATATGATCTAATATTTCTGATGATCTATTTTCTACATACGTCTGTAGTTTATTAAATTGTGGTACATTAATTAAACTTGTTGAATGAAAAGATAAACCAAAGTCACCTACTTTTTTCTTATAAAATTTTTCATTATATTCAATAGTTTTTTTAGCTGCTTCTTTTGATTCTTTAATAAATTTATTGCTAGCTTTATTTAAGTCTTTTACCAACTCAGGCAAAGAACCTACATATATAGGTGAAGCAAAATAAGGAGTAAAATTTAAATTATTGTTCATCGAAATGGGTATCCTAAATTCCAAAGAACTAATGAATATCTAGATCCTCTTGTAACGGGACATACTCTATGCCATAAAAAAGAAGGAAAGACCACAATAGATCCTCTTGGTAAAATTTCTGTGCATTTTCTAATATTATCTTTTTTCTTATGTTCAGGGTGGTTAAAATTAAATTCTAATTCTCCTCCATCATATGTAGAAGGATCAGAAAGAGAACAAGTAACAGACAATTTTCTAATTTTTTCATGTTGATTAGGAGAGTCTGGCTTATTGTAAGGTAGACCCCAACTATCACAATGCCAACCATAATATTGGTCTACTGAATATTTAGTAAATTGACAAGATTCTGAAAAATCCCAATCAAAATTCCAAGATGCTTTTCTATTTGCTTCATGTATGTAGGGATGAATTTCTTTATAAATCCATGTGTCATTCATCCAAACTACATTAGAGTCTCTTTTCTTTTTTAAATTTTTTAAATCTTCTTTGTCTAATTTTTTTTTATTATTAAAAGCTCCTGTAAGTGCTATTTCTTCTTGGTGTTGTTTTCCATATTGAATAATGTCATCACAAAATTTCTCAGGTAAAACATTTTTAAAATAATAATATTGAGTTTGTAGATCCATCTTTTTAATAATTGTTTTCGAATTTTATGTAATTAAAATTTATCACTATTCTTGTTTTTTCGTCTGTACAAGAAGCACCTGTATGTAGTTCATCTGATTTAAATTCAACAAACGTGTTTTCTTTACTTTCAATTTTTTTACCCTTTTTAAATTTAGTATAGCCATTATTAGTATTAACATAAAAAACTCCAGTGGTAATTTTTGCACTTTTACTTGAAGCATAATCAACATGATAACCGTGTTCTACATGTTTTTCTGTACGAGTTAACAGATTCGCTTTTACTCTTAAAAGAGTTAAAGGTTTAAATTTATTTATTATAGGAGCAAGCAATTCTATCAAAGTTGAATTTTCTTTATCTTTTACATAAAAAGTATGTACGAATTGAAAATGTGGGTTTTTACCAGGTTTATTAACTACTTCACCATTAAAATACCAGGGAAAATCTGGCCCTGCCATTACTCTTTTTATGCCTTCAAAATTTTCTTTCTCTAAAAAATTCTTATGTATTTTCATATTTCTTTTATTGTATTAATAGATTTTCTAGGTTTTGTCTAGAGTTCCGGTAGTGAATTGATTTGATCCAAGGTCTATAATGGACTATATTTCTGTTTAAAAACCAGTATAATAGATCCCATGGCATTAAAAGAAGTAAAATTTCAAGCAGGTATTGATAAACAAAGTACACCTTCGGCCGCTGCAGGTAAGTGGGTTGATAGTGATTTTGTTAGATTTAGATATGGTGTGCCTGAAAAAATAGGCGGTTGGAATCAATTAACGACGGCTACCAATACCCTTCCTGGTGTGGCTAGAGCTCAACACACATTTACTAATTTAAACGGTACCAGATTTTCGGCTATTGGAACAAGTTCAGGTCTATTTATTTACAGTGGGGGAAGATTTTATGATGTTACCCCTTTAGCTGGATCTCCAGTTTCAGGAGGAACCTTTACAACCTCAGCTGCAGCTGGATCTACGGTAACTATAAATTCAACTGGACACAGCGTTATAGTTGGAGATTACGTGGTATTTACTTCTGTATCCGTAGCTGGATCTACAACACTTACAGCACCTGATTTTCAAACTTATGCTTTTGAAGTTTTAACCGTTCCTAACGCAAACTCATTTACTATAAGTTTAGTGAACCCTGCTGCAGGTGTAACGACAGCGGAAGGTAATTCAGGAATGACGGCTCAAGGATCATTTAACTATCAAAGATACATAAGACCAGGACCCACTTTTCAAACTCTAGGCTTTGGTTGGGGTACTTATCAGTGGAGTCAAGAAGCTTGGGGAGATGCAAGATCGAGTTCTAATGTAACATTAGATCCTGCTAACTGGTCATTAGATCATGCAGGTGATACTCTAATTGCAACACTTAGAAATGGAAATACTTTTCAATGGAATTCTGCTGGAGCTTTAGCAACTAGAGCCACTGTGATTACAGGAGTAGGTAGTGAAGTTAATATGGTTTCAACGTTATCTTTATTCTCAGACAGAGATCGACATTTATTTCAGTTTGGTGCTTTAACCGATATGACTGATGCAACAACACAAGACCCTATGTTTATCAGATTCACTAATCAAGAAACATTAAACGTATACACACCGACAGCAACAAATACTGCTGGTACATTTAGATTAGATACGGGGAATAAAATTACCGCTGCCGTTCAAGGTAAAGACTATGTTTTAATTTTAACAGATCAAGCTGCTTATGTAGCTCAATTTGTGGGACCACCATTTACATTTAGTATTAGACAAGTGGGAACCAACTGCGGATGTTTAGGACAACATGCTGTTGTGTTCGCTCAGGGTGCTGTTTACTGGATGGGTCAAGCAGGTGGTTTTTTTGCATTTGATGGAACAGTAAAACAAATACCTTGTTTAGTAGAAGATTTTGTATTTACCACAGGTGATAGTAATCCAGGTCTTAATTTTGATGCTAATGAAATTATCTATGCAGGCCACAATAGTTTGTACACTGAAGTAAATTGGTTTTATCCAACAGAAAATTCTTTGCAAGTTGATAGATGTGTAACTTACAATTATGCAGAAAATAGCTGGCATACAAGCACATTAGATAGAACAACTTATATGGATGCAGATGTTTTTGAAAAACCTTTTGCAACTGATTATATTCCAAAAGGGTCTACAGATTCTAATAGTCCTTCAGATACTCCTCTCTTTCCAATATCAGGAGTTACTAATAAAGATGGAGCTACAGTTTTATACGAACATGAAAAAGGTGTGGATCAAGTTAACAGTACAGGCACATCTGCTATTCAAGGGTTTATAAGATCTGGAGATTTTGATATTGCCGATGGAGAATTTTTTGCTTCGGTAAGTAGATTCATTCCTGATTATAAAGAGATTGTGGGTAATAACCAAGTTACTTTGTTTATATCAGACTATCCGTCCAACACTCAGACTAGTTCGCCTTTAGGACCCTTTACAGTTACCTCAAGCACTGATAAAATAGATACTAGAGCAAGAGGAAGATTAGTAAGCGTAAAATTTGAAAACACGGCAGTAGGAGAGTCTTGGAGATATGGTTCTCTTAGATTAGATACAAGATCAGATGGTAGAAGATAATGGCTAAAATAATTAATTACATCCCCGAACCTACACCAACGTATGATCCATCTAATCAACGTCAAATTCTAGAGGCGTTAGATACTTTAAAACAACAACTTAATTTTTCTTTTCAACAAGATTTAAAAGAAGAACAGGATACATTTAATTATTTCTTATCATGAGTATATTTTATAAAAACCAAGGATATAAACAATCGGGTACAGGTAAGACGACAGTGCTAACATGTCCTGTTGATGGAATAATTATAATTAAAAGTATATATGTTGCAAACAACGATGCATCATCAGCTATTGCAGTAAACATGAACTTTGTTGATTCTTCTGATTCAAGTACTGAATATGAATTTTTTAGAGATGACGTGGCCGCTAAGTCACAAGTAAATGCCTCACCTCAAGGCTTGAATTTAGAAGCAGGTGATGCTATAACTGTGCAAGCAGCTACAGGAAGTAATAAAATACAAGGCCTGATAAGTTATGCTCTAGTAAATAGACAAGATCAGAATGGATGATGTAACAAAAATTAAGTGTATAACTAAATATACTTATCGTAATAAAAAAACAGGAGAAATCTACAAAGAAAAAGTAGAAGGTCCTGATATCGTAGTTGATTGTGAAGTTACAGTTGACCCTAAGAATTTAGACTTATTTCAGAAAGTAATGAATAATGACAATAAATCCAACACCTAAAGGTGGGACGGAACTACAGCTAGAATATCTAACTCAATACGTAGATCTTCAACTATTAAGTAAAGTACAAATTACAACATCTGTTCCAGAAAAAATTCCACTATCAAAAGATAAGGTAAATATTCTTTGGCAAAAAAATTCTTGGGATCAACCTAATATTCATCCTTGGTTTAAAGATAAAAAGAATCACACTAAATATGATTGGTATGTGTTTAACTCACATTGGAACTTTGAAAATTTTACTAAAAAGTTTGGTTTAGATAGAGGTAAATGTATGATTATTAAGAACGGTATAAGTAAAATAGAACCTGCTCCTGTTTACGAAAAAGATAAACCTATAAAAATTATACATCAAATAACTCCTTGGAGAGGGTTAAATGTATTGCTTGGGGCTATGCAATTAGTAAATCACCCCTTAATTACTTTAGATGTTTATTCATCTACAGAGATATATGGTAAAGCTTTTTACGAACAGAATGATAAAGAATACAAAGGTTTATACGAACAAGCCAAACAATTAAAAAATGTAAACTATATAGGTTATAAACCTAATAGTTATATTAAAGAACATTTAAAAGATTACCATATGTTTGTGTATCCAAGTATTTGGGAGGAGACATCTTGTATTTCAGCTATAGAATCTATGGCAGCAGGCCTTTATACGATTGTCACAAATTTAGGTGCTTTACCAGAAACTTGTTCTGAGTTTGGTATTTATGTACCTTACGATAATAATCATAGACGACTAGCATTTAAATTTGCACAGGCTATTAAACAAGGGGCAGAAGCGATTACTCTTAAACCCATTCAAGATCATTTAAAAAGACAAAGTGATTTTTATAACCTGTATTATGGATGGCCTAAACAAGCTGCAACCTGGACACAATTTTTAACTGGAATAACAAGTGATGCAAGAAAAATCTAATGAACCTATTTGGTTTGATAAGGAACCGGTGCAAACAATAGATCTAACAGAACAGTTAAAAGGACATACATTACCGCCTCAATCTAAATATAGAATTATGGTGGCTACACCTGTACACAGTGAAGTAGGTATTCACTATGTTAGAGCCTTACTTAAATTTCAAATGGCATGTATGACTAAGAATATACTAGTTAGTTTTCATCTTATTAAATCATCTTTAGTTCAACAGGGTAGAAACATATGTGCTGCTGATTTTGTTTCTGATAAAGAAAACTACACCCATATGTTATTTATAGATTCAGACGTAGATTTTGAAACAAAAACAATATTTAAAATGTTAAAAAAAGATAGAGACATTATAGCTGCTCCTTATCCTATGAAGTTTATTAATCAAGGATCTGTTTATAGAAGAATGAAAGATGAAGACTTTAAGAATGATAAAGACTTTTTAAAATATGGTTATACATTTCCTATTAAAGTACCAGATGTTTCAGCTATTGAAGTAATAGATGGAGAAACAGAAGTTACTCATGCACCAACGGGCTGTATGTTGATTAAAAGAGGTGTTATTGAAAAGATGATTAAAGCTTATCCAGATCTTGAAATAGTACAAGATACTTATTTAAATGGTAAAAAAGTTACAAGACCTAATTTTTATAATTTCTTTGATTGTGTACACGACCCTAAAACAAAACATTTTTACGGAGAAGACTTTGGTTTCTGTAAAAGATGGACTGAAATAGGGGGTAAAATATACCTTTATATTGATGATGAATTAGGCCATACTGGTGAATACAGGTACGCTGGTAGGTTCATGGATGACCTTGTAGCTACAAGTAAAGTCGTTGACGAAGACGAAAAAATCAAATAAAGTGCTAAATTACAGGATTTCTACGCCTGCCTTTACTAACAATTATTTATAAATTATGGCAATAACAAGAACACAGATAGCTAGACAATTACAAAACAGAGGTGGCATTACTAATATGTCAGTAAGACAACACTACGGAATAGGTAGTATTGTAAAGAAAGCTGTTAAAGGTGTAACTAAAGCTGCTAAAAACATAGTTAGTTCAGATCTAGGAAAAGCAGCATTATTAGCAGGTGGAGCATATTTAACTTTAGGCGGAGGTATGCCACAATTTTTAGGTGGTAGAGGAATAGGATTTGGTGGAATGGGTCCAAAGCTTCCAGCTTTTTTAGGAGGTGATAAAAAAATATTTAAAACAGCTATTGACAAGTTTCCTGGTGGTGGAAAAGGACTAGCGGGAGCTATAGGTCTTACAGGATTCTTATCTAGTCAAGGTATGGAAGAAGAAGAGATTGAAGCAATTAAACAAGACCCTGCAGCATTAAAAGTTTATTTAAGACAATACTATAAAAACATGAATCCAAATGCGGAAGAAAAAGAAGTAGAAGATTTTGTTGTAACACAAACTGCTGAGTATAGTACACCGTTTGCTACAGGTGGTAGAGTAGGATTTTTGTTTGGATCTCCTGAAGATCCTAAATTAACACAATATTTAATGAACAAAATGAGAGAAAAAAAATCAGATGAAAAAAAATCAGATGGTGGATTAGGTTCATTAATTGGTACGAGTGGAACAGCAATGGAAGATGAGATTGTTATAGAGAGAGATTTAAGTAAAGCAACTGAACCAAAATATGATGCAAAAGATTTTATGATAGAACGGTTTCAAGAAGAAAACATTGCTCCCAAAATATTAGGAGAAGGTTTTCAAGGCGACGAAGAAATATTTGTAATTGAAACGCCTACAGGCGGTACAATGATGATAACTAAAGAAGATTACATAACAAATTTTGGTAGAGTAAACAGGCGTCTAGGATCACCAGAAGAAGGTGAAGGCATTATGATGATCGAAGAAAGAGAAGAGATAGCTGGTGGACCATACACAAGTGGTAATGATGTTAAAGATGCATTTGGTGTTTGGAACAATAGTGATCAAGGTGTTAAAGAATTATATGAAGGTTTTATAGACTTTTTTAAAAGTGGCGACTGGAGAGATCAAATACAAGGAAGTAAAATTAAAACAAAAACAAAAAGAATGGCATCTGCACCGGATCCATTAGCTGAGTTAAATAACTTATCTATAAGTATATTTAATAAACCTTATAATAGTTTAAATGAAATGGAGATGGATCAACTAACTGAATTTATGAGTAATAAAAAAGCAGAAGGTGGTCCAATAAATAATATTGCTAGAATGGATTTTAAAGTAGGAGAGGGTGTAGCGAGCTTGCCCCTTAGACAAAA